>Ga0123519_10000994_pt1 | contig 49626 bp, 48 predicted proteins | sample YelNatPaOPRAMG02_FD_87396 | JGI IMG/M metagenome (GOLD analysis project Ga0123519, IMG submission 87396) | Hot spring microbial communities from Yellowstone National Park - Yellowstone National Park OP-RAMG-02 (version 2) | ecosystem: Environmental > Aquatic > Thermal springs > Hot (42-90C) ...
CGCAGGGGAGGAAGTGGCTCAGAGGTGCGATAGGCCCGGGAGGGCTGAGGGGGAGGCAGGCCCATCGCCGCGAGGCCCGCGTCGCCGAGCGCGCACGCCGCGCTGCGCGCCGATCGCGGCGACTCTGCTGCTGGCCGTTCTGTGCGCCGACCCGGGCGGCGCGGCGACGGCCAGGCTGCGGCTGGGCGGCTGCTTCTTCTCGATCGGGGGCACCGAAGGCTGGTCGGCGTCGCGATGGGATCAGGAGTTTCGCCTGATGCGGGGCATGGGGTTTCGCGACGTGGTGCTCCATGCGGCGGCGGCCGGCGACACCGCGTGGTACCCCACCCAGGTCCCCGGCCTGAGGGCCGAGCACGGCGATCTGCTGGAGACGATCTTCAGGGCCGCGGACGCCAACGGGATACAGCTCATCCTCTACGCGTACGACGACGAGCGCTACTGGAGCGCGACCGACGCGGGCTTTTATGACGCGTTCACGCAACGGACGATCGCCGTCATCTCGGAGCTGTGGCAGCGGTACGGCCACCACCGCAGCCTCAGCGGCTTCCACCTCGCGGTGGAGTTCTGGTACCCCGCGGACGAGGCGCTGCGGACCCTCTGGGTCGACCACTACATGCGGCCCGTGTCGGATCACGTGAAGTCGCTGCGCGGGGACTTGCGCGTCTCGTGTGCGCCCTTCGTCGGCACACTGTTTTCCTACTCGGACGATCACCGGCGGTACGACGCGGCGCGGTTCATGAGCTTCTGGGAGTCAATTCTGCGCGCGGTGCCCTCGCTGGACATTATTATCCTGCAGGATGGCATCGGCGCGGACGAGCACCTGGAGAGCGGAGCGCGCGGGCGCAGCTACGGGTTTGTCCGTGTGATCTTCGAGGACATCGCGCGGATCTGCGCGCAGTACCACCGCGCCGTGTGGGGCGACCTGGAGGGGTTCGTCGCGGTGTCTCACGGGTCGCCGCCGCACCTGTCGCGGCTGGTGCGCCAGATGGGCGCGGCGGCTCCGTATGTGAGCAACATGCTCGCCTTCGAGTGGCAGTACCTCTCGCCCGGCAGCAGCATCGGGGGCGTCGAGTTCGCGGTCAACTACCGACGGTACCTCCGGGGCGAGCCGGCGCTGCAGCGGGTCAGCAATGGCTGCCGGTACAGCGCGTCTCCGCCGGCTGAGTCGGACTCATCCGGCTATGTGCTCACGGAGGGCGACCGCGCGGGGCCCGACCGCTGTCTCACGTGGCCGGCCGGCGGCCCTGGGCCGGTGCAGATCACCGTCGATCTGGGGCGGCAGACGCCAGGGATCGAGGGATTCGCGATCTCCTGCCGTGCGGAGCGCGACGGCCCTGTGCTCGCGTGGGCGCAGGTGGCGGTGTCGGCGGACGGACGGCAGTTCCGCGAGGCTGCCGAGCTGCGGGCCAACGTGACGGAGGGGTGGGTCCGGACGTTTCAGGGTTTCCTGGCCCGGCCGGCGTCAGCGCGTTACGTCAGGTTCACCCTGGCGCCGGCGGACGGCGTTCGGCTCGTGTGCAGCGACGTCGCCGTGTTCTCTACGTGTCCGCACTGGATCTCGATGGGATGCTCCTATCGCTACGCAACTCCGCCGGACATCCGCTTTCCCGAGGGGCGGGAGCTGACGGATGGCGACACCTCCCCTCGGCTGTATGCGCAGGTCGGATGGCGCGCGCCCAGCAGCCCGGTCGTGGTGACCCTCGACCTGGGATCGGTGAGGCGGGTGGAGCGGGTGGAGGCTTACTTTCTGCGCATCGACGGGGTGCGCGATGTGGCCGTCTCACTGCCGGCGGCAGCGAGCGTCGCGCTGTCGCTGGACGGCGAATCCTTCGGCGAGGAGGTGCCGCTGACGCCCGGCCCCGCGAGCGACCGGGCAAGCTGCGCTTTCGCGGCCGACATTGCCAGCGGTGAGGGCCGTTACCTGCGTCTCACCGCGGAACCCTCGGGCAACGAAGCGGCCTGGCTGATGCTCAGCGAAGTGCGCGCCATCGGCGGCGAGTAGCTCGACGCCAGGCCTGCGCGCAGCATGGCTGCGGCCTCACGCGTCCATGGCGGTGGCGCAAGTCCATCGGCGGCGAAAGGTCGGCCTGCCGGCCGGAAGAGGGCGCGTCTGAGGCGGCATCGCTGGCTCACGGGGGGACCTGAGGTCCGATGTATGAGGTGGCGGCGACGATGTCGTCGTACCAGTGGGTGACGTTGTCGTGGCGGCTGCTGGAGTAGGAGACGATGACGATGTAGTTTGCCTTCAGGGTCTCGACGCTCCGCAGCCGGAGGTTGGGGAAGTCGCCCGCGAGCTTGCCATCGACCCAGAACGCGACGCGGCCGTCGCGCTGGCCCGGGGTGTTGGCCTTGACCATCAGCTCGTAGCAGTACCACCGTCCGCGCTCGGCCGTCAGGTTCGGCCGGGGCACGAAGTCGGGGCCGAACAGGCCCTCGTTCTCCTGGGGCAGCACCTCGCCGGTTGGGTAGAAGATGTCGCCCCACTTGCGCCTTTGGTCCATGTGGTAACAGTAGATATCCATGCGGCCGGGGGGATCTGTGGAGGCGCCGGTCCACGGCGGCATCGTATCGATGAGCGCGGTGAAGTGATTTCTGCCGTCGGGGCGGACACCTGTGGAGCTGCCGATGGTGACCCCCGGGGCGGCCCCCTCGATGGCCATGCCTGTGTGATGGCAGCCGGGGAACTGGGGGGCGTACTTCATGTAGTAGCGAAGGAAGAGCGTGTCGTGTCCGGGCTCCAGGCGTCTTTCTGCGCCGTGGCTCCTTGGCTCCGTGTGGGTGATCTCAATCGCCTGGCGGCCGCTGTGGACGTTGTCGGGCTCGCGTGCGATGCGGAGGATGCCCCAGGCGTTGTCCCAGCGCTTGCCCTTCTGGGGATACGGGCTGGTATCCATCACAGGGCCTTCGATCTCCTCGAAGCCATCTGCGAAGACGACGGCCGGGTCGTGCTCGATGCCCTCGTCTCCTGGGTATTTTGCGGCGAGGCCGAACCCCTCAGGCAGTGTCGGCAGCATCTCGGCACCTCCTCATTGTGGCGGCGGGCTTCGGCGGACGACGAACCACAGCGGGCCGCCCCAGTCGCCCTCGAGCCAGTGTAGGTGGAAGCCGCGGTCCTCGGGATTCAGGATGAGGTAGGGCGCGTAGTCGCCGTCGGGGCCGCGCCAGACGGAGGCGGAGCCGAGCGCGCCGACGTATCGCACGCCAGCGGCCCACAGCTCGTCGGCGTGGTCCTTCAGGGCGGCGAGCTGGGGGAGGTCCTCGGGCGCGAACCCGGACTGCTCAAGGCGACGGGCGACCTCCTCCCGGGGCTCGTGCTCGCGATCGTGGAGGGGCTTCGCGAGGAAGAGAGGGGCCTTCTCGGCGGCAGATCTGCCGCGGCGGCAGTGGGGGAAGTGGGCGGACGTGATATCAGGGTTGGTGTTCAGAAGTCCGCTGACCATCTCTTCGACGGACTGGTCGAACCTGACCACCACCGGGGCCAGCTCGATCACGGGGTAGGTATAGTGTGCGGCGATGACAGTGCGGCTCACGTGACCCCCCTGGGCTATGCGACCACGCGGTAGATGCACCCCTGTGGGAGATGGTGCACCGGCACGGACGGGAAGTTACTGCTGAGATAGGGCGCCAGGTTGCTGACGCCCCACTCCTCGAGGGTGCCGTGGTTGACGATCAGGTAGGGAATGCCCAGGTCCTTGAGGACGGCGCCGTCGCGGACCTGGCGGAAGTAGTCGTCGTAGCAGAGCATGACGTCGGCACCGTGTTCGATCATGGTGGTGAGGGCTGAGGCGCCGCTGGCGAGCGCGAGGCGGGTTACCGGCTGGTCGTCGTCGCCCACGGCGAGCACGGCCTGTTGGCCGATGGACTTGACCCGCGCGGCGATTTGCCTGGAGAGGGAGCCGAAGGTGTGACCCGAGACATCCTCGATGCGGCAGAAGCCGATGGTCTCCAGGGGCTCTCCCTCGAAGCCCAGGCCGCGGGCCCAACTGTCCCGGACGCCGATGCCGGGCATCATGTCCCAGAGGTCGTGGCACCGATAGACGACCAGGCCGCTGTCGCGGAGCCAGGCGACCTTCGGCTGCTCGATCTCCTGGGCGAACTCGGTCTCATCGCCGGGCTGCATAGGCCCTTCGCGGAAGATGGACTCGTGCGCCACGAAGAGGTTGCATCCCAGGTCCTTCGCGCGCTTGAGGTCGGACCAGTAGGGCTTCCAGGCGACCGCGATCCCGGTCACCCGGGTGTCCGGGTCTCCGAAGCGGAAGCCGTCGACGGTCTGCGACCAATCCATCCAGGTGCCGGTCTTCCGGAAGAAGCTGTGGACATCAGCGGCCTTCATGGTTTTCTCCCTCCTGCGGCCAGTCGCCCGTCGTCTGGACGGGGCGCATGTTACCCCAGCATGCCTCATCCACGAACAGGCCGTAGACCCGCGGCCTGCGCTGGACCCAGTTGACGTCGCGGAAGCAGTAGCCGTCGAGCTCGCGGTAGGGTTCGCGAGGCGGCACGTCGGCCCAGATGAAGTCCTCGTCGCCCTCGTTGAAGGCGAGGAAGTCGCCGCGTCGGTTGACGATGCAGCTTCCCTGTCCCTCGTTGCGGGCCACCACCATCGTGAGCTGGTTGTCCAGGGCGCGGACGCGCATGATTGCGCGCCATCGGTCATCGCTGAAGATCGGGGGGCCGGGGCTGAAGCGGTCTGCGCGGTGGTCTCCCATGATGGGGAGCACGAGGAAGTCGCCGCCATTGAGGCCGACGGCGCGAGAGGACTCTGCGGCCGAGGAGTCCATGCAGATGTTGAATCCGATGCGGCCGATGTCGGTGTCGAACACCGGGAAACTGTCGCCCGGCAGGATGCCGGATGACCACTCACTGCCGGAGGCGAGGTGGACCTTGTGGTAGCGGCCGACCAGGGCCCCCCGGCGGTCGAAGAGGACCGCGGAGTTGAAGACGGCGTCGCCGTCGCGCTCGAGGACGCCGAGGGCGAGGTAGGTCTGGTGCCTCCTGGCGATGGCGGCGAACACGTCGGTCTCTTTCGACGGGACAGGCAGCGCGGTGTCGAAGGGGCTGCCGGGGACCTCCCACTGGGGAGCGACCTCCGGCAGGGCGACGAGGTCAGGGCTCACCGCGGCGCAGGCGGCCTCGCAGAGGTCGCGGTAGAAGCCGATGTTGTCTGCGATCGAGTCGTGGGCCCGCGCGTGCACCCGCGGCAGACTTCCGGTGACGATGCAGACCCGCGCGGGCCGCAGCACGGGCGCTGCCGCGGGGCGAACGATGGGCAGCGACCAGATGGACCGGCCGGTCTGGGACCAGCGGAAGAAGCACTCGACGGTGAGGGAGGCGCTCTCGGGCGGGACTTGCAGTATGCGGCCCAGGCGCATCTGCCGCGGCCCTGTGGGCTGGGGGATTAGCTGGTCGATGGCCGCGCGACGTCCGGTGCCGCTCCACCGGACGATGGCGCCCAGGGCGTCGCGGGGACAGGGAACGTCTGCGTAGCTGACCTCCGCGGAGATCTCGTACCACGATCCCGGGGCGGCGCCGGAGTATGACACGCGCCATGCGCCGCTGCAGGCGCGCGTGCCATTCGCGGCGATCCTGAGCCTGCCATCCCTCAGCTTGCCGAACTTCGGCTTGGCCTGGGGGTGTGGCCACCAGGGCGTGATATCCTCCAGCGTCAGAGCCGGTGCGCGCATCGCATGCCTCGCCTGCGAGGGTGTTGTCGGTTGGCCGCGGGCTCGCCGCGGGAGCGGCCGGGTGCGGTATTCTGTGCTGGCCGGCGCCGCCCCTCGTCAGCGTCCAGGGGGGCGGGGGCCCGGAGGTTGGACGCGGGTCAGGTGACGCGCTCCTCGATGGGCACGTACCGCAGCCCGACGGGCCCGGCGTAGCTTGCGCGCGGGCGGATGAGGCGGTTGTCGCTCCACTGCTCGAGGATGTGGGCCGTCCAGCCGACGATGCGGCCGCAGCTAAACAGCGGGGTGAACAGCTCGGTGGGAATGCCCATCAGGTGGTAGGCGATCCCGGAGTAGAAGTCGACGTTGGGGAGGACTTCCGTGTTTGCGCGCATGACGCGCTCGACCTCGGTTGCGATCTCGAACCATCTTGTGTCACCGGTGCGCTTCGAGAGCGTCTCGGCGTGGCGGCGCAGCACGGCGGCGCGGGGGTCCTCGGTGCGGTAGACAGCGTGGCCGAAACCGGGGATCCTTTCCTTCCTGGAGAGTGCGTCGAGCACATACCGCTCGGCGCGGGCGGGGTCGCCGATGGTCACGAGCATTTTCATGACCTGTTCGTTGGCTCCGCCGTGGAGCGGGCCTTTGAGCGCTCCGATCGCGCTGGTGACCGAGGAGTACATGTCGGACATGGTGGCGGCGGTGACGCGGGCCGCGAACGTGGAGGCGTTGAGCTCGTGATCCACGTGCAGCACGAGGGCAGAATCCAGGATGTCCACCATGTCGGGGTCAGGCTCGGCGCCGTGGAGGGTGTAGAGGAAGTTGTAGGCGATGCTGCGCCCGGACACGGGGGAGATTGGCTCCAGGCCTGAGCGCAGGCGCTGATGGGAGGTGATCAGCAGGGGGATGCGCTCGGTGAGGCGCTGGGCTTTTCGCAGACACGCGTCGAGGCGGGTGTTTCCGCTGTCCGGATCCCAGTGGCCCAGGGAGGAGACGGCGGTGCGAAGCACCTCCATGGGGGTCGCGGTTCGCGGGAACATGCGCAGGATCATGACGGTCTCGGTGGGCAGCTCCATGCTGCCGGTGAAGCCGCTCAGGAAGGCGTCGAACTCGACCTTGCCCGGGAGTCGGCCGTACCACAGCAGATAGGCCACCTCCTCGAAGGTGCTGCGCTCCGCCAACTCCACGACATCATAGCCGCGGTAGAGCAGGCGCCCCGTCTCCCCGTCGACCAGGCAGATACGGGACTGGAGGGCAACGACGTCCCTCAGCCCTGCCTTCGGCACTTCCCCTCTGCCCGAGTCGCGTGCGCTCGATCCCATCGAATTCCTCCTGTGAGGTTACTTTGATGGTACCACGGAATCCGGCGCGTGCTAAGACCCCCGCGGAGGGCGGCCGCCTCAGACGTTGACGCCGAGGGCCACGCGCAGCGCGTACCCCACTGCGAAGCTGACCGCTGCCACCCCGAGGCTGATGACGGCCATCTCGGCGAAGCGCGGCGCGAACCGCAGGTCCTGGGCGACGGAGACATAGTAGGTGAAGGCCAGGATGATGACAAGGGCGCCCGCGAGCGTCAGCCCCAGGGAGAGCAGGGGACTGGCCAGGATCAGGTAGGGCGCGACCAGGATCATGACGGTGATGATGTACGCCACGCCGGTGTAGAGGGCGGCCCTGGAGGGAGAGGTACGGCCTGTCTTCTCGGCCTTGCTGGACAGGTATTCGGAGGCGGCCATGGAGAGCGCCGCGGCGACGCCGGTGATAAGGCCTATGGTGGCGATGACGCGGGTGTGCTGGAGGGCCAGGGTGAAGCCGGCCAGCGCCCCCGTGAGCTCGACGAGCGCGTCGCTCAGCCCCAGGACGGTGGAGCCCACGTAGCGCATGCGTTCCTCGTCGATCATGGAGGTCAGCTCGCTTTCGTGAGTCTCCTCGTCCCTCAGCACCGCGGCGGCCTCGGGGATCGTCTCCACGACCCTGGCATACGCGGCCTGCGCTCGTCTTTCGTTGCGCTCCATGAGCTTGACGGCGAAGGTCAGGCCAAGCAGCCGGGCCAACCACAGGTATGCCCACACGGTGAGCGACTTGCGCGGGGGATGCTGGCCGGTGTACTTCGCCCAGAACTCGTAGTGCTTGCGCTCGTCGGCGGCGATATGGGCCAGCACCTGGCGGTTGTGTGCGTCGGACTCCCGGCGCGCCAGGCCCTGGTAGACGTCGTGCTCGGTGATCTCTTCCCTCTGGGCGTCAGTCAGCCGTTGTCTCAGGCTAGCGTCGATCTGTGTGGTCATCTCCCCATCCGGCCGCCGGCGTGTGCTGTCGGCGGGGCGAGCACACGCGGGCGCGGCAGGGCTTCTGCGACCGCGGGTCCTTACCTGTTGGGGCGAGTCGCCATCCCGTGTCACGGGGAGGGTGCGCCAATCGCGGCAGGAGTTCAAACCGAGCGCTTGCCTCTGGGGCCGCGGGTGGGCGGGGCGCGATCTTGCGGGCGAAGGTGGCGAGGGCGGAGGGTCAGCGGTCGTCCTTCAGGTAACGCTCGAGCAGTTGTTCGAGCCGGTTGGCCGAGAGGGCTTTGCCGGTGGCGACGACCTCGTCGTCGACGATGACGGTTGGCGTCATCATGACGCCGTAGCGACCGGCCTCCGGGGAGAGGATGTCGTGCTTGCGCACGACGACGCGGCCGGGGTACCGCTCGGCGATGCGCCGCGCGATGCGCTCGGCCTGGATGCACTTGAGGCACGGGAATACCACGCCGAATTCCCTGATGCCGTAGAAGATCTTGACCTCGACCGCGCCGCCTGGCTCCGGCGGCTGTTGCGGCTCGGCGGCGTTGGCGGGGGGCGGGGCAGGCGGCCGCACGGCCATGTTGGGGATGTTGAGGTAGGGGGCGCACTGCCGGGCGACCTCCGCGGGGCAGTGCTTGATCTCCCAGCAGGGGATCAGGTCGAGGAGGCGGCGGATGCCGGCAGTGGTGAGGCTGTGGCCGTGGATTAGCTCTGAGATGCAGCGGATCCAGATCAGGTCCTGCTCAGTGTAGAGGCGCTGGGCCGCGGCGGGCTTGCGTGCGGGCCGGACCAGCCCCTCTTCTTCGTAAATGCGGAGCGTGCGGGCGCTGAGGCCGACGCGCTGGGCGGCCGCGCTGATGGGGTAGATCGCCTCGTCTCTGGGCCGTTCCATGCTCAGTTCTCCTCGTCCTCGACCCCAGTGTGGCACATGGCAGGAATTCCTGTCAAGGGATTTCACACAAATGTCACAGCTTGGACCGGAGTCCGTCTGGCCGGCCGCTTATGCTGTGCATGTTGGCGACGCCTGGACGGTGTCCGGGGCGTCGGCGGCGTGGGGGGAGAAGGCGGCCCTGGCGGGCCAGCGGGCCGCGCATCGAACCTGACGGGCCTGTGCAGAGGCTCAAGTGGAGGAGCGGCAACGTGGATGAGCGAGACTTCAGGGTGGCGGTGCTTGGCTGCAACGGGATCGGGCGGCTGGTGTCGACGATCGTGCGGCTGGCGGGCTACCAGATCAGGCGGAGGCGGCCGGACCAGGTGGTGCTGCTGAGCAGCGGGCGGCTGGCGGTGAAGGAGCCGGAGCATGTGGAGGCGTTGAGGCGGTACCCGGTGCTGGTGATTGACGGGTGCCGGCCGCACTGTGCTAGCTTCCTGTGCGATGAGCTGGGGAAGAGGCCGGCGGCGCGGCTGTACGTGGCGGATATCGCGGCGGAGAAGCGCATCTCGGTGGCCGGGGAGAAGCGGCGCGGGCTGACGGCGAAGGGGATGAAGCTGGTGGACGCGGTGGCGGAGAGGGCGGTGGAAGAGATCGACCGGATCGTGGCTGACGAGATGTTGAGCACTCTGTGAGGAGACGGGGATGGCGGAGAAGGTGTGTCTTCAACCATGTCTGGGGCTGCGCAAGGAGGCGGTGCTGGGGCGGCAGGCGCTGTATGTTGTGCACGAGGACCTGCTTCCGGAGGAGACGGTCCTGGGATGCGGCCCGGCGCTGAACGCGAACGTGCAAGAGGACGTGGACTTCATCAACCTGTACCCCGTTCTGTCGGTCGAGGCGTGCGAGCTGGACTGCGCGGCGAAGCTGGTGAAGAAGAAGGGCCGGTCGGCGGCGCGGACGGTGCGGATCACGGATCTGGTCCGCGAGCTGAACATCGACTTTTCGGCTCTGCCCGAGGAGGACATCGCCGCCGATGACCCCGCGGTTCAGGCGGTGGCGAGGCGGATCGCGGAGCACGTGGGAGAGCTGCTGGCGGGCTAGCGGGCGGGGGAGACAGATGAAGCGAGGGAGCGGGCTGGCTGGGGAATGCGTGAGCGAGTTCATCGGGACGCTGATTCTGGTGTTCTTCGGCGTCGGGGCGGTGAACGCGGCGGTGATGGCCGGCGCGCAGGCGGGACTGTGGCAGGTGGCCGTGGTGTGGGGAGTGGGGGTGGCGCTCGCCATCTACGCGACGGGCGCGGTGAGCGGCGCGCACATCAACCCTGCGATCACGATTGCAATGGCGGCGTGGCGGGGCTTCCCGAAGAGCAAGATCGCGCCCTACATCGCGTCCCAGGTGGCCGGAGCGTTCGCGGGGTCGCTTATGCTCTACGGCCTGTTCCACGGCCTGATCGCGCACTTCGAGGCTGTCCACGGGATTGTGCGGGGCGGGCCGGGCAGCGAGCTGTCGGCAATGGTGTTCGGCGAGTACTTCCCGAACCCCGCGATGATCGGCACGAACGCGGAGGCGTACGGCCAGGTATCGCTGTTGACGGCGATGCTGGCCGAAGGGATCGGCACTGCGTTCCTGGCGTGCTTCGTGTTCGCCCTCACGGAGCCGCGCAACCCGGTGACGCCGCGGTTCATGACGCCGATCTTCATCGGGCTGGCCGTCTCGGTGATCATCTCCATCATCGCGCCGCTCACGCAGGCGGGCCTCAATCCCGCGCGCGATTTCGGACCCCGCCTGGCCTCCTATCTGCTGGGCTGGGGCAGGGTCGCCATCCCGGGGCCGCGCGGCGGCTTTTTCACGGTGTACGTCCTGTCACCTGTGATTGGGGCGGTGTGCGGCGCCGGCCTCTACGAGGCCGCGGTGCGGCGGTACCTGCCGGCGCCGAGCGAGGCGGTCGAGCGGGAGGTCGCGCCGGCTGGGGCCGGGGAGGTCGCGGTCGGAAGCAGCTAGAAGGAGTCTCGGGGATGAAGGGGTTGGACCACAAGCCGGATATCATCCTGGTCCCGTGCGCAGCATCCGGCCGGGCGGGATGTGAGATCGTCGCGCGCGCGGTGGAGATGGTGGCGCGCGATGCGCCCGAGGTCGGCGTGGTGGCGGCCGAGCAGTGTCCCCGCGGGGGACGGCAGTTCGTCGTCGCGGTGGACGGGTCGAGCGCCTGCCGCGGCTCCGAGGCGCTGGAGGCGTGCGGGTGTCGCGCGTCGGCGATCGTGTCGGCGCCCGCGGCGCTGTCGCGGGCGGGGCTGGTGAGGCCTGGGGTGGACGTGCGCGGGAACATCGATCGGCTGGCGGCCGCCCTGGCGGAGGCGATCCGCGAGTCGGTGAGGGGCGTCCTGGAGGAGGTCAAGGAGCGGCGCCGTTACCAGCAGGAGATGGCGCCCGTCGTCGGCCGGTTCCATTCCCTGTGGGGCAAGATGCAGGCGCTGGGGGCGCCAAATGGCGAGGCGGCCGAGGAAAAGAGGCGGGCGGTCGACCTGCTGGGCAAGCGGGCGCGGAACTTGTTTGTGCGGTTCGACGAGGTGTCGCCGCCGGGGATCTGGGCCGAGGCGCACGACCTGTTCCAGGATGCGCTTTTGTGCATGGCCTATGCGTGCGAGGGCTGGGTTGCGGGGGATGCGGCTAGGTGGGAGCAGAACCTCGAGAAGGCCCGCGTCCAGGTGCGGCCGCTGCTCGCGCGCCTGGGCAGCTAGCGACGCGCCGCGCAACGCCTGGCGCGGGGGGAGGTGCGGGGAGGCTTCTGCTCGAATCTGCACGGGCCGTGGATTGCTTCGGCGAGGTCGCCATGCGAGTCATCAACTGCCACGCGCACTTTCACGGGCCGGACGAAGTCGAGGAGAAGCGCGCGCTTTGGGATTCCCTCGGCTATGAGAAGATCTGCATGAGCTTCGAGAACGAGGAGGTCCTGAAGCTTGCGCAGCGCTATCCTGGCTACATCGTTCCCTTCTACCACTTCGATCTCGACGAGGAGGGCCCGGATGCCGTGGACCGGGCGAGGGAGCGGGGGTTCGTCGGGCTGAAGCTCATCGGTCCGCGGAAGCCGTACGCGGACGAGTCGTACTTTCCCGTGTATGCGCGGGCCGAGGCGCTGGGGATGCCGGCGCTGATTCACACGGGCTTCCTCGCCTACGAACCGGGCGCGGGCTTGCACCAGGAGAACCTGCGGCCCGTGTACTTGATCACCATCGCGACGCACTTCCCGCGCTTTCGGATGGTGGGCGCGCATCTGGGCAACCAGTGGCCCATGGAGGCGGTGTCGGCGATGCAGACGTGCGAGAATGTCTGGTTCGATATGAGCGGCGGCACGATTCGGCGCTATCCGGCGGCCTGGTTCCGGTGGCTGTTCGAGCGCGTGCGGCGCAACCAGACCGGCGAACAGCCGGCCGTGGATTTGGACCTGGTGGGGAAGCTGGTGTTCGGGTCCGACAATCCGGATGACACGCTGGAGTTCTACCGCAGCTTCATGGCTGCGCTCGACATTCCGGCGCAGGTGCAGCAAAAGGTATATTATGCGAACGCGATCAAGTGGCTCGGCCCAGGGGCCTGAGCACGCTTGAGGCGGGAGGCGGCGATGAAGGTCATCCGCGGGAGCGAGGTTGCGGCTGAGCCGGTGGAGGAGGAGGGTGCGAGGGAGGTGACGGTGCGCTGGCTGATCTCGCGGCCGGAGGGCGCGCCCAACTTCGCGATGCGGCTGTTCGAGGTGAGGGCCGGGGGTTGCACACCGCGGCACGAGCACCCCTGGGAGCACGAGGTCTACGTGGTCGAGGGAAACCTCGAGGTGGTGGGCCCGCGGGGGCCGGTTCCGGCGGGGCCGGGCGACGCGGTGTTCGTGCCTCCGGGCGAGGCGCACCAGTTTCGCAATGCAGGCGAGGGGGTCGCGCGGATGCTGTGCATGATTCCGCTGCCGCCGCAGCCGTAGCGCGCTCGGTTGGCGACTGGGGTGGCGGTGAAGGAATAGCGCGCCGGACGCGCCAAGAGGAGTCGGTGCGGCCGGTGGGCCGGCAGGAGGTTGAGGTCCGTGGCACAGACCCAGGTGAAGAGAAGAGGATCGATCAGCGCGGAGGAGCTTGCCATCAACGGCGGGCCGAAGGCGATCTCGGGCTTCGAGGGGCGGGGGAAGCCGAAGATCGGCATTGAGGAGTTCATGGCCCTTGCGGAGACGTTTGGCTACAGTGCGGAGGCGCGGCGGAAGATGCGCGCCATCCTCGAGGCAGAGGCGGACAACCCCTCGCCGCATCTGACGCGCTACTATAACCCGCGGCCCTCCAAGGTGGACAAGCTGGAGGCGTACGCGCGAGAGCTGTTCGGGGTCAAGTACGCGCTGGCGGTGAACTCGGGGACGTCGGCGCTGAACTGCGCGTATGTGGCGTGCGGGATCGGGCCCGGCGACGAGGTGATCGTCCCCGCGTACACCTTCTTCGCCACGGCCGCGGCCGTCGTGTCGTCGCGGGCGATCCCGGTCATCGCGGAGATCGACGAGTCGCTCACAATCGACCCTGATGACGTGGCCCGGAAGATCACGCCGCGGACGAAGGCCATCGCGCCGGTTCACATGGGCGGCAACTGTGCGAACATGGATGCGATCATGGAGCTAGCGCGGGCGCACAAGCTGTTCGTGATCGAGGACAACGCGCAGTCGTGCGGTGGCAGCTACAAGGGCCGGCTGCTGGGGACGATCGGCGATGTGGGGTGCTTCAGCATCAGCTCGTTCAAGATCACGGGCGGCGGCGAGGGCGGGATGGTGCTGACCAATGACGAGTGGCTGTACTGGCGGGCGGCGAGCCACCACGAGACCGGGGGCTGCTGGCGACCGGACCGGTTCGCGCGGGAGCGGAGACCGGGAGAGCTGTGGTGCGGGCAGAACTACCGCATGTCGGAGCTGGAGGGGGCAGTAAACCTCGTCCAGCTTCGGAAGACGAAGGCGCAGGCGAAGCGGTACAACACGAACATGCGGCGCGTGGTGGGCGCGCTCGACGAGTTCCGGAACACCAGGCTGAGGCGCAGCAACGACCCGGAGGGCGATGTTGGATACCAGATCGCGCTGCTGGCGAAGGACCGGCAGGCGGCCGACCTGTTGTCGGCGGCCCTCCGGGCCGAGGGGCTGTCGGCCTGGGCGCGGGGCAGCAGCGGGGCGAGGGACTGGCACATCTACTCCGACTGGGAACAGATCCTCGAGCGCAAGACCCAGACGCCCGAGGGCTGTCCGTTCACGTGTCCCCACTACGAGGGGCCGCTGCCGCCCTACTCGGTTGACATGTGTGCGCGGTCGGTGGAGTTGTTCGACACCGCGGTGTTCGTGTCCATCGACCAGTGGTGGACGGCGGGAGACTGCCGCGCGGTGGCGGGCGCCATCAACAAGGTGTGCGGCTACTATGGGTAGTGCAGGGCAGTCGGGCGGGCGGGCGTCGGCGACGCGCTACATCGCCGCGTACGACACCGAGCTTCCCGGGTGCCTGGAAGGCGTGCGGCAGATTCTGCGCGTTCACGAGCGGTACGGCATCCCGGCGACGTTCTTCATCGTGACGCGGCTGCTGGACGAGCAGGGCGACGAATATCGCCACCTGCTGTCGGATGGCGACCGGTTCGAGATTGCCAGCCACACGTGCACGCATCGGCTGCTGCGCGACCACCCCATCGGCGGCCCCGGGTTGCCGCCGGAGGAGCTGCCCGGGGAGATCGAGGGGAGCAAGCGCCGCCTGGAGGACGTGTTCGAGCGGCGCGTGGTGGGGCTTCGTTCCCCGTGGGGCTATCCGGACGGGATGCGCGGGCAGCGCGAGCTGCTGCGGCTGTGCGAGGGCGCCGGCTACACGTATCTGAGCACACTGCTGTGGGGGCCCGACTGCTCGATGCCGGCTTTGCTGGTGCCCCCCTTCCCGTACGCGGAGGAGGGCTGCGCCGATTTGTGGGAGCTTCCGGGCTGCGGGTGGCAGGACAACGTGCTGAAGGCTGGCAGCGGGCTTCCGCCCATGCGTCTACAGCTTTTCCCCCCGGCCATGCCGGAGGCGGTGGCGCTGAAGTGCGTCGAGACGCCCGAGGAGGAGATGGCTGCGCACCGGGTGTTCATCGACAAGGCTCTGGAGACGGGTGCGCCGTGTGTATCCTTCATCTGGCACCCGTGGAGCCTGCACCGCTTCGACCCCGAGATGCGCATGCTCGACCTGACGTTTCGGTATGTGCGAGATGTCGGCCTGGAGCCGTGCACGTTCGCTGACTGGCGGGCCGCGCTGGGCCGGTAGGTGGGCTGCAGCGGGAGGGACGGGCCCGATAGTCCGGCCCAGGCGACGGTGGCGCAGACGCGACACCGGCCTGGCTGGCGAGGTCACACGACCAGCTTGCCGTTGTCGATGAGCCAGCGCAGGGCCTCGTGGATGGCCTCCAGGGAGGTATAGCGGGGCTCGTACTGGAGGAGGCGCCGCGCCTTCTCAATGCTGCACCCCGGGCTGTGTGCGATGTGGCTCCAGGTGGTGTTCGCCTCCTCGGCGGGGACGGTATCCTTCCACTGCTCCCAGGGCAGGAACTTGAGCTTTGCGGAGCGGCCGAACCAGCCGGCCACGGCCTCTGCGTAGCCGCGCAGCGTGAGGGCGGCGGGGGAGACGGCGTGGAAGCTCTCGCCGACGGCCGCGCTCCAGTGCTGAAGCGCCTTGACGAACACCTGGGCGACGTCGTCGGCGTGGACGTGGTGGAGGGTCTCGAGCCCCAGGTGTGGGAGGGCCACCTCCTCGCCGCGGGCGAGGGCCCGGAAGACGCCCAGGTCGAAGTTGCCGGCCGGGTTGACGGGCACCCATCCGGGGCCGACGATATGCCCGGGGTGAACCGCGGTGGCGGGGAAGCCGCGGCGGCGCGATTCGTCGAGCAGGTACGCCTCGATGGCGGCCTTCTGGATGCCGTAGTCGCCGAAGGGGTTGCGCGGCTGGGCCTCTGTCGTGGGCTGCTCGACCGGAACCCCGTGGACCCAGATCGTGCCGCAGTGCAGGAAGTGTTGGACCTGTCCGCGCAGGGCCTCCACCAGGTGCCTGGCGCTGTCGAGGGTGAAGCAGATCAGGTCGATGACCGCGTCGGGCTTGAGGTCGAGCACGCGGCTGGCGAACTCGCCCGTGGACTCTGCATCGAAGCGGTCGAGCGTCACCATTCGGACGGAGGCCCACGCGGGATGGTCCCGGTAGGGCTTCCTGTGTCCCCGCGTCACGCACGTGACCTCATGCCCGGCCTCGACGAGCCTGGGCACCAAGAAAGTGCCGACATGGCCCGTGCCGCCGATGACGACGATGCGCATGATCTCCCTCCTGTGACGGCCAGTCTGGTCCTGAGGTTTCCCGCGGCGGTGCTCCCTCCTGCCCGGCGGGCGCGCCAGGCCAGGGCGTGGTGCGGCGCGGGTACAGGAGGCCGGGGGCGCGCGCCGAACAGGGCGGCGACACGCGGACAGGGAGGGGAGACATGCAGCTTGGTTTTGTCAGCGCGATCCTGCCCGACCTCTCGCTGGATGAGGTGATGCGGTTCGCGGCGGCGGAGGGGTTCGACTGCGTCGAGCTGATGTGCTGGCCCGGGGGCAGGGCCGAGAGGCGGTATGCGGGCGTGACGCACGTCGACGTCGCCGCCCTGGGGGCGGCCGAGGTATCGCGGATCCGGGATCTGGCGGCCGGCTCGGGCGTCGCCATCAGCGGCCTGGGGTATTACCCGAACCCGCTGGATCCGAACCGGGCGGAGGCGAAAGTCTACATCGAGCACCTCAAGAAGGTGATCGACGCGGCGGCCCGCCTGGGGGTGAACCGCGTGAACACCTTCGTGGGGCGCGACTGGACGAAGTCGGTGGAGGAGAACTGGCCGGCCTTCCGGCGCGTGTGGAGGCCGCTGGTGAAGCTTGCGGAGGACCGCGGGGTGAAGATCGGGATTGAGAACTGCCCGATGCTGTTCACTCGCGACGAGTGGCCGGGGGGCAAGAACCTGGCGCACAGCCCGGCGATCTGGCGGCGGATGTTCGAGGAGATCGACAGTCCGAGCTTCGGTTTGAACTACGACCCGTCGCACCTGGTGTGGCAGCAGATGGATTACATCGAGCCGTTGTGGGAGTTCGCGGGGCGGATTTTCCACGTCCACGCCAAGGACGTTCGCGTCGACCGGCGGCGCATCAACGAGGTGGGGATTCTTGCGACGCCGCTGGAGTTCCACACGCCGAAGCTTCCGGGGCTGGGGGAGATCAACTGGGGCCGACTCGTGTCGGTTCTCGGCGACGTGGGGTACGAGGGTCCGGTGTGCGTCGAGGTGGAGGACCGGGCGTACGAGAGGACGCTGGCGACGCGGAAGGCGGCACTGCGGCAGAGCGCGACGTTTCTTCGCCAGTTCATTCCGGCGGCCCAGTGACAGGGAGGCGAAAGTGGATTACACCTATCGCGACATAGCGAAGATGATCGACCACTCGCTGCTGAACCCGGCCATGACGGCCGAGGATCTGGAGGCGGGCTGCCGGGTGGGCGTCGAGTACGATGTGGCGACGGTGTGCATCATGCCGTACTATCTGAAGCGCTGCGCCGAGATTCTCGCGGGAAGCGCGGTGAAGCCGAGCACGACGGTTGGCTTCCCTCACGGGGGGCACACGACCGCGGTCAAAGTGGCCGAGGCGCGCCAGGCGCTCGACGACGGGGGCGAGGAACTCGACATGGTGGTCAACATCAGCAAAGTTCTGAGCGGGGACTGGGCATATGTGCGGGACGATATCGCGGCCGTCGTCGAGGTAGTGCACGGCCGCGGCAAGAAGGTGAAGGTCATCTTCGAGAACTGCTATCTGAAGGACGAGCACAAGATTGAGCTGTGCCGGATCTGCGGGGAGCTTCGCGCGGACTGGGTGAAGACGTCGACGGGGTACGGAAGCGGGGGTGCGACGATCGAAGACCTGAAGCTCATGAGGGAACACGCGCCGCCACACGTGCAGGTGAAGGCCGCCGGCGGGGTGCGGACGCTGGACGCGCTGCTGGAGGCGCGCGCGGTGGGCGTGACGCGAGTCGGCGCAAGCCGCACGGTCGAGATCCTGGAGGAGTGCAAGCGGCGCCTGGGGATGGCGTGAGCGGGGGGTGGGGATTCGCGGGCGGCCGGAGCAGATCGGGGTCGGCTGCGGGGCTTGGAGTGGGCGGCGAAAGGCTGGGCCGGGGGAGGATGGGCGATGGGAAGGGGCATGCTTTCCGGCGAGGGCCGGCGGGCGTGGTGGGCGCGCGCGGCGCGCGTTGCGGCCGTGACGGCCGCGGCCGCCGCGGCGCTGTACGGCGCGGCGACTCTGGGGACGGGCTGGGCGCTGCGGCGGGAGGCGCAGTCGCTGCGGGCCGCGCGGCAGCTTGTGGACCTGGAGGACCTGGTCCCGCGGCCGGGCCTGCCGGCGCGCAATGCGGCGGGGGTGTACCAACAGGCGTTCTCCGAGCTGCGCATCTCCGAGGGCGACCGCGAGCGCCTGTTTTCGCCGGACGCGAGGTGGGACGAGGCGCTGCTGGCCCGGGCGCGCGAGGTCGTGGCCGCGAACCAGAGGTATTACGACCTGCTCGCCCGCGGCTCTCGTATGCCCTATTGTGCGTTCCCCGTGGCGTGGTTCATGCCGCGGCAGCTTGAGCTGCCGCATCTGGCGGGGCTTGAGGACGCGGGCCACATGCTGCTGGTGCGGATCTCGGTGTTGGCGGCCGAGGGCCGGCGCGACGAGGCACTGGAGGACTGCGGCACCGCGCTCCGCATCGCGGAGCACGCGAAGGCCGACCCGATCGTCGTGGCGCAGTTGGTCGCGTACGGGATCGAGGGAGAGGCCCTTGTGGGCCTGCGGCGGGTTCTCGCGGGGGGCTCACCCTCGGCGGAGGCGTGTCGAAAGCTGTCTGAGCAGCTCGCGCGGTGCGATCACCTTGTGTCATGTCTGCGGGCGATGCAGGGGGAGCGGCTGCTACAGATGACGGTGTGGGACCGGGGAGGATCGGGGGCTTTGCGGCCGGGGTTTGAGCGGCTTTTCCGCCCGGTTGCGCACCTGCGCGCCTATCGCCTGGCGGCGCGGCCGCTGTTCAACCTCGACAAGCGGGATTACCTCCGGGCGACGCAGGGATATCTGGAGGCGCTGAGCCTGGCCTGGCCCGCGTCGGAGCGGCGCGCGGAGGCGATCGGGAGAGCCGGAGCGCGCGCGCCGCGCTACCGCGGGCGCCTCCTGCGCGAGGTCGTGCCTGACCTGGCGGAGCTGGTGGCGATCCGGGAGGCGAAGGCCGCCGCGGCCGGGGCGGCGCGGGTTGCGCTGGGCGCCGCCGCGTTTCGGGCCGAGCGCGGCCGCTACCCGGAGAGCCTGCGTGAGCTGACGGCGAGCGGTTGGCAGTTGCCGGCCGATCCATTCAGCGACGGACCGTATCACTCGATGTGCCGGGGGGGCGGGTTCGTGGTGTGGAGCGTGGGGCCGGACATGACCGACGACGCGGGCCGGGACGCGCCGGCGACGGGGGAGCTTCCCGCGGCCAAGCACTACGACATCGTGTTCCGCTGTGGCTGCTAGCGGCGGCGTGTCAGGCGGCGGCCCGCCAGTCGAGGCCACGCTTCTGAAGATCGCGACGCGCGGCGGCCAACACGCGCGCGACCTCCTTCTCGACATCATCGGGCAGGGGCTGGGGCGTGTGCTCCCGCAGGAGACGTCTTTTCTCCTCTCGGCAGCGCTGGCCCATGGTCTTGGCGCCGCCGGCGAGCCATGAATCATAGAAGTCCCGGTCCAGGAGCCGCGGGAACCACAGCTCGCGGCGGAAGTGCCGCGCGGTGTGCTCCTGATCCATGAACGTCCCGCCCGGCCCGACCTGCTGGATGAGATCCAGCGGGATGGCATCGTCGCCGAAGTCGATTCCCCGCATCAGGCGCTCGACGTAGCCGATCAGCTCGTGCTGCATGACCAGCATATCGAGCGAGGAGGCCTGATCCACGCCGCAGATGCCCAAGTGGCCGAAGATATCGGCTCCGGCGAGCGCGCCGCAGACCAGCGTGACGCCGGTCTCGATACCCGCCTGGGCGTCGGGCACCTTGGCGTCGGTCAGGCCGACATTGATGTAGACGGGAAGGCCATAGTGCTTTCCCATCTGGGTCATGGCGACCGCCATGAGGGCCTGCTCGGGGCCGGCGAAGATCATCTGGGTGGTGCGCATGTCGAAGGCGTGGGGGATGCCGCCGTAACAGACGGCGACGCCCGGCGAGATGAGCTGTGCGATGCAGACGCCCGCGAGGATTTCGGCGTTCTCCTGGGCGAGCGTCCCGGCCAGCGTGCCTGGGGCCGAGAGGCCAGTCTGCGCCATTGGTCCGATGGGAACCGGGAGGTTGAGGCGCGCGGTGGCATAGAGGGCATCGAGGCCGTTGAAGGGGAATCGCAGCGGGCTGATCGGCTCCAGGAAGGGGTAGGTGAGGGGGTAGCGTCTGGCCTCTTCCTCGCTGCCGGCGACGGCGATGAGCAGGTCCACGATGAACTCGGAGACGATGCGATTGTGGAACCAGATGCCGAAGGGCTTGGTGGTGTTGCGCACCATTTCGGCGGCCACTGCGAGGCCGCCGTAGTGCGGGGACAGGTCGTGCGGGTCGCACATGGCGCCCGCGATGGTCAGGTCCGGCAGGGCGTCCGCCAGCCGAGCGGCCGCCGCGGCGTCTCTGAGGGTTGCGTACCGCCGCCGGCCCGTCTCGTCGTCGATCCAGAGGGCTTCGCCGGAGATGGAGTTGTAGTTTCTGCGCCCCTGGCCGAACGCGGCCGTCTTGGTGCGGTCCCGGCCGTAGATGGTGAAGGACTTGCCGGCCTGCTGGAGGCTGTGGTGGACGAGCGACTCGGAGATGCGGACGCGTTCGCCGTCGACGGCGGCGCCGGCCTCGCGAAATCTGTCGAGCACATCGGGGTGCGGCACCTGGACGCCTACTCGCTCCAGGATCCACAGCGATGCGTCGTGCAACCGCGCGATCTGCGCGTCGTCCAGCACCTCGAGCTTCACATGCGCCTCCAAATTCTGTCGTGGTCGGCGAAAAGCAACCGCGGCCGACGGCAGTGCGCACGCGGCCCACGGCGCGCTCGCGGATCGCCTGTGTGGCCTGCGCCAGCTAGAGGCCAAGCCTCTGGTACGCCACCTCCACCCGCTTGAGGTGTCGCTCGTAGTCGAAGCAGGCGGCGAGTTCGTCGGGCGCGAGGCGCTCCGCGACGGCGGGCTCCTTCGCGATCATCTGCCGGAAGTCTCCGCCCTCATCCCAGGCCCGCATTGCGACGCCCTGGACGAGGCGATAGGCCTCGTCCTTGTCCATTCCCTTGTCGACGAGCGCGAGCATGACGTGCTCGGACATGACGAGTCCCCTGGTGCGCTCCAGGTTCTGCCGCATGCGCTCGGGGTAGACAACCATGCCCGTGACGACGCCGGTGAACTTGCGCAGCATATAGTCCATGAGCGTGCTGCTGTCGGGCAGCACGATCCGCTCGACGCTCGAGGTGGTGAGGTCGCGCTCGTGCCAGGGCGCCATGGTTTCCAGCATGGGCACGACGTAGGAGCGGACGATCCGGGCCAGGCCGGTGATGCGCTCGCAGGTCATCGGGTTGCGCTTGTGGGGCATGGACGAGGAGCCGCGCTGGCCCTTTGCGAAGGGCTCCTCGACCTCTGCGATCTCGGTGCGCTGGAGGTTACGTATCTCGGTTGCGAAGCGCTCCAGGGAGCCGGCCATGATGGCGAGGGTGGTCACGTAGTGCGCGTGTCGGTCGCGCTGGAGGATCTGGCTGGTCGCCTTCGGAAGGCTCAGGCCGAGCTTGGCGCAGACGTACTCCTCCACCCGCGGGTCGACGGTGCCGTAGCTGCCGACCGGGCCAGAGGCCATGCCGACGCTGACGCTGAGGCGGGCCTGGCGGAGCCGGTCGATGTCGCGCTCCAGCTCGGCGATCCACACGGCGAGCTTGAGGCCAAAGGTGATCGGCTCGGCGTGGACGCCGTGGGTGCGGCCGATCATGGGCGTCCACTTGTGCTGGCGGGCGCGGTCGCGAAGGGCGTTGGCGAGCGCGAGGGCATCCTGCTCGATGAGGTCGCAGGACTCTCGCAGCAGCAGGGAGAGGGCGGTGTCCTCGATATCGTAGGAGGTGACGCCGAAGTGCAGGTAGCGTTTCTCGTCGCCGAGGTGCTCCGAGACGGCGGTGAGGAACGCGATGAGATCATGGCGGATGACGGGCTGGCCGGGCCTGGGCTCGAAGCCGGGCACATCTCCCTCGAGCTCCAGGGCGCGGCGGACAAGGGAGGGGAAGTCGAAGTCCCGCGAGAGGAGCCGGTCGCCGTTTGCGCGCAGCTTCCGCGCGGCCTGCTTCGGGATGCGGCCGATCTCGGCCCATCCCTCGGCCACCAGGATCTCCACCTCGAGCCATTTGCGGTAGCGGTTCTCCGGCTCCCAGATGGCCTTCATCTCGGGATATGAGTAGCGCTCGATCATGGCCTCCGCCTTTGCGTCCTCGCAATGGGGCCCGGGACGATGGCCGCCCTAGGGCCCGCCCCTGCGGACGTGAGCCTCCGACTCGATCACCCGCGCGGCCATCTCGCGGCGCAGCTCGGCCAGCCGCGCTGCCAGCGCGGGGTCGCCGATCGCGATGATCTGGGCCGCGAGCAGGCCGGCATTGCGAGCCCCGTCGATGGCGACGGTGGCGACCGGGACGCCGCTGGGCATCTGCACCGTGGACAGCAGGGCGTCGAGCCCGCCGAGGGCGCCGGAGGAGATGGGCACGCCAATCACGGGCAGGGTGGTGTGGGCCGCCAAGATGCCCGCGAGGTGCGCGGCTCCGCCGGCGGCTGCGATGATGACGCGCACGCCCCGGTCGCGCGCCTGGGCGGCGATCTCGATCGCGCGCTCCGGGGTGCGGTGGGCGGACGCCACGTGCACATCATGGGGGACGCCGAGTCGCTTGAGGGCCTCCATGGCCGGGGTCACCTTGGGCAGGTCAGACTCGCTGCCCATCACGATGGCTACGAGCGGGCTGCTGGCGTCAGGCATGGTGGGGTTCCCCCTTGGGAGCGGGTTGGGCCGCGCTCACTCGAAGATCTCGCTGACGGACTCGCCGGTGTGGATGCGGCGGATCGCCTCGCCGAAGAGGGGCGCCACGGAGAGCTGGACGATCTTTTCGCAGCGCTTCTCAGGGGGCAGCGGGACCGTGTTGGTGACCACGACCTGGCGGATCGGGGCCTCCATGATGCGCTGGCAGGCGTCGCCGGCGAAGACGCCGTGCGTGACGGCCGCGTATATGTCCTGGACATCGTATTCGCGCAGGAGCTTGGCGGCCTCGATCAGCGAGGTTCCGCGGGCGATCTCGTCGTCGAAGAACAGGACCGTCTTGCCGCGCACGTCGCCGACGACGGCCCGCGCCTCGACCTTCTCGTCGTTGATCCTGCGCTTGTCGATGAAGGTGAGGGGGATGTTGAGCCGGGTGGCGTAGGCGCCAGCGCGGCGTGCGGAGCCGGCGTCCGGCGCGAGGGCGACGCAGTTGGAGAGGTCGAGCGAGCGGAAGTGATCGCAGAGGATGGGTGTGGCGGAGAGGTGATCGGCCTGGCAGCGGAAGAAGCCCTGCACTTGCTCGGAGTGGAGGGTCATGGTGAGCAGGCGGTTCGCCCCCGCGGTGACCAGGAGGTCGGCGATGAGCCGGCCGGCGATCGAGATGCGCGGCTTGTCCTTCTTGTCGGAGCGCGCGTAAGAGTAGTAGGGGATGACGGCGGTGATGCGGCTGGCGGACGCCGAGCGGAGGGCGTCCAGGATGATGAGCAACTCGACCAGGTTCTCGCTGACCGGGCTGCACAGTGGCTGGATGACGAACACGTCGCGCTCGCGGACGTTCTCCAGCACCTGGACGAAGATGTTCTCGTTGGCGAAGCGCGTGATGTGGAGCTTGCCCAGCGGGATGCCGAGGTGGTCGCAGACCTCCTGGGCAAGGGCCGGGTTTCCGCTGCCGGAGAAGACCTTTATCTCGTCACTGACCATGCTGACCTCCTACTGCCGGCGGCGGCCGATGTCGGTGCGCCAGTGGGCGCCCTCGAAGCTGATGCGGCTGACGCCTGCATAGGCTGTCTCGATGGCCTGCGGCAGGGCGTCGCCCATCCCGGTCACGCCCAGGACGCGGCCGCCTGCGGTGACCACGTCGCCGTCGCTCCTGCGGGTGGCGGCGTGGAAGATGATGACGTCCTTCATCTCGGCGGCGGCCTCCAGCCCGCGGATCGGCTTTCCCGTCTCGTACTCGCCCGGGTAGCCGCGGGACGCCATGACCACGCACACCGCGGCGCGGGATTCCGGAGGCCGGTCGGTCTCGGAAAGGCGGCCCTCGGTGGCGGCCAGCAGGAGCTCGACCAGGTCGGCGTCGAGCCGGGGGAGCACGACCTGGGACTCGGGGTCGCCGAAGCGGCAGTTGAACTCCAGGACCCGGGGGCCCTCCCTGGTGAGGACGAGCCCGCCGTACAGGCAGCCCACGTACGGCCGGCCTTCGGCGGCCAGGGCCTGGACCGCGGGGCGCATGATCGTCTCCATCGCCTCGCGTGCGAGTTCGTCGGTCATCAGCGGGACTGGTGAGTAGCACCCCATTCCGCCGGTGTTGGGCCCACGGTCTCCGTCGAAGACCGGCTTGTGGTCCTGCGAGACGGGCAGTGGGAAGAGCCGCTCGCCGTCGCAGATCGCCAGCACCGAGACCTCCGGTCCCTCCAGATACTCCTCGATGACGATGCGGTTGCCTGCGTCGCCGAAGATGCGGTCGACGAGGACGGCGGTGACGGCCGCCTCTGCCTCCTGGGGGGTGCGCGCGACGGTGACGCCCTTGCCGGCGGCCAGGCCGTCGGCCTTCACCACCACGGGGTAGGTCTGGTCGCGCAGATACGAGAGGGCCTCGTCTGCGCGATCGAAGGTGGCGAAGCACCCTGAGGGGATGTCGTACCTCGCCAGGATTTCCTTGCACCAGACCTTGCTGCTCTCGATGAGGGCGGCGCGACGGGTGGGTCCGAAGATGCGCAGGCCGCGCTCCTGGAAGAGATCGACGATCCCCTGGGCCAGCGGGAGCTCGGGCCCGACGACTGTGAGGTCGATCTTGTGCTGTTGGGCGAAGTCGGCGAGGGCCGCGGAGTCAGACGCGGGGATGGGCACACACTCGGCTTGCTGCGCGATGCCGGCGTTGCCCGGGGCGCAGTAGAGATGGCCTGCGTGCGGACTCTGGGAGAGCTTCCAGACGAGGGCATGCTCCCGTCCGCCAGAGCCGACGACCAAGATGCGCAGGCGCGAGTTCATCGCGGCGTGTCCCTCCTCACAGGGTGAGCCCGGATGCGGCGACCACGAAACCAAGGGACCGGGCGCTACGATTCATCGTCGGGCCGGGAGGCCGTCGAGTCGTCGTCGCCCTTGGCGTCCGCGGCCTTGCCGCCGTCGCGATCGCGCTGGGCCCGGACGATCTCCAACAGGGCCTCTTCGGCCGCCGCGTGTCGCTCGCGTATCTCCTGGATGCGGCGGCCCGTCTCCCGGACGGCGCTGACGAGGGCGAGCACGAAGGCCGCGAGGGCCACGGCAAAGAGGACTCCGGTGAGGAGGCCCATGCTGGGTTCGGAGCCGCCCAGCTCTTTCGCGGCGGCCGCCCTGGCCGATGTCAGGATCGCGGCGGACAGCAGCAGGAACGCGAGCCCAAGCCAGCCCAGATAGGCGCGATTGCGGAAGCCGGTGAACCACCCGGCGAGCATCGACAGGCCAAGGACGGCCGTCAGGCCCGCCCCCATTTCGGGCGACATCACCGGCCCTCCCCGGGTGCCGGCCGTGGTCGAAGGTCACTCTCCATCGGGCGGGGCAAAGCGCTCCTCCAGGTTCTCGAAGCGGACGAACTCGTCCACCCACGCCAGTCGGACGGTGCCGGTGGGTCCGTTGCGCTGCTTGGCGATGATGACCTCTGCGATGTTGCGGTCATCCTCAGAGTACCCCGCGGCGCGCAGCTCCTGCTCACCGTAGTAGTGGGGCCGGTAGATGAACGCGACGACGTCGGCCTCCTGCTCGATGGAGCCGCTCTCCCGCAGGTCCGACAGCAGGGGCCGGCGGGGGTGGCCCCGCGCCTCCACGGCGCGGCTGAGCTGGGAGAGCGCGACCACGGGTACGCGCAGCTCGCGCGCGAGGGCCTTGAGGGACCGCGCCACCTGGGAGATCTCCTGGTTGCGGTTTTCGAAGCGGCCGTAGCCGGACATGAGCTGGAGGTAGTCGACGATGATGAGGTCCAGCCCGTGCTCCGCGCGCAGCCGCCGCGCCTTGCCGCGCATCTCCAGCACGTTCATGCTGGGCGTGTCGTCGAGGTAGATGGGACACTTGTAAAGCTCGCTTGCGGCGATGGCGATGCGGTCCATGTCGGCGCGGTCGACGTATCCCTGGCGGACGTTCTGCTGGTTGACGCCGGCCTCGGAGCACAGGAGGCGCAGGGCGAGCTGCTCTTTGGCCATCTCGAGGCTGAAGACGGCGACGGTCTTGTTCTGCGTCTTGGCGACATAGCTGGCGATGCACATGGCGAGCGCGGTCTTCCCCATGGAGGGCCGGGCTGCGATGACGATCAGGTCGGAGGCCTGGAGGCCGGAGGTGAGGGAGTCGAGGTCATCGTAGCCGGTCAGCAGCCCGGTGCCGGGGCGGTGGGACTCCTGCATCTCGTCGATGCGGTCGTAGGTCTCTCCCAGCAGCACCCGAATGGGCGTGAAGGCGGGGGTGATGGTGCGCTCGCCGACGGCGAAGATCTCCTGCTCGCAGCGGTCGACGATTGTCTCGACGTCCTCGTCGCCGGCGGACTGCGCGAGGCTCCGGATTTCGTCCGCCGCGCGGATGAGGCTACGCAGGGTGGCCTTTTCGCGGACGATCTTGGCGTAGTGGTTGACGGCCGCCGCGGTGGGGGCAGCATCCTGAAGCTCGACGAGGTAGGAGGTGCCGCCGACCTGCTCGAGGTGGCCGCGATCCTGCAGCCGCGCCTGAAGGGTCACCAGGTCGACCGGCTCGCCCTCGTTGAAGAGGTCCACGATGGCGCGGTAGAGCAACTGGTGCTGCGGGCTGTAGAAGTCGTCGGGGTCGAGCAGGTCCACGACGCGGGCAATGGCCTCGCGCTCCATCAGCATCGCCCCGAGGGTGGCCTGCTCGGCCTCCAAGCTCTGAGGCGGTACGCGTTCCAGCAGCGGTGCACCCAAAGCGGACTCTCCTCTCACCGCAGTCGCCTGCGGCAGCCAGGGGCGAGCCGATCGGTGCGCCTCCGGCCCGCTCATGCGCGCCCGGCGCGACGCCCAGCCTCCCCTTCTGCCCCCGGCCGCGCCCCTGGTTCCCTAGGCCGCGGCCTCCTCCTCCGGCTCGACCTCGATGCGAAGCGTGGCCTCCACGTCGTGATGCAGATGCACGTTGGCCTCATGCGGCCCCAGCATGCGAATCGGGTGAGGGAAGGAGATGCTGCGCCGGTCCACTTCGATGCCGTGCTGCTCGGCGAGGGCGTCGGCGACCATCGCGTTCGTGATTGACCCGTACAGGCGGTTGTCCTCGCCCGACCTGGCCTTGATGCGAAGGGTGATGCCGGACAGCCGTTCGGCCAGCGCGGTCGCGCTGGTGGCCGCGGCGGCCTGGCGGCGCCTGATCATCGCGCGGTGCTGCTCCAGGTTCTTGACGTTCCCGCGCGTGGCCTCGATCGCGAGCTTTCGCGGGAGGAGGAAGTTGCGGGCATATCCATCGGCGACCGTGGCGACCGAGCCAGCCGCGCCGACGCCCCGCACGTCCTCCAGTAGGATCACCTTCATGAATGCCTCCTGCGTATCGCCCTCGCCCTGCCGGCCATCACCACGGGGCGCACCGGAGGCCGTCGCGCGTCGCCGCGTCGACTGGCTGCCCAGCGTGCAGAAACGGCTGACTTGGGCCCGCCTCCTGGATCGCCCCCTGGTTCTCGGACATCTTCTTTGACCCTCGCCGAACTCCTTCCAAGCAGCCGCCGCCCGGGGCCATCACGTCGGCCCGGGCTCGGTCGCCGCGTAGGGGAACCAGGGCACGCCCTGGATGAAGACAACCTTCCATTCGCCGCCCTCGCGCACGGCGACGAAGCCGGCCTCCGCGGGGTCTTCCGCGAGGGGGACCGCGATCACGGTGGCGCCGGCGCCCGTGTGCTTCTCGTACGCCGCCTCGACGTCGAAGTCGGTGATCTCCCCGCGCTCGCACAGGTCGAGGTACTCGTGATAGGGGTGCGCGCGGCGGGAATCGGCGGACAGGTGGTCGTAGGCCGCGCGGTAGTCCTTCCGATAGAGCGCCTCGAGATACGCTACCACGACGTCGCGTGCGGACGCCTGCGGAACGGCCGGGCGCGGCTGCGGCGGCGGCAGCGGGGCCGCGGGCTTCAGGGGGTCGGGTGCCAACACCAGAGCGATTACGGCGGCGACGGCGATCAGCGCCAGGCCGGCCGCGAGGCGTGTCTTCATGTGCGCTCTCCGCCGGGGAGATGGTAGCAGGACGCGACAGCGGGTGTCAAGGACGAGGGCTGCGCGCCTACCGGTACGAGTGGGGGCGGCGGTAGGGCTTGCACACCTGCTCGATGGGGGCCCCGCGGAGCGTGATCCGCGCCCGGCGGTATTCGCCGAGGCCCGCCTCGGAGGCGAGCCGGAGATGCTCGACATCGGCGGGGTCGATGCCCATGGCCAGGCACCCGACCGCGTCGGTCGCGACGGGGTCGAGACCCGCGATGATCACGTTGCTCTCCACGGGCGAGCCGGAGGTCTCGTGCCGCTCGGAGCCGACCAGCCCGTCGATCACGGTCACCGCGGGCCGGAGCACCGTGGCCAGGTCGCGCAGGCGGCTGTGGATCTTGTGGTGGATGGTGCTCTTGTCCGGGAACACCGCTCCCATCAGGTTCTTGATACCCAGGGTGACATAGGCGAGGCAGTGGCACTTGAGCTTCGGGAGGTTGACCAGGCAACCGGCCTCGAGCACGGTCCGCGCGAGCCGGACGCGGGAGAGCGACAGCGCGCCCGGGATCTCCACCTCGACGTGCTCGTCGTCGAAGAGGTTGAGCAGTCTGGCCCCGAGGCGCGCGGCGAGCTGGGGCAGGCCGACCAGCTCGAAGGCGCGCTGCGTATTCTCCCGGCTCCAGTTGCTCTCCGCGATCGTGATGTCCCGGGCACCCAGGTCGCGGCACCACTCCACGACGGCCGCGATGACCTGCGGGTCGGTGGTGACGCCCGTCTCCGGCTTGCGGGGCTCCACGAAGTTGGGCTTGATCACGACCCGGCCCGAGACGTCGACGGCGCGGGCCGCCCCGATACGCTCAAGGGCTTCGCGGACCATGCGGCGGGGGTCGCGGCCATGCGCGATCGCAACCAGGGGCTTGCCCATGCGTTCCTCCCGGCGCGGCCGAGCCGCTACTTGCGGAGCCGCACGCCGGCGACGAACAGGTTGTCCTGTCCGATGTCCCGGACGCCGGCAAGGAGGCCCCAGCTTGCGCGCCCGAGCACCATGGGCACGTCGAAGAGGGCGTCCCCGCGCAGGTCGTTGGGGTCAAACAGATCCAGCGACAGGGTGGCGTCCCGCGGCAGCGGCAGGTCGAGGCCGACGCCGAGCCGGGAGCGGACGAGGCCATACCGCACGACCGCTCGCTTCTGGATGTCTCCCAGTTGGACGTTCGCGGCCGACTGCTCGCCGATGTCGTCGACGCCCAGGCGGAGGAAGCGCTCGTCGCTCGTCTTGATGTCGAGGCGGCCTGAGGAGAAGGACCGCTCCGCGACCGGGCTGTAGAGGACATCGAAGGCAGCATCGATCTGGGGAGGCTTGAGCCGCTCGCGGATGGCGTCGAAGTCGGCCACCGCGCTCTCCGCGCGGGCAGCCACCTTGGGGACGGCCGGTGCGGCCTCGCGCAGTTGCTCGGAGACGAACCGGAGGTTGTCGCTGGTCTCCTTGAGGGACAGGGCCATATCGTGGAGCGCGTCGAGCGTTTCCCGGGCCTTCAGCCGGTTCTGGGGGTCGGAGATCGCCTCGGCGACGGCTGCCGTGATGCGGGCCGTGTTCTCAGTCGTCTGCCGGGCGCTGGCGACCGCGGCCCGGACATCGTCGAAGGTCCCTCCCCGCGCCAATTGCTGCTGAAGCTGGTGGGTCACCGCGCGCATGTCCGCGACGGCGTCGGTGAACCGGTCGACGGCCGCCAGGACCCGGGGGCGGGACTCGTCGGCGAGGGCCCGCGTTGACTTGGCGACCTCGACCGCGGCATCCGAGACCTCGGTGAAGCTGTGCAGCGCAGTGATCACGCTGTTGACGACCTCCTCGTTGGCGAGCACCTTCTGGAGGACGATGGATGTTCTCCGCAGACTGTCCAACATGCCCAGGCCCGCGTCGAGGAAGTCCGAGAGCTCCGGGGCGGCGGTTCCGTTGACGCGCTCTCCGCCCTTGAGTTCCTTGCTGTAGGGGGTCCTCGCCTCCGGGATGACGTCGATGTAGCGCTCCTGGATGAGGCCCGAGGTAGTGATGCGGAAGTTGTAGTCGTCGTAGAGCGTGTAGTTGGGGCTGCGGTAGATCGTCAGCATGACCTCGGCTTTGAGGTCCGGGTTGATGCTGACGGATCCCACCTCCCCGATCTTCACCCCGGCCAACCGGACCGGATCCCCGATCTGGAGCGCGTGTGCGTTGTCGAAGATGACGCAGACCTGGTAGGTCTGGGCCGCCACGCGATAGCCGCGGACATAGAAGATGAAGACGCCCAGCAGCGCGAGTGCGAGCAGTGTGATGGCTCCGACTTTGACCTCTGCAGCGCTTCGCATAGCTTCCCTCCCCTCAGTACCTTGTCCCCTCCGTGAGCGGCCCATCCGGGCTTCCGGCCAGGAATTGCCTCACCGCGGGGTTGGAGTCGCGCTGGAGCTGTGCCATCGGGCCTACGGCGAGGAAGCGACCGCCGTGCAACAGGGCGGCGCGGTCAGAGATGCGGCGCAGGCTGTCGAGGTCGTGCGACACGACAAGAGAGGTAACTCCCACGCGATCCCGCAGACTGCGAATGAGGTCGTCGAGCGCGGCGGCCGAGATCGGGTCCAGGCCGGCGGTGGGCTCATCGTACAGCATGATCGACGGCTGCAGGGCAAGGGCGCGGGCCACGGCGACGCGTTTGCGCATCCCCCCGGACAGCTGCGCGGGCATGAGCCCCTCGCTCCCAGCCATATCGACCATTTTCAGCAGCTCTTCGACCCGACCTGCCACCTCCCTGCGGTCCATGCGCCGGTGCTCGACAAGGGCAAATGCGACGTTGTCGAACACGGTCATCGAGTCGAACAGGGCAGCCCCCTGGAACACCAGGCCCATGCCGGTGCGCAGCTCGTCGAGCTGTCTCTCCGAGAGGCTGGAGAGGTCGATTCCGTGGATGCGCACCGCGCCCGACGTCGGCCTCACCAGGCCTATCACCAGCCGCAGGAGGGTGGTCTTGCCGCAGCCGGTGCGACCCATGATGGCGACAATCTCGCCCCGGTGGACGGTCAGGTTGACGCCGTCCAGCACGACCTTGCTGTCCACCTGGTAGCGGAGGTCGTCGAGCTGTATGGGCGGGCTCTCGGGGTCTATCGCCGGGGTGCGGCCGGGGTGCGGCCGGCTGTGGTCGGAGGTCATGGGGCACTCAATGCCGGAACAGGATAATGGTCATCAGCAGGTTTGCGGCGTAGATGAAGACAATGCTCAGCACGACTGCGCTGATGGTGGCCCGTCCCACTCCGGCGGCGCCGCCGGTGGTCCGCAGCCCCTGCCGGCAGCCGACCAGGGCGAGGAGGAGGCCGAAGACGGCCGCCTTTGCGATCCCGCCATAGACGTCTTCGGGCGAGAGCCACCGCTGCACCGACGCCAGGTACTCGCCCGGGCTGATGCCGAAGCGCATGGAGAGCATGAAGGCCCCGAAGATGCCGGCCGCGTCTGCGACGGTCGTGAGCAGGGGAAGCATCACGACGCAGGCGATGAGTCGCGGAACGACCAGGTAGAACACCGGGCTGACGCCCAGCGCGCGCAGCGCGTCGGTCTGCTCCGTCACGGTCATGGTGCCCAGCTCGGCGGCATAGGCCGAGCCGACCCGCGCCGCGACGACCACGCCGCACAAGGCCGGCCCCAGCTCCCGCGCGATGGCGACCGCGGTGCCGCCGCCGAAGTAGCCGGTGGCCCCGACGCGCACCATGTAGGAGGCCGTCTGCCATCCCCAGGCCATTCCCACGAACAGCAGGGTGACGGCCACGATGGGAAGCGAGTCAGTGCCGGCCACCGCCATCTGCTGGATGGTGCGCCGAAGGCCCGTGCGGCCGCGGGCGATGTACCCGAGGGCACTGACGAACAGCAGGACTTGGTCGCCGACGAAGCCGACTGCGGAGATGACCTGGCGGCCAACGGACCTGACCATCACGCGGCCCCCTGGAGGCCGGCCGGCGGGGCCGGCCGGCTCGGCGGGCGCTCGTTCCCCGTGTCTGCGACACCCATTGCGAAACCCCGCGGCCTTCGGCGCGGTGGCCGGCGGCCCGGCCCGGCGCGCCGCCGGGTTGGACTCAGGACGCGCCCTGGCCGGCCAGAGAGACGAAGTACTGGTGTACGCGCAGGTCGTCGGTGAGCTCGGGGTGGAATGCGAGCGCCAGGAGTCGGCCCTGCTGGGCCGCGACGATGCGGCCCTCATAGGAGGCCAGCACCTCGACGCCCGGCCCCACCTGGGTGATGACGGGAGCACGGATGAAGACCGCGCGCACCGGCCCGCTGTCGACCCGCGAGAACTCCAGATCGGTCTCGAAGCTCTCGACCTGGCGGCCAAAGGCGTTGCGCCGCACGGTGATGTCCATCACGCCCAGGTGCGGCTGATCGCGGGCCGCGGCCTCGATTTGCCGGGCCATCAGGATCATGCCCGCGCAGGTGCCGAGCAGGGGGCGGCCGGCGGCCGCGTGGCGCTTAACCGGCTCCAGCAGGCCGTAGCGATCCATGAGCTTCCCGATGGTTGTGCTCTCTCCGCCGGGGATGATGAGCGCGTCGGAGGCTTCGACCTCCTCCACGGTGCGCACCGGGATGCCCGTGACGCCGAGGCGCCGGAGCGCTTCGAGATGCTCGCGAAACGCGCCCTGTAGTGCAAGTACGCCGACTTTCGGACTCAGATCAGCCTCCCAGATGGATATCCCCGCGACCCACGGCTGGGCGCTCAGGCGCCGTCTTGGCGGGCTACCAGCCGCGGGTCTGCAGGAGCTCTTTTTGGTCCAATTTCGTCACATCGAGGCCAGGCATGGCCTCGCCGATGCCCTCGGACACGCGCGCAACCACCTCTGGCTTGTCGTAGTAGGTGGTGGCCTCCACGATTGCGCGCGCGCGTGCAGCGGGGTTGTCGGACTTGAAGATGCCGGATCCGACGAAGATGGCCTCCGCGCCCAACTGCATGAGCAGGGACGCGTCAGCGGGGGTGGCAATGCCCCCTGCGGCGAAGTTCGGAACCGGCAGCTTGCCGGTGCGGGCGACCTCGCAGACCAGCTCGTAGGGCGCCCCAAGCTCCTTGGCCGTGGTCATGAGCTCGTCGGAGCGCAGGGTGGTGAGGCGACGCAGCTCCGACTGGACCATGCGCATATGGCGGACCGCCTCGACGACGTTTCCGCTGCCGGCCTCGCCCTTGGTGCGGATCATCGCGGCGCCCTCGCCAATACGACGGAGGGCCTCGCCGAGGTTCCGGCACCCACAGACGAAGGGGACCTTGAACTGGTGCTTGTCGATGTGGAACTGCTCGTCGGCCGGCGTGAGGACCTCGCTCTCGTCGATGAAGTCCACGCCGATGGCTTCCAGCACCTGGGCCTCGGCGAAGTGCCCGATGCGCACCTTGGCCATCACGGGGATGGTCACCGCGGCCATGATCTCCTTCACCTTCGCCGGATCGGCCATGCGGGCTACGCCGCCCTGGGCCCGGATATCGGCGGGGACGCGCTCGAGGGCCATGACGGCTACGGCGCCGGCCTCCTCGGCGATCTTGGCCTGCTCGGCGGAGGTCACGTCCATGATGACCCCGCCCTTGAGCATCTCCGCCAGGCCGACCTTGTTTCGCCAGGTCGATTGCTCTGCCATCCCGATCCTCCTTGCAGCGGCCCCCGCCGCGGCGCCGCGGCAGGGGCAAGCACGTCTATCTTAGTACGCCACACGCCGCGTGGCAAGTATTTCTCGCGCCCTGAGTGCAAAGGTCTGTCGGGGCGGCCGCCAGGGGTGAAGGGGGCGGAGGCGCTCCGTCTTGCGGCGCCGGCGGGGTTGACGCTGGCGGGGGCGGGCGGCTATACTGGACGGCGCGTGCGCCTCCGGAGGGAGGCGGACGCGGTATGCTTTGGCAGGAGGGCTCGATGATCGTTGAGGCGCGGACGCCGACGCGCATCGACCTGTCGGGCGGGACGCTGGACCTCTACCCGCTTTATCTGTTCGCGGGGGGCGGCATCACCAACAACGCGGCCATCGATCTGTGGAGCGAGGTGCGGATCGAGACCCGCGCCGACAGCCAGGTGCGCCTGAAGTCGGTGGACACCGGCCAGGAGCTGGCGGCCTGCTGCGTGGCCGAGCTGCCGGTGGACCGCGAGCTGGGGTTTGTGGCCCGCGTGGTGAAGTTCTACGCGCCGCGAACGGGGGTCGATGTCATCACGAACAACCGCCCTCCTCACGGGTCGGGGCTGGGGGCGTCGTCTGCGCTGCTGATTGCGCTCAGCGGCGCGCTGGACCGGCTGAACGGGACAGGGATGGACCCGGCGCTATTCGTGGAGTACGGCGCCAACCTGGAGGCCCAGGCGATCGAGATCCCGACCGGGAAGCAGGACTACCTGGCTGCGCTGTACGGGGGGGTGAACGCGTTTCACTTTGACGTGCGGGGCTGGGAGCGGGAGCAGCTCATCCGGGATGAGGAGAAGCTGCGGGCGTTCGAGGAGCGGATCGTGCTGACGTTCACCGGGGAGACGCACTTCTCCGGCACCAGCAACTGGAACATGCTGAAGCGGTATATTGATAACGCGCCCGGGTCGCGGGAGAACATGGGCAGGATCAAGCAGGTCGCGCAGGAGATGCGGGAGGCCCTGCTTGCGTTCGATCTTGGGCGCTTCGGCGAGCTGCTTGCGCGGGAATGGGAGTCGCGCAAGCGGCTGGCGGACGGGGTGACGACGCCGGCGATCGACCGCATGGTGGAGGCGGCGGCGTCGGCGGGGGCCGCGGCGTCGAAGATTTGCGGGGCCGGGGGTGGGGGATGCATGATTACCTTCGTCGAGCCGGGGCGGCGCAAGGCGGTCGAGGCCGCGCTCGAGGGCGCCGGCGCGACGCTGATGCCATTCCGCATCGCCCGCGAAGGATTGACGGTAAAGGAGGTCTAGAGGCTCCCCAACGCGGCGGACGCGCTCCTGGGGGAGCGGAGAATCATGCCGACCTACGAGTACGTGTGCGCTGAGTGTAATCATCGGTTCGAGGTCTTCCAGAAGGTGACGGAGCGGCCGGCGACACGGTGCCCGAAGTGCCGCGGGCGCGTGCGAAAGGTGTTCAGCCCCGTGGGCATCATCTTCAAGGGCCCCGGGTTCCACTGCACCGACTACCGCAGCGACAAGGGAAAGTCCGAGGAAGCCGAGCCTGCGAAGGCTGCGAGCAAGACGGCCGCGTCCGACGACTAGTGCCGGTCGGTGCCAGGGCCGGGCCGGCAGTCCGGCCCTGGTGGAGGGCTAGCGCGTGCGCAGGCTCTCGGCCGCCATCGCGGGCGGCCTGGGGCGGCTCAGCGGGGCGGCGGCCCCGCGGCGGCCGCGTCATCGATCGCGTCCATGATCGCTCTGAAGTTGCCGCGCCACCGCTGGGGCGGGAGATCCTCGGTGATGCCGATGAGGAAGCCGCTTCCGCCGCCCGCCTCGTGGATGAGTTGGCGCGCTCCTTCGTAGACGCCGCGCTCTGAGCGCAGGTGCCAGGAGCTGGGGTAGTTGATCCAGAGCGCCTTTTCCGGCCAGGCGCGGCGGGCCTCGGCCACCGAAGGTCCGACGCCCGGGTCGTAGGCCTCGATGTAGTCGAGGCGGGTCTGGGCCACCAGGTCCATGATCGTGGTGTTGTCCGCGTCGAGGTGGGTGCCGATGAGTTTGCCGGCTGAGTGCAGGACCTCCGCGGCCTCGTTGTAGTGCGGCACGTAGTAGTCGCGAAACACGTGGGGGCCGATGATGCGCGGCACCACGTTGCCGCCGTAGTTGCAAAACTCGAGGGGGCCGCGGGCGACGATGGGGTAGATGCGCCGGGCGAGGTCGGCGAAGGCGTCGTACAGCTTGAGGACCTCGTCCCGGTTCTCCATCCATTGGATGCAGAAGGTCTCGGTGCTCATGTAGTTGGAGGAGATGAGGTTCTGCAGCGGCTCGAGGGGGAGCTGGTCGCGGACGACGTAGTCCTCGCCGAGCTCGTCGGCGAGGCCGGCGACGGCGTCGTAGTCGGGCTCGACGACCGTATCGCGGATCAGGAAGAGCAGGGCCTTGTAGTCGTCCGGAGTCTTGAAGAGCCACTCGTGGTGCCAGGTCGTGAACCCCGCGGGCTCGTAGACGTAGTGAAGGTCGCCGTGCGGGGTGGAGTATGTCTCGCGGACCATGTCGCGGCCGCGATCGTCGGTGTAGCGCGTGACGCGGCAGCCGACATTGGGCCGGTGCGTCTTGTAGGAGGCGGTACGCTCCACGAGGCAGAGGCCGCGCGCGCGCAGTTCGCGCTCGGCGGCCTCGTCGGCGGCGGCGTCATCGTCGTTTCTTGCACCCCAGCGCGAGCGCAGGAAGCTGCTGTAGACGGTGAAGGGCGTCTTGTCGGGGACGTCTCCCCGCAGGGCGGCCATCACCCTCTGGCGCGGCGTGAGCTTCATGTGGCGACCTCCGAATTCTGTCGGCGCCATTCTCTTGTACCTTCGCGGGGGCGCTACCTCCTGAGGGATTGGTTGGGGGGCGGCCGGCCCGAATAGCTTGTGTTGACGGACGCGACGGCGGCGGCTAGTATCCCCGGCGCGCGGAGGAGGAGGTCAGTGACAGGCGAGACAGGACGTCTGCGGATTGGAGTGATCGGCGCCGGTGTGCAGGGGCGAACCCACCTGCGGTGCTACGGGGCGCTGCCCGAGGTAGAGGTGACGGCGGTGGCCGACCTGGATCCCGCGCGGGCGGCGAGCGCGGCGGCGGAGTTCGGCGTCCCGCGCTGGTATGGCAGCTACGAGCAGATGCTGGACGAGGCGCCGCTGGACGCGGTCTCCGTGGTGACGCCCGATGATGCGCACGTTGCGCCGTGCCTGGCCGCGGCGGCGCGAGGCAAGCATTTGCTGGTCGAGAAACCGCTGGCCACGTCGGTGGAGGACGGGGAGCGCATCGTTGCCACGGCGCGGGAGGCCGGCGTGCGCCTGATGGTCAACTTCAGCAACCGCTGGCAGATGCCCATGATCCTGGCGAAGGAGGCGGTGGAGCGCGGGGAGCTGGGCGAGCCGGTCTACGCGTACGCGCGCCTGAGCAACACGATCTCGGTTCCGACGGAGATGATCCGGCCCTGGTCGGCGCGAACGAGGCTGCCGCTGTGGCTGATGAGCCACACTGTGGACCGCGTGCGGTGGCTGTTCGGGCGGGAGGCGAAGCGCGTGTATGCGGTGCAGCGGTCCGGCGTGTTGGCCGGCCTGGGCATCGATACGCCGGACATCTATGTTGCGACGGTTGAGTTCGAGGGCGGGGCGGCGGCGTGTTTTGAGTCGTGCTGGATTCTGCCCAACAGCCTGCCGTCGGTGGTGGACAACCGGATGGAGTTCGTGTTCACCAACGGGTTGCTGGAGTTCGACGCGGGACAGATCGCCCTGCACCATGCGACTCCCGAGAAGTACACACGGTCGGGGCTGCTGGCGACGATGGCGGGAGGCCGCCCGCGCGGGTTCGTGGTGGAGGCGCTGCAGCATTTTGCGCAGTCGGTGCTGTCGGGCGTCGACCCAGGGCCAAGCGGCGAGGATGGGCTGGCGGTGCTCCGGGTCACCTGTGGGATCATCGAGTCGGCGCGGAGGGGCCAGCCGGTCGACGTCGGCAGGTGAAGTTGCCGGGGGAGGTGGGCGGGCCGTCCGGGGGAGGTCAGTTTGCGCCGGTGCGGCTGGGCAGGCGGGTCCGGTGTTGGGCGGGGGCGCCGCGGATGATGCCGCGGCCGCGGCCGATGCGACGGTAGCTGAGGTTGACAAGCAGGCGAGGGAGCACCTTCCCGCGGGCCGTGAGGCTGCGTCTGAGGATGGAGGGGAAGGAGTAGAAGCCCCAGTAGACCTGGTCGCGGCCGGCCTCGAGTTGTGCGATGGTCATCTGACGCGGCTGGAAGACGACGCGGCTCATGGTGTAGTGGGCCCAGTCGCGATCGACGATGCGCCCCTCCCGGGCGAGCTGTTCGTGTACGGCCGTCCCCGGGAAGGGGGTGAGCACGGAGAACTGGGCCGCGGCGAGCTTGTGGCGGATGGCGAAGTCAAGGGTGCGCGGGAAGACGCTGGGATCGTCGCCGTCCAGGCCCAAGACGAAGGAGCCCACAATCTCGATGCCTGCGCGATGGATGTGGTCGATGGCCTCGCCCATATCGATGTCGAGATTGGTCAGCTTGTGGGCTCCGCGCAGGCTGGCCTCGGAAACGGATTCAAGGCCCATGAACATGGCCTGGCAGCCGCTGCGCGCGGCGAGCGAGAGCAGTTCCGGGTCCCGGGCCATCGTCAGGTCGGCCTGACCGACCCAGCGGAGACGGAGGGGGATGAGGGCCTCGAAGAGCTGCTTGGCGCGGGCCGGGGGAGAGGTGATGTTGTCATCGACGAAGCCAATCCAGCCGCGGAGCTGCTCCAGCTCCGCGATCACCTCGGGGATGGGGCGACAGCGCGGGCGGCGGCCGAAGACGGTGCTGACAGAGCAGAACGAGCAGCCGTGGGGGCAGCCGCGGGAGGTCTGGACGACGTTGAGGGTGAGGTAGGAGTCGCCGCGGAGCAGGTCGCGGCGGGGGAGGGGAAGGCCGGCGAGGTCGGCAAAGCCCGGAGAGGAATAGCGTCCGTGCAGCCGGCCGGCGGCGAGATCGGCGATGACCCGGGGCCAGACGGGCTCGGCCTCGCCGATGACGACGGCATCCGCGTGCGCCAGGGCTTCCTCGGGCCTGACCGTGGGATGGATGCCCCCCATCACCACGGGGATCCCCCGGGCGCGAAAGGCGTCGGCGATCACGTAGGCTCGTGGGGCCGAAGCGGTCATGGCGGAGATGGCGACCCAGTCGACGGCAGCGGAGAGGTCGACCGGCTCAACGTTCTCGTCGACGAGCTGCACCTCGACATCGGACGGAGTGAGGGCGGCGAGCAGCGGCAGGCTCAGCGGGGGGGCCAACACCTTTCCGCCGCGCCACCAGCCTTGCATCCAGGCGGGCGCGACAATGAGCAGCCTCGGCCTATCGCGTCTCATGTGCACCCCCAAGGCGCGCGGTCTGCATGGGACCGAAGCGCGGGCCGCCGAGGACGGTAGCGGGCCACAGAGCCCTCAGCGACAAAGCAAGGTAGGTTTCGCTCGGCGTCGGCCGAGCGCCTGCGAAGCGGCTGGCGCGGCGTTTGCGTTCGGCCCGGCAAGGTGGGGTCAGGCATGGTGGTCCTTCCTGGGGCGCAGGGGGCGGGCCTTGAACTCGCGCACGAGGTCGGCGAGCCGACGGACAGCGGCCATGTAGACGGCCTCGCCCTTTGCGGAGGAGGCAAGGGTCGGGTCGCCGAGCACGCCGGTCTCGGAGAAGGTGCTCCACCACTCCATCATGCCGAGGGGCGAGCCGAGCTCGAGGTCCTGCCACCAGAAATCGGAGGGGAGCATCTTGTTCTCGGCGGCTGCGAGTTCGCGGCGGACGCCCTCGGGCCGGAGGTAGAGGTAGAGCGAGGTCTCGATCTCATCGGCATGTGCCACCCAGCCGCGGGGGGACTCGCGCACCTGGCCGACGGCATCGCGCGCGAGGTCGAAGTAGCTGAATCCTGCGCAGATGACGGGGTTGTCCATGGTCGCCTGGCGGGCGGCGATCTCGACGAGGATGCGGTTGGAGCCGTGGCCGTTGACGATGAGGACCTTGCGGAAGCCGTGGTGGGCGACGCTGCGGACGATGTCGAGGAGGAACCGGACGTAGGTGTCCCACGCGATGCCGATGGTGCCGGGGAAGTCGATGTGGTGCCAGTTGAAGCCATAGGGAAGGGGTGGCATGAGGAGCACGTCGTCGGGGACCAGCTCGGCCGCGCCCAGGCAGACGCGATGGCACAGGTAGGTGTCGACATCGAGCGGCAGGTGTGGGCCGTGCTGCTCTGTCGTCCCCACGGGAAGCATGACGACGCACTCGCGGGCGGCCGCCTCCCGCACTTCGGGCCAGGTCAGCTTGTCATACTCATAGGGTCTATGCTCCGCCATCGCCTCCTCCCAGGTGAGGTTCGCCGGCCGGCAGGGTCACCCTCCGCGGCATTCGGTGACTTCTGCGGCAAGGGCGCGACACATTCCGGGCGCCGGCAGGAGGCGATCAAGGGCCGGTGAAGTCGCAGGCGGCCGGCGGGGCCGCCGGCCGATCACCGGCTGGCGAGGAGTGCGACGTGGCTGCAGTGCAGACCGTGAAAGGGACCATTGACTCATCGGAGATGGGCGTGACGCTGGTGCACGAGCATCTGTGTCCGGGCGGGTCGCCCTTCGCGACCATTCCTGAGTTCGCCGAGCAGGCGATGGAGTACCAGGTGAAGCTGGCGCGGGAGGCGGTGGCCGTTGGCATCAACACCCTCGTGGACTGCGGGCCGTTTCCGGATATTCCGAAGGTCATCGAGTTGCAGGAGCGCGTGCCCGAGCTGAACCTGGTGCTCTCAACGGGGGCCTACAGCGAATCGACGACTCCGCCGGCGATCCGCGCGCTGGACGAGGTGGGGATGGAGGCGCACATGGTGAAGTGCGTGACGGAGGGTTACGAGGGGTTCGAGGACACGGGGGTCAGGGCCGGGATCATCAAGGTGGCGGGGAACAACGCGGAGGTGCGACAGGACGAATGGGAGGCGAAGAACTTCCGGGCGGCGGCCCGGGCGCAGCGGCGCTGCGGAGTGCCAATCGTGACGCACGCGTGCACCGGGGCGCGAAGCCAGATGGAGCTTCTGCGCGAGCACGGTGCGATTATCGGGGCGACCTTCTACTCTCACATCGAGGCCAAGTTCGGGTGGGAGGGCCGCGACGCGGAACAGCAGGCGGAGTACCTGGCGGAGGTGGCGGAAGCGGGCGGCCTGCTGCAATTCAACAACTTCGACTTCGACTTCGACACGCCGTGGGAGGAGATGGTGTTTCTGATGCGCTACCTGGAGCGCCGGGGCCTGGGGGACCGGATCCTGATCAGCATTGATGCGAACTGGAGCTTTGACGAGGAGGGGCGGATCTGGCACGAGCAGGAGAAGCAGCACGCCAAGACCGGGAAGCGCACGTACGCCTACATGATCACGCACGCGGTGCCCATGCTCCTGGCAGAGGGGTTCTCGCTGCAGCAGATGGTGAGGTACCTGGTGGATAACCCGCGGCGGCTGTTCGAGGCGGCCCGGGCGTAGGCGAGGGCGGGTCCGCGAGGCCTCCGCGCGGGCCACAGCAGAGCCGATACTGGCGGGGCCGCCGGCGCGTCAGCGCCGCGACCGACCGCCGAGCTGCATCTGGGGAAGGTAGCGCTCGTTCGCGCGCAGCAGCTCGAGGCCCATCTTCTTGACGTCGGAGGCAGGCAGGTGGGCGCAGCCGGGGTCGGCGACGAGGGCGAGCAGGGCCTGGTCGAGGTCGCCGGAGAGGGCGGCTGCGACGGTGCGAAGCTGGACCTCGGCGTGGGGGGCGCAGAGGGCCCGGATCTGCTCCGGGAGCGGGCCGACGGTGAGCGGCCGTGCGCCTCCGGCGTCCACATATCCCATGGTCTCGACGACGGCACCCAGGGGCAAGTTCGCGATCTGGCCGACGTTCGTCATGTTGACGACGTCGGTGAACCCGTGATCGAAAATGATGGCGGCCATGATGTCGGCGGCGGTCTCCCGGGAGGGTGTCCTGTCCAGCTCGCGCCGGCCCTCGGTCCAGTCCTCGATGGCCTGGGCTGCGCGGGCGTAGCCTTGCCTGCGGTCCTCGATGGAGGTGCGGACCAGGCGGTAGCGCTTCATGGTGTCGGGGTCGGTGATGTAGGAGGCGAAGAACTCGCAGGTATGGCGGTCGGCGATGTAAGTGAGGTAGCCGTACTGCTGGAAAAGCTCGCTGGCGAGACGGCCGCGGGAGCTCCAGCCGTGGGCGTCGGTGGACAGGCGGTCGAAGAGATCGATGAGGCTGCCGCCGCGCAGCTTGCGCCTGAGGAGCGGGTAGCCATCCTGGCCGTTGACGGTGAAGCTGAGCACCCAGAAGAAGTGGTTGAGGCCGCCGAAGTTGACTTTGATGTCGCGCTCGTGCTGGACGCCGAAGACGTCCCGGAGCATGGCGTAGGTCTCGAAGAGGCCGTGGCAGAGGCCGATGACGCGGCTGTGGCCCAGCTCGTCGGCGAGGACCTTGGTGAGCGCGGCGAGGGGGTTGGTGTAGTTGAGGACGTAGGCGTTCGGGGCGAGCTGTTTGATCTGGCGCGCGTAGGCCTGGAACACGGGGATGTTGCGCATGGCGCGGGACCAGCCGCCGGGGCCGACGGTGTCGCCGACGGTGTGGTAGATGCCGTAGCGCTCGGGGATGGCGAGGTCGTGCTGCATGGCGTCGAGGCCGCCGGTGGAGATGGCGATGAGCACGAAGTCCGCGCCCTTGAGGGCGGTCTCCGCGTTCTGGCTGGCGGAGATGCGGACGCGATCGACCTTCCACCGCTCGAGCTGGACGTCGAAGAGGCGCTTCATTGCCCGGGCGCGCCCGGCGTGAGTGTCAAGCAGGACGATGTGAAGCTCGGCCTGCTCCATCTGGGGCTTGAAGACGATGTCGCGGATGAGCTGCGGTCCCCAGGTCTGGCTGCCGCCGCCGATGAAGGTTACCTTGACGCGCGTGCGCTGAGTCGGCATGGTGCTCCTTTCGCCTCGGGCGCGGCGGGAGGGATGTCCCGCGCTCGCTCGCGGGGACGCCGCGCCGGCCGGTCACCCGTCTTCATCACGCGGCGGCCGGGCTCCTGCGGCCGGGGGCGCGTTCGGGACCAGGGGTGGCGGAGGCGCGCTGGACGGTGTGGCTGGGCAGCGGGAGAAGGTCGGCAGCTCCGAGGACAAGGGTGAAGCGCTTCGCGGTCCGCCGGGCGCAACCTCAGTCGAGGCTCGGGGGGCCGCCTCGTATCGCGTCCTGGGCGCGGCGGTTGCGCTCGAGGGTGTCCGAGCGCAGCTCGACGCCCAGCTCCCGGACCATCTGCATGATGGGAAGGTTGGGGTCGTTGGACCAGAAGATGCCGCCGTCCTCGGCGTCGCTGTAGCGGTAGCCGACGGCGTCGCCGTAGCGATCGGTGAAGAGCTTGCCCTCGTTGAGCTGGGGCTGCCAGTCGATGAGTGCGTAGGCGAGATCGATCTGTGCGACGAGGACGCTGGAGGGCTGAGTGGTCTGGGCGATGATGTCTCCGGTGGGGTCGAAGATCGAGGCGTTGTTGCGCCAGGTGGAGGAAACGATGTAGTAGTGGTGGTGGCGGGCGCGACAGCGGGGCTGGATGGTCTGGGGGGACTGGGTGGGCCAGACGACGATCTCGGCGCCCTTGCGGGCGAGGGCCTTCCAGCCGTCGTCGAACATCATGTCGAAGCAGATCTGCAGGCCCACCTTTCCGAAGTCGCAGTCGAAGACGGGGAAGTTGCGCCCGGGCGTGAGGCCGCCCTCCAGGGTGGCACCGTCGCGGTCGGCGACCAGGTGGACCTTGCGGTAGGTTCCGACATGCCGGCCTGCGCGGTCGAGCAGAACGGCGGCGTTGCTGTAGATGCCCTGCGCCGCGTCCTCGACGAGGTTCAGGGGGACGACGAGGTAGGTGTGGTGCTTCCTGGCGGCCGCTCCCATGACGTCCAGCACCGGGCCATCGAGGGGGAAACAGGTGTGGGCGGGGTCGCCCCGGGTCTCTCCGGTGACGGCGCACTCGGGGAGCGCGGCGAGGTCGAGGCCTGCGCCGTAGCGGGCCCGAGACGCGGCGGCCATGCGGTCGACGAAGTCGGTGAGGGTCTGGAGCCGGGCTTCGAGCCCCGGGTACTCCTCCCACATCGCATGCACCATGGTGCCGACGACGATCTTGCGGGGCGGGGAATCGGGCGCGGCGGTCATGGGCCTTGAGCCTCCTTGGGTGCGGGCGCTGGGCCCGGCGGGTTGATGCTGTGAAGTTCTATGCGGGTGGGGGCGCGCACCTCTCAGGGCGCGGGAGAGGGCGCCTACGCGGGGCGGGGGCGGCGCCGCGGGGTTGGGGCAGCGGGGGAGTCTGGTTCTGAGAGGCCTGCGAGAGCATACAGGACGCCCGCCTCGACAACGGCGAGGGGGAACAGGCTCCACAGGCCGCGCAGCCCCATGAGCAGGCCGAGGTTGCCGTGCAGGAGGTTGCCGGCCGAGAAATTGGCGAGGGCCACGGCCAGGGGGTTGCGGATGGCCTCGTCGACGAAGGGGCTCTGGGCGGTGACGGCGAGCGTGAAGGCGACGGATATCACCGCCAGAGCCTTGTAGATGAACGCCCAGCGCTTGGCCGCGACCGCGACGGGGAGCATGAGCAGGGGGATGGCGGGGATCTGGTAGCGGGGGCCGAAGGAGCTGCCCGCGGTCCAGTTCTCGTAGCCGGAATGCATGAGGAGCACGCCGAGCCAGGCGGCCGCGATGAGGATCGTCTCTGCGCGCCACCGGCGACCGAGGAGAAAGAAGCCGGGGAGCGCCAGCAGCAGGAGCGGGCTGCTGTAGAACAACCCGCGCCAGGGGCCAACGGTGAGCTGGTAGAGGGGATAGAGACGGGGGAGGTGAACGCCGAGCATTCCCCTGGTGTGGCGGGCCTGGAAGCTGGCCTGCACGTGGTGCACGTGGGGGAAGGTGAACGGCCCTCCGAAGATGGCCCAGTTGGCGGCGAGCTGGCCGGCCAGGGGCAGGAGGGCGAGGGCGGCGAAAGGCGCGATGCGGCGGGCGAAGACGGCGAGGCGGACGGGCTCGCCGGCGGGGCGTCCGGTGGCGACCCAGAGGGCGTAGACGGCGAGGAAGGCAGCGATGAGCAGGGTTGTGAAGTCGCTGACCGCGCCCAGGCCGACGAGCGCGCCGGCGGCGAGGCCGCGGCCGAGGCGCCACTGCCTGCGCTGGCGCCACAGGAGCATGAAGCTGCCGGCGACGCAGACGGCGCCGAGCTGGTGGCCGAAGAGCGCGGTGGAGTAGGGGAGCGCGAGCGTGCCCAGGCCATAGCCGAGGGCCAGCCAGACGCGGAGGGCCGGGGAGATGGTCAGCTCGGCCAGGAACAGGTAGAGGAGGGCGCCGATCAGGGCCGAGGGCAGGGCGTTGGTGGGGAGGTTGGCGACGCGCAGGGCGAGCATGAGCGACTGGCGCGGCTGGTCGATCCAGAGGGAGATGGTGCGGCGGCTGAGCCAGTAGATGGGGGCGGCGACGAGGCTGGGGCCGATCAGCTTGTCGCTGTAATAGTGGCCGCGATAGTAGGCCTCATCTCCGGTCCAGTGGTGGTAGGGGTCGATGGCGAGGGTGTGGTCGTCGGCGATGGCGACGATCTGGGCATTGCGCGCCTCGACGTTCCAGTTGCCGCCCCGGTAGAAGAAGAAGCCGTAACAGCACAGGAGCGCCAGGCCGACGAGCCATGCGCGCCTGCGCTCCAGCGATGCGTCTGCCAACTGTGCGTGCGCCATCTGCCTTTCCCATAGTAGAGAAGGGGGCCGCCGGCGTCAAGCTTCGGGCGCTGCGCGAGGGTGTGGGACGGAGCTGTGGAAGGTTGGCGCCGGGGGGAGAGGGGGAAAGGAGCGGGAGCGTGCAGAGCCATACAAGGCGCGTCGCGGCGTTGTACCTGGTGACGGGATTGGTGGGAGGCGGGGGCGCATGGCCGGAGCCCGGGCCTGCCCCGAGGCTCAAGGTGAGCGAGAACGGGCGCTTCCTCGTGAAGGAGGACGGCACACCGTTCTTCTGGCTGGGCGACACCGCGTGGGAGCTGTTCCACAGGCTGGACCTCGAGGACAGCGAGCGGTATCTGCGCGACCGGGCGGAGAAGGGGTTCACGGTCATCCAGGCGGTGGTGCTGGCAGAGTTCGGCGGGTTGACGGTGCCGAATGCGAATGGGGATCTGCCGCTGATCGACAGGGACCCGACGCGTCCCAACGAGCGCTATTTCGAGCACGTGGATGCCGTGGTGGAGGCAGCGTCACGGCTGGGCGTGTACATCGGCATGCTCCCGACGTGGGGGGACAAGTGGAACAGGAAATGGGGCGAGGGGCCGGAGATTTTCACGCCCGAGAACGCCGAGGTTTACGGCGAGTACCTGGGGCGCCGCTACCGCGACAAGCCGGTGGTATGGATACTCGGGGGTGACCGGCCGCCGGAGAACGAGCAGCACCTGGCGATCGTGCGCGCGATGGCCGCGGGGCTGCGGCGGGGGGACGAGGGGCGGCACCTGTTCACCTACCATCCAAGCGGCGGGCAGAGCTCGGCGATGTGGTTTCACGAGGATGACTGGCTCAGCTTCAACATGATCCAGAGCGGGCACTGGACGCGGAACAACGCCAACTACATTATGATCGCCGCGGACTACGCTCGCACTCCGACGAAGCCGTGCCTGGACGGCGAGCCGTGCTACGAGCAGATCGCGGTGCAGTTCAAGCCGGCTCTGGGGCGGTTCGACGACCTTGATGTCCGGAAGGCGGCTTACTGGGCCGTCTTCGCGGGGGCGCACGGACACACCTACGGGGCGAACGGGATCTTCCAGTTCTACGTTCCCTCCCGGCCGGCGGAGTTCGACGCGGTGGTCCCCTGGCAGGAAGCGCTGTCCTTTCCTGGCGCGGGGCAGATGCGCCATCTGCGGGCGCTCATGGAGTCGCGTCCGTTTCTGACGCGCGTGCCGGACCAAAGCCTTATCGTCACCCTGTCGCAGGACACAACCCACGGCGATGTGACGCTGGGGCCGGAGGGTGAGGGGCACGAGCTGGGGCCGCGGACGGCGGCGACCTCGGAGAGCGAAGTGCCTGGCGTGACGACGGAGGCGCAGGGATCGCGGCACGTGCAGGCGACGCGGGACGCGAGCGGCTGCTATGCGATGATCTACATACCGGCCAGCGGTCAGACAGTGGCCGTGGACAGCAGCAGGCTCTCGGGAAAGGCGCTGAAGGCGTGGTGGTACAATCCTCGCACCGGCGAGGCAGAGGCGGTCTGCGGCCAGTTTGCGGTGGGCGGCCGACTGGAGTTCACATCTCCCGCGGGAGGCCCCGACTGGGTGCTCGTGCTGGACGACGCGTCCCGCGGCTTCCCGGCACCTGGGACAAGGCAGCCGAGCTAGCGCGTGCGCTGGCGGCCGAGGCGGCCGCGGCCGACCGCGGGGGATCGAAACTGACCACGTTGTCCGGCCGGCGACGGAGGGCGAGTTCGTGGAATAACAGGTTGGGGACGAGCCGCCAGTAGGAGCCTGACTGGGGTGTTGCCGCGGGGTTGAGGAATCCCGCGGCTGGCCGCGCAGCGCCGGGGAGGTGGCCCGGTGGGCGCGTGAAGTGGCGCAGAACCGCGGGTTGCGGCGCGGAGATCGTGATATCCGTCGAGCAGGACGCGAGGGAGGTAGCGCGATGGAGGGAGTGCGGCCAGTGTCGTCAGCGCGGTGGAGCGCGAGCGCGGGAGCGGCGCCGGTAGGGATGGGACACCGGGCCGCGCGTGCGCTGCGGGTGGTGCTGGCTCCTCGGAACGGCGACGTGTACGTGGACATCCGGATCTGGCAAGAGGGGGAGGACGGGACCTGGATCCCGACGGAGGACGGGGTGAGGTTCAGCGCGGGCCTGGCTCCTGCGGTTGCGGAGGAGCTGGTGCGGGTGGCCAGCCAGGCCGACAAGCTGGCGGAGGCGAGCAGCCAGGGGCACTGAGGCAGGGATTCTGGGGTTGACCGGCGGGTGAGGCGCGGCGGCGCGTCGGGCTGCTGAGGGCGCAGTCGGGCGCAAAGGGGCCGCCGCGACGGTGAAGGCGAGCATGTCGGGTGCGACATGCTCGCCTTTCGTCTGTCCGAGACGGCGCGCGACAGGAACCGTGCGCGAGGTGGGCGAAGCGAGGAGCGCCAGCTACCGAGCGGCGCCGGAGGAAGCGGTACGGCGTGGCTCGCGCGGCAGATAGGACGTCTAGGGCGTCGCCTGCGGGCTTCGCGCGCGCTCAGCGGCCGAGATCATCGGGACAGACGGGGTCCTGCAAACTGGTTTCAGGGGAGGCGTTCACATGGCGGAGCGAGTGAGAGTGGGATTTGTCGGCGCCGGAGGGATTGCGACCGGCCTGCACCTGCCGGCGCTGCAGAAGATCGAGGGCGTGGAGGTGGCGGCGCTGTGCGACGCGCGCAGGGAACAGGCGGAGTCGGCGGCGGCCCAATTCGGGGGCCGCGCGTACTCGGACCACCACGAGATGCTGGAGCGGGAACAGCTCGACGCGCTTTATGTGTGTCTTCCGCCGGACGCGCACACGGATGCGGAGACGATCGCGGCTGAGAAAGGTATCCATCTCTTTGTCGAAAAGCCGATCGTGATGGACATGGCGAAGGGAAAGGAGATTGCGCGGGCGATCAAGAAGGCGAAGATCATCTCCTGCGTCGGCTATCAGATGCGGTACTCGCCCATCGCGCGCGCGGCGAAGACGTTTTTGGCTGGCAAGCCGGTCGCGCTGGTCGCGGGCAACCGGTGGGGCGGCATTCCGGGCGGGCCGGATCACTGGTGGCGAGTGATGGAGCGGTCGGGCGGGATGTTTCACGAGATGGCGACGCACAACATGGACCTCATCCGGTTCCTGGTGGGCGAGGTGGCACAGGTTTGGGCGCGCTACTCGCTGACAGTGCTCAAGGATGTGGAGAACCTGACCGTCCCGGATGCGCAGGTGATCTGCCTGGAGTTCAGGAACGGGGCGACGGGATACTTCTCGACGACGTGTGCGCTGACCAAGGGTGGGGGGTGGAGTTCGACCGACATCATTTTGCGGGACGTGATGCTGCGGCTGAGCTGGCAAGAGATCACGGTGATCCCGGAGGATGCGGCGAAGATCGAACTGCCGGAGCCGGGGATGAACATCGACGAGGCGTTCATCCACGCGATCCGGACGGGAGATCGCTCGGTGATCCAGTCGGACTACTTCGACGCGCTGAAGACGACCGAGGTGACACTGGGGGCGAACCAGTCCGCGGCGACCGGCCGGCCGGTGAAGATGAAGCTCGCCTGACCGGGAGGGCGGTGGAGGCCGGCCGCGCGCGAGCGGATCGAAGCGGCGCCTCGGCGCGGCTTGACGATGGCGACGACTCTCTGCTAGCATGGGGCTGACGCCGGAAGAGGCCTGCTGCCTGATTCCGGCTGCTTGCACCTCTGTGGGGCCATAGTCGAGTGGGAAGACGCGTCCCTCGCACGGACGAAGCGGCGGTTCGAATCCGCCTGGCTCCACCAGCGTTCTCCCCCGGGACTGCGAGGCTGCGCCGCGGTGCGCGTCTGCGGCCGCGGTAGGACGGGGCGGCGGCGCGTCGAAGCGCGCGGGGGCCGGCGCGGCGGGGCAGGCACATGGCGCGGGAACTGCGGAAGCTGAAGACACTCGAGGAGGCCCGTCGGATTCTCCAGGAGGCGCTGCCGGAGCGGCTGCGCGAGGGTCGGTTTCCGGGGCGGCCGACGCCGATCGCAGAGGCGCTGGGGCTGGTGCTGGCGGAGGAGGTTCGCTCGCCGGAGGACTTGCCGCCCTTCGACCGTTCGCTCAGGGA
>Ga0123519_10000997_pt1 | contig 49569 bp, 44 predicted proteins | sample YelNatPaOPRAMG02_FD_87396 | JGI IMG/M metagenome (GOLD analysis project Ga0123519, IMG submission 87396) | Hot spring microbial communities from Yellowstone National Park - Yellowstone National Park OP-RAMG-02 (version 2) | ecosystem: Environmental > Aquatic > Thermal springs > Hot (42-90C) ...
CCGCCGGTGCTCAAGGCAGGACGCGATGAGCCCTTGGCCTTTTTTAACAGGGCAGGGGCCATCGGTCAAGGCAATTCTGGTGTCGAGGAATGGAGGCGAGGCATGAGACGGTGGCTCCTTGTCGTCATCCTGGGTATCTTTTCCAGTGTCTCGGGCCTGCTAGTTGGCGATCTGACCTGTTGGGGGGTGGAGGGACCGGAGGCCGAGAAGAGGGAGGCGGAGTTCGAGCTGGAGGAGGTGGTGGTGACCGCCACCAAGACCCCGGTTACTCTCCGCGAGGCCCCGGCCAGCGTGAGTGTGGTGACCGCTGAGAAGATCGAGAAGAGGGATGTCAAGGACCTGGATACGGTCCTGAGGGAGGAAGTAGGGGTCTTCGATCGGCGGGGCAAGGGGATGGCCGAGACGGTGGTGAATATACAGTTGCGAGGGTTCGCCGGAGCGGAGCGGACCCTGGTCCTTTTCGACGGCCAGACCATGAACTCGGGATATACCGCGTCTGCCAACTGGAATATCTTGCCAGTGGAGGATGTAGAGAGGGTGGAGGTAGTCAGGGGTCCCTTCTCTGCCCTCTACGGCCGCTATGCCATGGGAGGAGTGGTGAACATCATCCCCCGCATCCCCGAGAAGCTGGAGGTCAAGGCCAAGGCTGGCTACGGGACCGACGACACCACCCACTATTTCCTGAGCGTGGGAAATCGATTCCTGGATCGGATCAGTCTCTACGCCGCCTACGATCAGAAATCCACCAACGGCTATGCCACCGAGATGGTGACCAAAACCGGAGTGGTGGGAAAACCCAAGCCCACCGACATCGAGGTGGAGCCTCCCCGGGAGATCAAGGACAAGTACGGTAACGAGAATGTCTATCTCCTCGGCGATAAGGGTGACAACTGGTTCGACCAGCAGACCTACACCCTGAGGGGCAGATGGGACCTTGCCCCCACCACCCAAGTTTCGCTGGGCTATTTGCGGGGCTGGTACCGCTACGGCTACGACCAATATCAGGTGAAACTCAAGCGGGCCGCGGACGGCACCAAGATCGACGACTCGGGCAAGTACTATGTCTACTTCCAGGACGAGGGGGTGTACCAGCGGTTCAAGGTGGCTCCCTATAACTTCCTTAACGGCATCGGCGCCCGGACCACGGAGATCTACAATGGGTCGCTGGAGCACCGATTCTGGGATCGAGGGAGGATCAAGCTGAGCCTGGGCCTAACCAATGAGCCAGATAACTGGTATACCTTGCCCAGTGCCGGGGCTACCTACGACGGTGGACCGGGCAAGCTGGCCCGCACCCCCAGCCGCCTCTTCCAGGGGGAGCTGCAATCGGACCTCCCGTTGGGGAAGAAAAACCTCCTCACCCTGGGGATGAGCTACACCTATGACCATGCCCGTAACCGGGAGTTTCTCTTGGAGGACTGGAATCACCAGACCAGCCGGACCGACCTGGTTTACAAGGCAGAGGGCAAGGACCGGGTCTGGGGCTTTTACTTGCAGGATCGGATCGAATATCCACCTCACTTCACCATCTACGCCGGGGCCAGATACGATCGCTGGAAGGCCTATGACGGGATATCGGAGGACCTAACCAGGCGAGAGGAATACGCTCCCAACAAGGTCGGCTCCTTCTGCCCCAAGCTGGCCATCCTCTTTCATCCCTTTTTCGAGCCGGCGGATGTGATCTTCCGCTTCTCCGCCGGCAAGGCCTTCCGCTATCCCACCGTCTACGAGCTCTACCGGACCTGGGTCTCGTCGCTGGGCACCACCTACCAATCCAATCCCGACCTGAAGCCGGAGAAGACAAGATCCTGGGAGCTGGGGGCCGATGCCACCTTCTGGAAGCGGCTCCATTTTCGACTCACCTACTTCGAGAACTACATGGAGGATCTGATCTACAACGCCACCGTCTCGGACAACCCCTTGGTGATCCGCAAGATGAACGCGGCCAAGGGATTGACCCGGGGGGCGGAGGCCGAGATCAGGATCGAAGCCACCTCTTTCCTCGATCTTTTCGCTAACGGAACCTATCTGAACGCCAAGATCACCGACAACCCGGATAATCCCAAATCGGAGGACAAGCAGATTCCTTATGTCCCTCGCCACATGGCGAACCTCGGCTTCGATCTCCACTATGGGCCGGTGAAGGCTGGCCTGGTTGGCCACTACTCGAGCAAGGTGTTCACTACCGACGACAACAGCGACAAACATGACGGGGTCCCCGGGAGCTGGGATCCCTATTGGGTCTGGGATTTCAAGGCCGGCTGGGACTTCACCAAGTGGAGCAACATTGCCTTCTCCGTGACCAACCTCTTCGATCGGGAGTACTATCAGTCTTATCTAGCGCCGGAAAGGAAATACTTCCTGGAGTTGACCCTGAGGTATTGATGATCCGGGTGGATCACCTCACCTATCGCTATCCCGGCTCGGCCCTCCCCGCACTCCAGGATGTGAGCCTGGAGGTACGGGAAGGGGAATGCCTGCTCCTGACCGGGGAGACCGGGGCGGGGAAGACCACCCTCATATGCGCCCTGAACGGCCTCATCCCCCAGGTGCTGGGAGGGAGGAGGGAGGGTCAGGTGGAGGTAGAGGGGGTGGACCCGGCCTCCCTGCCGGTCAGGGAATTGGCGCAGCGGGTGGGGACCGTCTTCCAGAACCCGGAACACCAGATCTTCATGCTCCGAGTCTGGGACGATGTGGCCTTCGGTTGCTTCAATCGGGGCTTCTCGGAAAGGGAGGCAGAGGAGAAGGTAGAGCAGGTCCTGCGTTTGATGGGATTGTGGGATCTGCGCACCCAGGAGGTCTTCAAGCTTTCCGGAGGGCAGAAGCAGAGATTGGCCATCGCTGGTTCCTGTGCCCCTGGGCCGCGGATCTTGCTCTTCGAGGAGCCCTTGACCGATCTCGACCAGGAGGGGAGGTCCGCCTTCCGAGAGATGATATCTACTCTCAAGGACCGGGGTCATACCTTGATCATCGCCGAGCACCAGGGGGAGGAATTGCAGTCCTGTGTCGACCGGGTCGTGCGCCTCCACCAGGGCAGGATAGCGGAAGATGTGCCCGCACCCCTGTTCCTTCCTCCTCCTCCCCCCCTTCACCGGCAGCGGAGGGATCTTCCCGTCGGTCCTTCCGCTGCACCCCTTTTGATCGAACTGAGAGAGGTGGAGGTGGCTTTCCGGGACGGGACGGTAGGTCTGAAGGCCCCCTCCCTCGCCTTCCGGAAGGGGGAAATGACGGCCATCTGCGGTCCCAACGGCAGCGGCAAGACCACCCTTCTCAAGGCGATCATGGGGATGGTCCCCCCTACCCGCGGGGAGATCAGGGTCTTGGGGCGAAGGGCATGCTTTAAGGAGTTGGTGGGCAGGGTGGCCTATCTTTTCCAGAACCCGGACGAGCAACTCATTGCCGAGACGGTGGAGGAGGAGTTGTCCTTCGGCCTCCGCAACCTGGGACGAGATGGTGGTCGTAGGGTGGAGGCCTATCTGGACCTTTTCGACCTCCGGGACCTGCGCACCCGCCATCCCTTGACCCTTTCCCGGGGACAGAGACAGAGATTGGCGGTGGCCTCCCTGTTGATCATGGAGCCGGAGATCCTCTTGCTCGACGAGCCCACCACCGGCTTGGATCGGGAAAGCTGGATCCGCTTGATGGAGGGAATTGCCGAGATTCATCGGCGCGGGGTCACCGTGCTGTATGCTACCCATCGCCAGGAGATAGTCGAGCGCTTTGCGGGGAGGCTCGTCCGTCTAAAAGGGGGCGAGGTCATCGATGATCAAGTACTATGAGCGCAGGACCTGGCTCCACGATCTGGATCCGCGGATCAAGATCCTCTGGACCATAGCCCTTTCCCTGCTGATCGTCTTCACCCACTATCCGGAGAGGCTGCTGCTCCTCTTCTCCATAGCCGCCTGCCCGCTGGTCTGGGTAAGGCCCCCTATCCTCCGCCTGAAGGCCTTCTGGATCCTGGCCCTCAGTGTGGTAGGGGGGACCATGCTCTCCCAGGGATTCTTCTATCACTATCAACCCCGAACACCTTTGCTTACCTTTGTCTCCCCCGATTTGCCGTTGCTGGGGAAGATTACAGGCGGGGTCCTTCTTTACCGGGAAGGTCTGATCTACGGGGCGGTGCAGTCGCTGCGGATGCTTTCTACCCTGGGCCTGGGCCTGGTCCTGATTACCACTACCTACCCCTCTGACCTGATCTTGGGCCTCACCTGGCTTCGGCTACCGGCTTCCCTGGCCTGCATGGCCACGGTGGCGATCCGTTTCCTCCCCGGCTTCCTGGAGGAGGGTAAGCGCATATACACCGCCCAGTTGATAAGGGGGGCCTCGGCAGGAGGGTGGAAGGGGAAGATGCGCAGCTTTCTCCTCATGGCAGTTCCCTTGATCGTAGGGGCCTTGCGAACCGCTCGCCAATTGGCGCTGGCGGCTGAGGTGCGGGGATTTCGGGGAGACTTCTCGGAGACCAAGAGGTTGAAGTTTTCCCGGCGTGATCGTTGGAGTCTGGCCTTGCTGGCACTGGTCCTTCTTTTTTTCCTCATTCCTGAAATCCCTGGAGAGGGTAGATCCTCCTTGATCAGGTGGGGGGTAAGGTGGCGATAAACTTCTGGCTGGCGGCGGGACTGGTCCTTTCCCTTTCTCTGCTGATCCTTCTGGCAGGGTACTGGAAGAGACAAGTGCAGCCCTTCTCCGCCTACCAGACCATGACCCTGGCCACCTTTGTGTGCCTCCTCTTCGTTGCCTCCCTCCCTTGGCGTCTCGGTTTGAGCCGCTTTTTTTTCGGCTGCTTCGTGATGACCGTTCCCTATACGGCAATTCTGCTGGTGGGACTGCGGGTGGTGCCCCGATTCGGGACCGCCACCCTCATGGTCCTGGGCTACGGACTCCTTTCCCAACTGGTGGGATCGGGCCTCAATCCCCTCTGGTGGCCGGATTACCTGGCCAAGGCGATGGTCCTGGAGGGGCTTTGCCTCCTCCTCGGCGACTATGGAACCAAGCGGACCAGCGCCTTCTTGACCGGCCTCTGCTACGGCGGGTTCGGCTATGGCTTCTTCTACCTGGTGAGCGCCCCCTTCATCTGGCACATCCACTACGATCTCTGGTTCATCGTATGGAAGGTCTTGCAGGGAATGGCTGCCGGGGCCATCGGGTCAGGAATATTGGGTTACGAACTGGCGGCCAGGGTGGAAAGGGTGGCCCCCCAAGCGATCCGGTGAGGGTATGGAGCAGAGGGAGATGAAGATCGCAGCCATCATCTGGTCGAGCCGTGTTTCCACGCTGATCGAGGCGGGCAAGAGGGTTCCCCAGGTAAGCCTCCAGATTCGCAGCCTCCGGGATCTGGAGGAGCCCCAGCGACGACAGGACTTCTTCCGCTGGGTGGAGGAAGAAGGAGACCTTCTGCTGGTCTACGCACCCACTAATGCCACCTGGGAGGAGATCGAGGGCGAGATCAGGCGTCTTTCGCGGATCGTTCCCACCGTTTGCTTTGGCAGCGATCCCCAGAGCTGGGGATACTCCAGCGTGGACCTCAAGCTGGCCGCCCAGGTGAACCGGTACATGGCCCTGGATGGGGTCGAAAATCTGACCCATGCTCTCCGCTTCTTGGCCCGGGAGGTGGGAGGGCTGGACCTCGATTATCGGGATCCAGAGGAGATCCCCTGGAAAGGGATCTACCATCCAGAGGTGACCTCTACCTTCTTTCGGCTGGAGGACTATCTGAACTGGTACGGAACCAGAGGATTCCAGGAAGGCGAGCCCATGGCGGGCATCCTCTTTTACCGATCCTACTGGATCAATGGGAATCTGGCCCTGGTAGATGCCCTGGTGCGGAGGCTGGAGGAGAGGAGGATAGGAGTTGTTCCCGTCTTCTCCTACGGCTTCGCCAATCGGGAGCTGAATGTGGCAGGTAACGACGAGACGATCGAGCTCTTCTTCCTCCGCCAGGGAAGGGCGATCATAGACCTTCTTATCAACCTCCAATCCTTCTTCCTCATCTCGCTGCCGCGCGACTCGGTGCGGGGGGATATCGAGGCCGGGACCCGCGCCTTGCAAAGGCTGGGCGTTCCCACCCTGAACGGCCTGGTGGCCCACTATCAGACCGAGGAGGAGTGGCGGGCCAATCCGCACGGGCTAATGACCTATGCCTGGTCAGTGGCTATGCCCGAGTTCGACGGGGTCATCGAACCCCTCATCCTGGGGGCCGAGTCGCGGGAGGCTGACCCTACCACCGGGGTTACGGTAGAGCGTTATGTCCCCATCCCCGAACGCCTGAGCCACGCCGTGGCCAGGATCGAAAGATGGATCCAACTCCGCCGCAAGCCGCCTGGCGAGCGGAAGGTAGCCTTTATCCTCCACAACAACCCCTGCGCCGGCGTGGAGGCCACAGTAGGCAGCGGTGCCAATTTGGATACCCTGGAAAGCGTGGCCCGCATCCTCCAGCGCCTAAAGGAGGAGGGATATTCCGTCCTCGATCCCCCGGCCAGCGGGGAGGAGCTGATCGGTAGGATCATGGAACGGAAGGCGATTTCCGATTTTCGCTGGACGCCGGTGGAGGAGATAGTCGCCAAGAAGGGTTATCTGGCCCTCTGGTCGGGGCAGGAATACCGCCGTCTATTGGACCTGCTGGAGCCCGGAGTGAGAGCGAGGGTGATCCAGAGCTGGGGGGAGCCGCCCGGGAAGGCCATGGTATATCGGGGCAAGATCGTGATCACCGGCCTTTCCTTGGGCAACATTGCGGTGTGCGTGCAGCCCAAACGGGGGTGCCTGGGGGCCCGCTGCGATGGACAGGTGTGCAAGATCCTCCACGACCCTTCTTGTCCTCCCACCCATCAGTACTTGGCCACCTACTGGTACCTGGCCGAGGTATGGGGGGCGGATATCATCGTTCATGTGGGGACCCACGGCAACCTGGAATTCCTGCCGGGAAAGTCGGTGGGACTTTCGGGAGAATGCTTTCCGGACTTGGCGCTGCGGGCTGTTCCCCATCTCTATCTCTACAGTGTGGACAACCCGCCGGAAGGGGTGATCGCCAAGAGACGGAGCTATGCCACCCTGGTGGATTACATGACCCCCGCCCTGAAAGAAAGCGAGATCCACGGATCGCTGAAGGAGCTGGAGGACTTCCTGGGAGAATACGATCAGGCGTGGGCCATCGACCGCTCCCGGGCCCATGCCCTGGAACACCTGATCTGGGAGAAGATCAGGGAGTTGAAACTGGAGGGTGAGCTCGGCCTGAAGCTGCCCGCAGAGGGAGAGGAAGGCGAGGAAGAGCACCGGCATGGCGATTTCCGGGAGGTGGTCCAAAGGTGTCACCTCCTCCTCAGTCGCTACCGGGAGAGCCTCCGCAATCAGGGTCTCCACATCTTTGGCTCCCCCCCGGTGGGGGAGGATCGGATCGACCTCCTCGCCGCCATGGCCCGCTTCGACGAAGAAGGGCAGCCTTCCCTCCGCCGGGTGATGCTGGAACTCATGGGGATCGATTTCGAGGAAGCCGAGGCCCATCCGGAGCGCTTTTGCGAGCTGGAGGGAAAAACCTACGGGGAACTCTTGGCGGAGGCCCATCAGCTCGGCAAGGAATTCATCCGGGCTGTCTTGGAGGAGGAGGAGCGATGCCTGAAGCCATGAAGACTGTGTCCGGCCAGGATCGGGTCCAGTGGATCGAACGCCAAGCGAGAGAACTCCTCGGCCACCGTTTCCGAGGCGACGCTAAGGCGCTGTCCAACCTTCTGGCCTGGGATAAGAAGATCAGAGAACTGGCCCAGCGCGTGGAAGGCTGTCGGGCCGAGATGGAACACCTGCTCCAGGGGCTTGCCGGGGGCTACATCCCTAGTGGTCCCTCGGGCTGTCCCACGCGAGGCAAGGTGGAGGTCCTTCCCACCGGCAAGAATTTCTACGCCCTCGACCCCCAGAGGATACCCAGCAAGGCTGCCTGGAGGGTGGGACGGGTCCTGGCTACGCGACTGATCGAAAGATACGAGGCCGATACCGGGCAACTACCCGAAAATACAGGCATGGTCCTGTTTTGCACCGATATGATGTGGACCGAAGGAGAACAGGTAGCACAGATCCTCTACCTCCTGGGGGTGGAACCGGTCTGGGCGGAGAGCGGGCAGGTGAAGGGAGTCCGCACCATCTCGCTCAAGGATCTAGGCCGTCCCCGCATCGATGTCACCCTTCGCATCGGGGGGATCGTGCGCGATGCCTTTCCCAATGTGGTGGAGCTGATCGACGAGGCGGTGAAGAAGGTGGCCTTCCTGGAGGAGCCGGAGGAGATGAACTTCGTGCGCAAGCACACCCTCTCCCGGATGAAGGATCTGGATTCGCCGGAGCAAAGATCGAAGGCGGCCACCCGCATCTTCGGCAGTCGACCCGGGACCTACGGCTCGGGAGTCAACCTGGCGGTTTACGCCAGTGCCTGGAACGAGGAGAGGGACCTCTCCGATGTCTTCGTTTACTTCGGGGGCTATGCCTACGGAAAGGGGCGATACGGCGAGCCTGCCCACGAGGAGCTAATAGAGAGCCTGAGTTCGGTGGACCTCACCTTCAAGAACCAGCCTACGGATGAACACGATATCTTCGGGTGCTGTTGCCACTTCTCCTACCAAGGAGGCCTGGCCGCGGCCGCCCAGACCATCTCGGGCAGGAAGGTGAAATCTTACCACGGAGACACCCGCAATCCACGGGTTCCGGAGGTCAGGGATCTGGGAGACGAGATCAAGCGGGTAGTCCGGACCAAGCTCCTCAATCCCTCCTGGATCCAGGGAATGAAGCAGCACGGATACCGAGGCGCCAGCGACATGAGCAAGAGGATCGGTCGAGTTTACGGTTGGCAGGCCACTACCCGGGTGGTGGAGGGGTGGGTATTCGACGACATCGCCCGTTCCTATGTCCTGGACGAGGGAATGCGGAAATGGTTCAAGGAACATAATCCCTGGGCCCTGGAGGAAATCGGTCGGAGGCTCCTGGAGGCCCATCGGCGGCAACTTTGGGAAGCCGACCCCGAGATCTTGCAGCAGTTGATAAAGGTGCAATTGGAATTGGAAGGGGATCTGGAGGAGCGGATGGGAGAGGTCCAGGGTGAATTCCAGGGAGGGGCGGTGGATATCCTCACCGCGGAAAAGGTCGAGGACTGGAGGGAGATGATGAAGATGGTAAAGGAAAAGGTCCACGGGAGGTCTGAAAAGAGATGAGCTGCCGCCAGATAACCTATCCCTTCTCCGCTATCGTGGGTCAGGAGCGGATGAAGAAGGCCCTGCTCCTCAACGCCATCAACCCTCAGCTAGGAGGGGTGCTGATCCGAGGCGAGAAAGGAACGGCCAAGTCCACCGCGGTCAGGGCCCTGGCCAACCTCTTGCCCCAAATCCGGGTGGTGGCCGATTGTCCCTTCGGGTGCGACCCCGACAATCTGGCCCTAATGTGCTCGCGGTGTCTGGAGGCGCGGGAGCGTGGCGAGGAGCTTCCGGTGGAGGTGAGGAAGGTCAAGGTAGTGACCCTTCCCGTAGGGGCCACCGAAGACCGGGTAGTGGGCACTCTCGACCTGGAGCATGCCATCAAAAAGGGGAACAAGCGTTTCGAGCCCGGAGTCCTGGCAGAGGTGAATCGCGGGATCCTGTACGTGGACGAGGTCAACCTGTTGGAGGACCACATAGTGGATGTCCTCCTCGATTCGGCGGCCATGGGTATGAACATCGTGGAACGAGAGGGGGTGTCCTTTTCCCACCCCTCCCATTTTATCCTGGTGGGGACCATGAACCCGGAAGAGGGCAACCTGCGTCCCCAGCTCCTGGACCGCTTCGGCCTCTGCGTGGACATCCAGGGAATCTCCGATCGGACCCTGCGGATGGAAGTGGCCCGGCGGAGGCTGGCCTACGAAAGGGATCCCTTTGCCTTCGCCCGGAGCTTCGCCCAGGAAGAGGAGCAGTTGCGGGAACGCATCGGTCAAGCTCAGAGACTTCTTCCGAGGGTGCGTCTTCCCGAGCCCCTCATGGAGATGATCGCGGGTATCTCCATCGACATGGGGGTAGACGGACATCGCTCGGACATCGTGATGGCCAAGGCTGCCCTGACCCTGGCCGCCTGGGAGGGGCGGGAAGAGGCGAATGAGGACGATGTGCGGGAGGCGGCTGCCCTTGTCCTGCCCCATCGGATGCGGAGGAAGCCATTCGAAGAGGACAAGCTGAGCGAGGAGAAGATCCAGGAATCCATGGAAAGGACCAAGAAAGAACAGCCTCCTCCGCCGGCCGGCAACCCCCCGGATTCTTCTCCACCTCCCCTTGAAAACCCGCCGGAAGAGATCCCCCCTCCGGCCGGAGAGGTAGAACCGGAGAGGGTCTTCGGGGTCGGCGAGCCCTATCCGGTCCGGGGAATACCGCTGCCGCGCGATCGCCGTCCCCGGATGGGGGGTGGCCGCAGGGTGTCCAGCCGCAGCTCTCGGAAAGCGGGCCGGTATGTGAAGAGTTGTCTTCCCGCCGGGGAGTGTCGGGACCTGGCCCTGGATGCTACTCTGCGGGCAGCCGCTCCCCAGCAGAAGCAACGGTGGGGAGAGCAGGCGATCGTGGTGGAGGATCCAGACCTCAGGGAGAAAGTAAGGGAGCGGAAGGTTGGCACTACCGTTCTTTTCGTGGTTGATGCCAGCGGTTCCATGGCCGCCCAGCGGCGGATGACGGAGGCAAAAGGAGCGGTCCTTTCCCTGCTCCTCGATGCCTACCAGAAAAGGGATCGGGTCGGATTGGTGGCCTTCAAGGGACGGGAAGCCAAGGTCATCCTGCCTCCCACCTCCTCGGTCGAACTGGCCAAGAAGCGACTGGAGGTATTGCCCACCGGAGGGAGGACCCCCCTGGCCCGCGCCTTCCAGGTAGCCTATGAGCTGGTGGAGCTGGAGAAGAAGAGAGATCCCGATATCTATCCCCTGCTGGTGGTGGTCTCCGACGGTCGGCCCAATGTCTCCCTTACCGGGAAGGATCCCCTGGAGGAGACTTTGGAGATAGCCTGTCGGTTCAAGCTGGCGGGCATCGCCTCCCTCTTTTTGGATGTGGAGCGCGATTTTTTGCGGTTGGGACTGGGAGCGCAGATCGCGGCTGCCATGGGGGGGAAGTACTACCGGCTGGAAGATTTGCGCTCCGATTCGATCCTGAATATCCTCCGGCAAGAAGGGGTGGCCCATTGATCCTGCTGGAGAATGTGTCCAAATCCTACGGATCGATCGAGGCGGTGAGAGACCTTTCCCTCCAGATCCCGCCGGGAGAGGTGTTCGGTTTTCTGGGGCCCAATGGGGCAGGAAAGACCACCACCGTCCGGCTGATGACCACCCTGACCCGGCCTACTGCAGGCCGGATATTCATCGCCGGTTTCGATCTTTCGCGGGAGGCCAGGCAGGCCAAGATGACCTTCGGGGTGGTCCCCCAACACCCCAATCTGGAAAAAGGGCTTACCGTGGAACAGAACCTGGACCTTCAGGGTCGCCTCTATGGCTTATCGCGCGGGGAACGGAAGAGGAGGGTTGAGGAGGTCCTGGAATATGTAGAGCTGGCGGAGGAGAGGAGAAGGTATGTGCGACATCTGTCGGGGGGAATGGAACGCCGCCTCCTCATCGCCCGGGGCATCCTCCACCGTCCCCGTCTCCTCTTTCTCGACGAACCTACGGTAGGCCTCGATCCTCAGACGCGGAGGCGGATCTGGGACCTCATCCTGAGGATGAGGGATGAAGGGGTAACGGTATTCTTGACCACCCACTATATCGAGGAAGCGGAGATGCTATGCCAGCGGGTGGGCATAATCCATCGGGGCAGGCTCATCGCCTTGGGAGCGCCCCAGGCCCTGAAGGAAGAGAAGGGCCTTTTCACCCTGGAATATCGGTGCAACGGTCAGACTGGGTGGAGGTTCTTCGCTGATCGCGCCTCTGCCCTGAGGGAGATCGCAGCCTATCCGGGGGAGGTGCGACTCCGGGAGACCAACCTGGAGGATGTCTTCATCAGCCTCACCGGGACTACCATGCAGGACTGAGATGGAGTTCTACATCTTCTTTTATAAAGACCTGCTCTTGCTCAAGGAGCGGCTCTCCAAGTTTCTCAGCTCCGCCCTGGTGGCCCCTCTGCTCTATTTGGCGGCCTTCGGATTGGGCCTGGGGCGTCGGTTGCGGATGGAGGGGCTCCCCTATCTCGATTTCCTGGTCCCTGGGATAGTGGCCATAACCGCCATGACGGCTAGCTTCTCCGGGGTGGCGATAAACCTGAACATGAGCCGTCTCTACAGCAAGACCTTCGACGCCTACCGCGTCAGCCCCATCCACCCTTTCTCCATAGTGGTCGGCCATGCCTTAGCGGGGATGTTCCGAGGGGCCGTCTCCTCCCTGGGGGTGGTGGCAGCTGGCCTGCTATTCGGGGCCCGCCTGGAGTTGGGAGCCAGCTTCTGGCTGATCCTCCTGCTCTCTACTTTGGTTTTTGCTTCCTTCGGGGTTTTTGCCGCCCTGATGGTCGACTCTCACGAGGATCTCGCCCTTTTCAATACCTTCGTCATCTTTCCCATGTCCTTCCTGTGCGGGACCTTTTTCTCCCTTTCCGGACTCCCCTCCTTCCTCCGGGGAGCGATCTATATGCTCCCCCTGACCCATTCCAGCCTGCTGCTGCGGCATTTGGCCGGGGGAAAGGCGGCTGACGCGACCTCGGTGCTAATCCTCCTGGGTTATGCCGTCCTGTTTGCATGCCTTTCCCGCTGGGCGCTGGATCGTTGCTACCGGTGAGAAGGGTGGGAGGCTGCAATGTGGGAGGAGGGGGAGCGGAAGGAGAAAGGGGAAGGCCGGGCGGTTGGGGGGTGGCTATTTTGGATGCTGGCCGCCCTTTTTCTGCTGGCACTGATAGTGGGCGTTCCGGCCTATTTCGTCTGGCGGGTGGCCCACCGATGATTCGACTTGTCCCAGGGTAAGGTCGTCACCAGGGCACAGGGGCTTTGCCCAGCGGTGGGTGCTGGCTTTCCAGGTTGGAGGGAGGTGAGCGATCCGATGTGCGAGGCCACGGCATTCCTGATCGGAGAGGATGGAAGGGAGGAAGTATTGCTGAAGGATGTGGATATCCTCCGTCCGCGGGGGAGGAAACTCTATCTCTGCGATATCTTTGGGGAGCAAAAGGAGGTGGAGGCGGAGATCCAGGAGATCAGCCTCTTGAACCATCGCATCCTCTTGAAGAAGAGGGCCTCTTTTCCGGCGGAAAAGGAAAACTTGAAGCCGGCCGCGAAGGCCGGATGAGGCCAGAAAGACCTCATCCTGAGGCGCAGCGACCCCTTTAGCGGAGTCGCCCTGAATATCCGGGACTTGGTTGGGCTTGTGGGGAAGCAATTCCGTGCCCGGACGGTCTGGCTTCTGGGGCCGGGGGCTAATCGCCCGAGTCCCCGGCCTCTCCCTCAGGAAAGAGGGTCTTCCCTGCCGCCTCTCGTCCCGCGCGGGCGCGGGTTTCCTCGCCGCAGATCTTGTGGCGGGCAAATCGGCGCTGCATCAAGTTGAGGGGAAGGTAGAGGAGATTGGAATGGAGGGAAGACCAGAGGGCCTTGCGCCTCCAAATGGAGGAGAAACTGTAGAATTCTCGCCAGGCCCACTTCCATCCCTCTCGCAGTCGTTCCGGCTCCATCAGGCGGGGACGAAAGTGGGGGGCCAGGATCTCCTGGTTGGGTTCCAGCCACCACTTCTCGCGCAATAGCCTTCCTTCCGCCTTGAGGCGGCGGTAGAGGCGGGTTCCCGGATAGGGGGTGAGGAGGGCGAACTGGGCCAATAGCAGCTTGGAGCGGATGGCGAACTCCACCGTTCTCTCGAACACGGAGGGATCGTCGAAGTCGAAGCCGAACATGAAGGCGCCGTAGGCGATGATTCCTCGATCGTGCAGCCGAGAGATGATCTCCCCATAGCGCTCGGGATGGTTCTGGGTCTTTCCTACCCGCTTCAGCTCCGGGCTCAAGGATTCGAAGCCGATGAAAAGAGCCTTACAGCCGCTCCTCTCCAGCAACCTCAGGTTTTCCTCGTCGTCCAGACCAGCCAGGGATGCCTCTCCGATCCATCTCAGCTTCAAGGGAATGAGGGAGGAGAAGAGCTGGCGAAAGTGGGGGATGTTCCCGATCACATTGTCGTCCGCAAAAAGGAGACCGAGCTGGTGCAGGCCCTCGATCTCCGCCCGCACCGAGGCCAAGGGCCGGGTGCGGTATTGACGGCCGAAGAGGGAGTGGACGGTACAGAAATCGCAATCGTAGGGACAGCCGCGGGTGGTCTGCACCACATCCACCGGGCTGTAGCGGAAACGGTAGGGCTTGAAGATCTCCCGACGGGGAATGGGAGTGCGCTCGAGATCCGCGGGAGCGGATTGGCGATAGAACCTTTGCAGGCGTCCGGTCTGGTAGTCAACCAGGAGGCGGGGCCAGTTCGCTTCCGCCTCCCCAATGACCACCGCATCGGCGTGAGCGGAGGCCTCCTCGGGCAGGGTGGTGGGATGGATTCCCCCCAGTACTACCTTGACTCCCCTCTGGCGGTAGGCATCGGCGATCTGGTAGGCGCGGTAGGCGGTCTTGGAGAGAACCGAGATGGCCACTAGATCTACTTCCTTCAATCCCTCGGGCAGGGCCAGGGGGAGGATATGGTCGTCGGAAAAGCTCAGCTCCACCTCGGGCGGGGTGAGCGCCGCCAGGGTAGCCAGGGCCAGCGGGGGCAGACGGGCGCTGTCCTCTGCCCCCGGCGATATTAGCTCGATCCTCATGCCCTAACTCATATACCAGGCCGGACCTGGGATCAATCTAATCTTTGCCCTTTTCGGTTTACCTGGCTTTTCCCTTCCTCTGCATGCCCTCCTTCTCTCTTTCATCGTCACCGCAGGTTGTGGTAGATTGCCATTCGATCTTGGCCCTGGTCGTCGTTTGTCGACCATGGGGCAACGATGGTTGGTGGCCGAGGAGCGGCTCCCTGGCTCGGAGAAGTGGGCAGCCACTGCCCGCGAAGGGGGACGAGGGATGGCGGAGAAGATGCTCTGGAGAGGTGGGAGATGAAGCGCCGACAGATCATCCTCCTCATGCTGCCTCTGGCGGCGGTGGCGATCTCCGCTTTTATCTTCATCCGGGGCCGTAGTGGAGGCGATCTGCTTCGCCTCCGGGTCTCGGGCAGCATCGAGGCCACCGACGCCGAGGTGAGCTTCAAGATCCCGGGACGGGTGCGGGAACGCCTGGTATCAGAGGGAGAGACGGTAAGGGCAGGACAGGTAGTGGCGCGGCTGGAGGATACCGAGCTGAGGTTGGAGGTAGCCCTCCGCCGGGCCGAGGTGGAGGCAGCCCGGGCGGCCCTGGCCGAGCTGGAGAGCGGCTCCCGCCCGGAGGAAATCCGTCAGGCCGAAGCCGCTGTACGCCGGGCCCAGGCCCGGCTGAGCGAGTTGCTGGCGGGCTCGAGGGTGCAGGAAGTGGAGGTGGCGCGGGCGGAGGTGGAAAGGGCGAGGGCCGATGCCGAGCTCATGCGCCTGGAACAGGAACGGAAAGAGGGACTTTATCGAGGAGGATACATCTCCGATCGGGAATACGACCTGGCCCGGAGCGAATACCAGGTAGCGCGGGCCCGACTGAAAGAGGCACAGGAAAGGCTGGAGCTGGTGAGGGAGGGACCGCGGGCGGAGGAAATCGAGCAGGCCCGGGCGGCCTTGAAAGAGGCAGAGGAGAGGTTCCTGCTGGTCAAGAGAGGGCCGCGACGGGAGATCATCGAGCAGGCCCGGGCTCGTCTTCAGCAAGCCCAGGAAGCCCTGGCCCTGGCCCAGGCGCGCCTGGAGTATGCCACCTTGACCTCTCCCCTTTCCGGGGTGGTGCTCTCCGAGAATGTGGAGCCGGGCGAATATGTAGCGGCCGGGATGCCAGTGGTCAGCGTGGCCGACCTGAGGGAGGTCTTCTTCCGCGGTTATGTGGCGGAGACCGACCTGGGGAAAGTGAAGGTGGGGCAGCTGGTGCGGGTCACCACCGATACCTATCCGGGCAAGGTCTACCCGGGTCGGATAACCTTCATCTCCTCCGAGGCTGAATTCACCCCCAAGAATGTGCAGACCGAAAAGGAGAGGGTGAAGCTGGTCTACCGCATCAAGGTGAACCTCCCCAATCCTGACCTGGAGCTGAAACCCGGCATGCCGGCCGAGGGGGAGATAGTGCTGGGGCGCTTTCCCTAGGAGGGGAAGATGCATCCCATAGTGGCGCGAGGACTGAGTCGGGCCTTCGGGGAGCTGATGGCGGTGCAGGGTCTGGACCTGGAGGTTCCCGCCGGGGAGATCTTCGGCCTGGTAGGGCCGGATGGGGCCGGCAAGACCACCACCATGCGCCTTCTCGCTTCTATCCTGGAGCCCAGCGGAGGCGAGGCCTGGGTGGCTGGCTTCCACATCGTGAAGCAGGCAGAGGCGGTCAAGGAGAAGATCGGCTACCTGGGCCAGAGGTTCGGGCTCTACCCGGACCTGACGGTGCAAGAAAACATCCATTTCTTCGCCGACCTTTACGGAGTTTCGCGGCGGCACCGGCAGGAGAGGATGGAAGGGCTCCTGGCCTTCAGCGGCCTGGGCCCATTCCGGAGAAGAAAGGCCGCCCATCTCTCCGGTGGAATGAGACAAAAACTGGCTCTAGCCTGCGCCCTCATCCACACTCCGCGGGTCCTCCTCCTCGACGAGCCCACCAGCGGTCTGGATCCCGTTTCCCGGCGGGACCTGTGGCGCCTTCTCCACCAGCTCCGGCGGGAGGAGGTGACCATACTGATCTCCACCGCCTATCTGGAGGAGGCGGAGAGGTGCGGTCGGGTGGGGCTGATGCACCGGGGAAGGCTTCTGGCCTCGGGGAGGCCGGAGGAGATCAAGGGGATGGTGCGGGGAGCGATCCTGGAGATCCGCCCCTCCCACCCCTGGCAGGCCTTCCAAATCCTCCGGGAAAAGCTGGCTCCCGCCCCGGTATCCCTCTGCGGAGAGCGGATCCATGTTTCCTCTTCGGACCCGGTTGGGGCGTCGCAGCAGATCAGGAAGTCCCTGGAGGGGACGGGGATGGAGGCCGGGGAGATCCGGGAGGTGAGCCCCACCCTGGAGGATGTCTTCGTTTCGGTCCTGGCCTCCCCGGGGGAGGTGAGATGAGGATGGCGGAAGAGGCAGTGAGGGTGCACCAGTTGGAGAAGCGATACGGGTCCTTCGTGGCGGTGAACCGGATCAGCTTCGCGGTGAAAAGGGGGGAGATATTCGGCTTCCTGGGCCCCAACGGGGCTGGCAAGTCGACCACCATCCGGATGCTGTGCGGCATCCTGGAGCCGAGCGGGGGATCGGGCTGGGTGGATGGCCTGGATCTCCGCACCCAGACAGAGCAGATCAAGTCGCGCATCGGTTACATGAGCCAGCGATTTTCCCTCTACGAGGACCTCACAGTGGAAGAGAACATCGACTTCTTCGGGGGCATCTACGGCCTCCCCGCTGCCCGCAGAAAGGAAAGGAAAGAGTGGGTATTGGAGATGGCGGATCTGGTCGGGCAGCGAAGGACCAGGACCGGCCTCCTCCCCGCCGGATGGAAACAGCGCCTGGCTTTGGGCTGCGCCCTCCTCCACCAGCCCCCGATCCTCTTCCTGGACGAGCCGACGGCGGGGGTGGACCCCCTCAGTCGGCGCCGGTTCTGGGACCTGATCTATGATCTCTCCGCCCGGCAGGTTACCGTCTTCATCACCACCCATTACCTGGAGGAGGCGGAGTACTGCGATCGCCTGGCCCTGATCCATAAAGGAGAGGTGGTCGCCTGCGGTCCCCCCCACCAGCTCAAGGCCCTCTTCCTGCCGGAAGGGGTCCTGGAAGTGCGGGCCGATAAGCTCCCCGAGATCCTGGAAGAAGTGGAGAGGCTGCCTTCGGTCCGGGAGGTTGCCCTTTTCGGCGACGCCCTCCGTGTGATGGTAAAGGAGGCCGAGGCGGCTGCTGCCGAGATAGGGGAGCTGCTGGCGCGGCGCTCCAGCGGCCCCTTCGGCCTGGAGAGGATCGCCCCCACCTTGGAAGATGTGTTCGTCTCCCTCCTCCAGCGAATGGGTGGAGGGCAGTTACCCGCCGCGGAGGAAGAGAGGTGAGATGGCGTCGCCTCTGGGCCCTGGCCCGCAAGGAGGCTTTGCATCTGCTGCGGGATCCGCGCAGCCTGGGGATCGCCCTCCTCATCCCCCTCCTCCAGTTGCTCCTTTTCGGCTATGCGCTGACCCTGGATGTGGACCGGGTTCCGCTCCTGGTCTGGGATCGAAGCCAGACCCCGGCCAGCCGGGATCTCATCTCCCGTTTCGATGGCTCCCGTTATTTCTCGCTCCAGGATATGGCCTTCTCCTATGCGGAGCTGGAGGAGGCGATCGATTCGGGCCGGGCCCTGGCCGCTCTGGTAATTCCGGCCGAGCTGGGCGGAGATATCGAAGCGGGCCGGCCCACCGCGGTTCAGTTGATAGTGGATGGAAGCGATTCCAACACCGCCACCTTGGCCCTCGGCTACGCAGAGGCCCTAACTCAGTCCTATTCGGATCGGATCCTTCGCCAGAAGATCCGGCGGCTGGGCTACTTCTTTCCCCGGCCCGTCCTGGATCTTCGCTCCCGGGCCTGGTACAATCCCGAACTTCGATCCCGCAACTTCATCGTCCCCGGTCTCATCGTGGTCATCATGAATGTGATCGCGGCGCTCTTGACCTCCCTGACCGTGGCCCGGGAGTGGGAGAACGGAACCATGGAGCAGCTCATCTCCACCCCGGTGAAGGGGCCGGAGTTGATAATGGGAAAGCTCCTTCCCTACTTCGGACTGGGGATGTTCGATCTCCTGCTGGCGGTGATCCTGGGAAGATATCTGTTCGAGGTCCCCCTCCGGGGCAGCGCCGCACTGGTCTTCGCCCTGGCCGCGGTCTTCCTGGTGGGGGTCCTCTCGGTGGGCATGTTGCTCAGCGTCCTCACCCGCAGCCAGCTCCTCTCCAGCCAAGCGGCCATGATCGTGACCTATCTCCCCGCCCTCCTCCTCTCGGGCCTGGTTTTTCCCCTTGCCAACATGCCGCCGGCCCTGCAGGTGATCTCCCACTTCTTTCCGGCCCGCTACTTCGTGAGACTCATGCGGGCCATCTATCTAAAAGGGCTGGGTCTCGAGTTCTTCGCCCTGGAGGCTTCGCTCCTTTTATTGTTCGCGGCTGTGGTATTGGCCCTGGCCAACTTGGCCTTCAAGAAGAGGCTGAGCTGAGGATGGGGAGAAGAGTTCGTCAGCTCTTGATCAAGGAATTCCTCCAGGCCTTCCGCGATCCCCGAATGAGGGGAGTCCTGCTGCTGGCTCCGCTCATCCAGTTGCTGGTCTTCGGCTACGCCGTGACTACCGATGTCCGGGATATCCCCACCGTCATCGTGGATCGAGATCGCACCCCAGAGAGTCGGGAGCTGATCTCCCGCTTCCTTCGATCGGGATATTTTCGGCCCCTCAGCGGTGCTGCGAGCGTGGGGGAGGCGGAGAGGTGGATCGAGTCCGGGGCCGCTCAGGCGATCCTGGTCCTGAACCGGGGTTTCAGCGGAGAGGTGGGGGCGGGGAGGGGGGCACAGGTTCAGCTCCTGGTGGATGGGTCCGATTCCAACACCGCCGGGGTGATCCTCCATTATGCCTCCCGGATAGTAAGGGAGCACGCGAAAAAGGTCATGTTGGAACAGTGGATTCGGTTACAAGGGGCCTTCAGACCCTTGCCGGCGGTGAATTTGGAGACCCGGGCCTGGTTCAACGAGAACCTGGAGAGCCGCAATTTCTATGTGCCGGGGGTCATCGCGGTCATAGTTACCCTGATCACCCTGATGTTGACCAGTATGGCTATCGTCAGGGAGAGGGAGATCGGGACCATGGAGCAGATCCTGGTCAGCCCTCTCAGTCCGGGAGAGTTCATGCTGGGAAAGATGATCCCTTTCGGCCTGATCGGCCTGGTCGATGTCCTGCTGGTCACGGGGGTGGGGGTTTTGTGGTTCGCGATCCCGGTGCGGGGAAACCTGATCCTCCTCTTCTTCTGCACCTGCCTCTACCTGATGACCACGCTGGGGATAGGCCTCTTCATCTCCACCATCAGCCATACCCAGCAGCAGGCCATGATGACCACCTTCTTCTTCTTCATGCCCGCCCTTCTCCTCTCGGGGCTGATGTTTCCCATTGCCAACATGCCGAAGCTGGTGCAGGCGGTCACCCTCCTCAACCCTATGCGCTATTTTCTGGTAATCGTTCGAGGGATATTCCTGAAGGGAGTTGGGGTGGCCATCATCTGGCCGCAGATGGCGGCGCTGCTGGCCATGGGCCTTTTGGTCCTAGGATTGGCTACCCGGAGGTTCCGCAAGACCCTGGCCTGATGGGATGATTCTGGGATGGAGGTGCTTCAGGGCGTGCCTGCAAACAGGCGAATCCTATCCCCATGGCGCGCATCCAAGGGAAATGGACAAAGGACGCTTACCCCTCCTTTTCCAATTGACTTGGAAGCGATTTTTGTGCTATCAAGACTTGGTCCCCTATCGCAGGGAGCAGCACAAAAGGCTTTCCCTTCACCCACCGATCGGAAGAGAGGGTCCATCCTATGAACTACCTCCACCAGATCCGCAATTATACCCTGAGCCAGATCATCGGTGCCTTGCTGGGGGCGCTGGGAAATAGCTCGGACGAGAACCTGATCCGCATGACCTATCTGGCCGAGATGATCCCCCAGAAGGACTACTACAAGCGGCAGATCCGGCGTATTCGTTCCCTTTTCCAGTCCCAGCACCCCACCCTGAAGGTGGCCAAGAAGATCATGCTGGAGGCCAATCCCCTGCACCGGCGGAAGTTGGTGGAGTGCTTCATCCTGAACCAGCTCCTGTTGGGGACCAACAAGAGGAAGGAATTCTCCGAGTCGCCGGGGGGATTCTATCCGCCGGGCCTGTTCGTCCTCTCCCCTACCATGCGCTGCAACCTGAACTGCTACGGGTGTTATTCCGGAGAGTATTCCCGGGAGCAAGACCTTCCCTTTTCCCTGATGGACCGGGTGGTCAGGGAGGGAAAGGAGATGGGCATCTATTTCGTGGTGATCTCGGGAGGGGAACCATTCCTCCATCCCCATCTCTTCGATCTCATGGCGGCTCACCCGGATGTGGCCTTCATGATCTACACCCACGGTGGTCTCCTCGATGAGCGGAGGATCCAACGGATGGTGGAGTTGGGGAACATGCTTCCCTGTATCAGCGTGGAGGGGTTCGAGGAGGAGACCGATGCTCGGCGTGGCCGCGGACATTACGGAAAGATCACGAAGGCCATGGACTTGTTGAAGGAGGCGGGAATCCTCTTTGCCTTTTCCGCCACCCTCACCCGCCAGAACGCGGAGGTGATCCTCTCCGACCGGTTCATAGATCACTACATCGAGAAAGGGGCCAGCCTGGGTTGGTATTTCATCTACATGCCCATCGGACGGGAGCCCAAAATGGAGCTGATGCCCACCCCCGAGCAGCGGAACCGGCTGCGCGAGCGGGTCAAATACTTCCGCCAGACCAAGCCCATCCTGCTCGGTGATTTCATGGGAGATGGGGCTGTGGTGGGGGGCTGCATCGCCGGTGGTCGCAAATACTTCCACATCAATTCCCAAGGCGACATAGAGCCCTGCGTCTTTTGCCATTACGCAGTGGACAACATCCGAGAGAAGTCGCTCAAAGAGGCCTTGAACTCGCCCTTTTTCCGTTATATCCGGGAGCGGATCCCTTACAACCAGAACCTCTATCGTCCCTGTATGCTGGTGGACAAGCCCGAGGTCTCCCGTTCCGCCATCAGCCTCCACCATGCCCGGCCCACCCACCCCGGAGCGGAGGCGATGTTCGCGCAGCTGGCGAAAGATATAGATGCCTTTGCCTCCGCCTACGCGGCCCTCTCCGATCCGGTATGGGAAAAGGATCGGGAGGAGTCGAAAACCGAGGCGGAGGCGGCGACCTCGGCCAGGGGTTGAGCTGAAGGAGGGGACCTTCCCGGAAGGAGGAGGAGCTCCAAGGGGAGGCCTTCTCCTTTCCTCAAGAAGCTGAGGCATCTGGCTGGGGTGTCCTGGTCTCCGGGCCATTCGGCCCTGGCCGATCCAGGCCCCCCGATTTTTTTACCCTTCGCCATTCATGAAAGTAAGGCTCATCTACCCCGAAGGAGGGAAGTTCCCCCTCCGTTACCGATCGCGGATCGCTCCCCTGGGGTTGATCACGGTGGCCGCTCAGTTTCCCAGGGACTGGCAGGTAAGCTTTACCGACGAGAGGCTTGAACCTGTGGACTTGGAGGAGAGGGTAGATCTGGTGCTGCTCTCGGCCATGACCTATCAGGCGCCCCGGGCCTACCAGATAGCGGATTGGTTTCGAGCACGGGGGGCCAAGGTGATCCTGGGTGGTCCCCATCCCTCGGTTCTGCCGCGGGAGGCCAGCTTCCATGCGGATGCGGTGGTGGTGGGGGAGGCGGAGGGGACCCTTCCCCAAATGCTGCGCGACCTGCAGAACGGGAGCCTGCAAAGGGTTTACCGCTGCCCGGAGAAGATAGACCTGACCGAGCTGCCGATCCCGCGACGGGACCTGCTGCGGGGCAAGGGGTATCTGCCAGTAGACTTGATCCAGGCCACCCGCGGCTGTCCGGTGAACTGCGAGTTCTGCGCGGTCTCGGCTACCTTTGGTCGCGGTTACCGGATGCGGCCCCCGATGGAGGTCCTCTCCGAGGTGAGGGATTTGGGGCCCTATCTCTTCTTTGTCGACGACAACCTCCTGCTCAAGAGATCTTATACCGAGAAGCTGCTGGAGGGGATGCTGGCCCTGCAAAAGAAGTGGGTGTGCCTGGGATCGATCCGCATCGGTGACGATCCGGGCCTGCTGGATTTGATGGCCAAAAGCGGCTGCTGGCTCATGTACGTGGACATGGGGCCCTGGCTTTCGGCCAATTTCAGTGCTCGCACCCCCAACCTCCAGCAGGAGGAGCGATGCTACCGCAATATCCAGAAGATCCACGAAGCGGGAATAGAGGTGATCGGTTCCTTCGCCTTCGGCTTCGACCATGACGATCCGGGGGTCTTCGAGCGGACGGTGCGCTTCTGCCAGAGGGCGCGCCTGGACGAGGTGGAATTCCTCATCCTCACCCCCTATCCCCGCACCCGCCTTTTCGAGCGCCTGGAGGGGGAGGGAAGGATCATCGAGCGAGATTGGGCCAAGTACAACACCATGAATGTGGTCTTCCGTCCCCGGTCCATGACCCCGGAGCAGCTCCTGGAAGGTTACCGGATGGCGTGGAGGGAATTCTACTCCCACCGGGAGCCGGATCACGCCCCGCGGATCGGGGAGCTGACCCTGCAACCCCAGCTCTGATTCCCTTCCATGCAGGTGCTCCTGATCTCCCCCAACCAGGAATTCCTTCCCGATCCGGTCTGTCCCCTGGGCCTGGCCTACCTGGCTTCCTCTCTAAAGGAGGCGGGATACCGGGTGGAGGTGCTGGATCTTTGCTTTGCCTCCAATGTTCAGGGAGCGATCGAGGAGGGATTGCGATCCTTCAGTCCCGACCTGATCGGCCTTTCCATCCGCAATGTGGACAACACCGCTTTCCCCTACACAATCTCCTATCTGGACTACCTGAAGGAGGTGGTGGAGCGGCTGCGGGCCCTCTCTTCGGCCCCCATCTTGGCAGGAGGGTCGGGATTCACCATCATGCCCGAGGAGATCCTCGGCCATTTGGGCCTGGAGATGGGGATCGTGGGCGAGGGGGAGACCTCCCTGGTGCGCTTCCTTTCCCAGGGGAGGGAGGGCGAGGTGCCGGGCTTGATCCGGAAGAAAGGGGATGGCTTCTCGGTCAACCCCCCCTCCCCCCTCCTCGATCTGGATTCCCTCCCCTTCCCGGCCCGCGGGCTGCTGGATCTTTCCCGCTACCTGCAGGAAGGAGGGTCCTGCAATATCCAATCCAAACGGGGGTGCGCCTTTCGCTGCGTCTACTGCACCTATCCCTGGATCGAGGGTCCGACGGTGCGGATGCGGGACCCCAAGAGGGTGGGGGAAGAGATCCAGAAGTTGCAGGAGGAATGGGGGGTGGACTACCTCTTCTTCGTGGACAACATCTTCAATTACCCTCCCGACCACGCCGAGGCCATCTGTCGCGAGATCCTTTCCCGGGGGCTGAAGGTGAGGTGGACCTGCTACGCCCACCCTGGTTACATGACATCCAGCCTGGCCGAATGGATGGTGCGGGCCGGATGCGAGAGCGTGGAGTTCGGGACCGATTCCGGTTCCGCCCCGGTGCTGTCAGCGCTGGGCAAGGACTTCGGCCCTGACCAGATCCGCACCGCCTCCCTCTCCTGCCGGGAGGCGGGTCTGGAGTTCTGCCATAGCCTGATATTGGGGGGACCTGGGGAGACGCGGCAGAGCCTGAGGGAGACCTTCCGCTTGATGGAGGAGGTGGATCCCACCGCCGTGATCGCCATGATGGGGGTGAGGGTCTACCCTCATACGCCCCTGGCCCGCATGCTGATCCGGGAAGGACAGCTCCAGCCCCGGGAGGTAGCCCTTCCCCCCCGCTTTTACCTCTCCCCCGAGTTGGGAGAAGAGGTGGTGGGACTGGTGGTGGACCACGCCCGGGAGCATCGGAACTGGATCGTTCCGGGATACCAGATCAACTACACGGTCAAGCTGCAGAGGCTTTTCCGGAGGAAGGGGAAGATGGGGCCCATCTGGGCCTACATGCGCAATCTGCGCGGAAGGGGAGCCAAGGAGGGGGCGGGGTGCCTGAAGGAAGGGAAAGGGGGGGAGGAGCAGGATGGATGAAGCCCACCCCCTGCCCGCAAAGTGGGCGGAAGCCCCTCCTCGTAACTCGGGACTCTGGGAAGAGGGCAGGCGTGATCCTACCCCTCGCGCCTGGTTCCATTATCCCCTCAATGCCTTTCTCTTTCATGCCCTGCGCCTCACCCTTCGTCTCTTCCCCCGGGAGGCGATCTCTCGGGTCCGGATCCCCTTCGCCGACCTCTACTTCCTTCTGGCCCGCCGGGACCGGGAGGCACTGGTCTCCAACATCCAGCACATACTGGGGGGGGAGGCTCGCCGCTCGGAGGCGGTGGAGCTGGCGCGCAACGCCTTTCGCCGCTACGCCCAGTACCTGATCGATTTGATCTGCAGCTCCCGCATGAGCAGGCAGGAGCTGCGCTCCCTGATTTCGGGGGTATCCAATCAGGAGGCGATCCTGAAGGCCTTGGAAGGAGGGAAGGGAGCGATCCTCCTCACCGCTCATCTGGGGAACTGGGAGCTGGGAGGGATGATCCTGAAGGCCATGGACCTTCCGGTGCACATAGTCTATTATCCGGACCGGATCCGGGGGGTAGAACGCTCTCGTCGTCGCTATCGGAAGAGGACCGGGGTGGGCCAGGTGGTGGTCGGGGAATCGCCCTTCGCCCCGATCTCCATGATCCAGGCCCTGCGCCGGAACGAGATCGTGTGTCTGCAGGGGGATCGGAACTACGGCAAGAGGGGGATCAAGGTGAATTTCTTCGGCCATCCGGTAGCCTTCCCGCCCGGGCCGGTACTGCTGGCCATGGCCAGCGGGGCACCCCTGATACCCATCTTCATCCTCCAGGAAGAGGGGAAGGGCTACCGGTTCCTGATAGAGGACCCGGTGCCCATGCAGGATACAGGCGATCGGGACCAGGATCTGCGGTGCAATCTGGAGCGGGTAGTTCGAGTCCTGGAAAGGTATCTACGGAGTTACCAGGATCAGTGGTTCAACTTTACCCGCTGTTTCGAGGACTAGGAAAAGGGGGAGGTTAGGCCGGGAAAACGGTCCACGGCGGCGGGGGGATCGGGCAGAAGGGAATAGAAAGGGGGACGAGATGCGGGTGATGTTGGTGGATCCACCCCATGCCATCTTCAAGTTCTTTCGGGGGCGGATGCCCTTCCCCGGGCTGGTGGCCCTTTCGGCCTATCTGGAAAAGGAGTTCGAGGTGAAGATATGCGATGGCACCGTCCTCGAATATCCCTGGGAAGACATGGAGAGGATCATCCGAGACTTTCGGCCGGAGGTAGTGGGCATCGGCTCCAGCTCCACCTCCTTCGTTTACGATGCCATGAATACCGCCTATCTGGTGAAGATGATCGACCCAGCCATCGTCACCGTGGGAGGAGGGGCCCACTTCTCCGCCCTCCCCGAGGAGAGTCTCCAGGAATGTCCCTCCCTCGATTACATCGTCATCGGCGAGGGGGAGGTGACCATGCACGAGCTGCTGCGGACCCTGGAGGCGAAGGGAGATCCCCTGGAGGTCAAGGGGCTGGCCTTCCGCCGGGACGGAAAGATCGTCAAGACCCCGGCCCGTCCTCTCTTGCCCGACATCGATGTCCTCCCCCTGCCTGCCTACCACCTCTTCCCCATGGACCGCTACTTCATGCCCTCCCTGGGGATGGATACCCATCGCTCCATAATCATCACCACCGCCCGGGGATGCGAGGGAAAGTGCACCTTCTGCTCCGAAGCCGCCCTCTGGCGCAATACCTGGCGACCCCGGTCGGCGAAGTTGGTAGTGGACGAGATGGAGCTGCTTTACCGGGAATTCGGTAAGATCTCCTTCATGTTCGGCGACGACATCTTCAACGGAACCCGGCAGCGGCTGGTGGAATTCGCCGACGAGCTGGAGAGGCGCAAGCTTCCGATCCACTTCTGGTTCCAGACCCGAGTGGATGCCATCCTGAGGGATGCCGACCTCCTGCCCCGCCTGAAGGAGCTGGGCCTTTACATGCTGTCCATGGGAGTGGAAAGCCCCAGCCAGAAGGTCCTGGATAACTACAACAAAAAGCAGACCCCGGAGATGGCGAGGGAGGCGATGGAGGTGATCAAGAAGAACAAGCTCCTCTTCATCGCCAATGTCATGTGGGGGGATTGGGAGGACGACGAGGAGAGCCTCAAAGCCCTGCTCCGATTCTGTCGCCCCTACGCCTGCCACCTGGCCTTGCAGATCACCACTCCCCTGCCGGGGACGGAATACTGGCGGCGAGCTTTGGCCGAAGGCCGGATCGAGGAAAAGGACTATTCCAAGTACGACATGCTCAACCCGATCATGCCCACCCGGACCCTGAGCCGGGAGCGGGTCGGATATCTCCATCCGCGGGCCATCCAGAAGTTCTATGCCCGTCCCCGCGTCTTCTGGGATGCCTTCTTCTCGCCCAATCCCTTCCTTCGACGCAACAACCGCTTCTTCGCCAAGATTGCCTGGGAGGTGATTACCCACCAGAAGTGGGAGCAGAAGAACTACAAGCCCTTCGAGGTCTATATGAGCCAGCGACTCGATCGACCCTTCCCCCCGGTCCACGGCCCTCGGGCTGGAAAGGCCTAGCCTATGCGGGTCTTACTGATCTCACCCGAGGGTAGATTCACCGCCGTGGGAAGGAAGTTCAAGTTCCCCTTTCCCACCGCCTGCCTCCCCCTGTTGGCCTCCTTGACCCCCCCCGATATGGAGGTGAGGATCGTGGACGAGATCGTGGAGGACATAGATTTCGGCCAGGAGGCTGATCTGGTGGGCATCAGCCTGATGACCCCCATGGCCTCGCGGGCCTACGAGATCGCTGCCCGTTTCCGGGAGAAGGGGAGCAAGGTGGTTTTGGGAGGGATCCATCCCACCGCCGTGCCGGAGGAGGCACTTCAGCACGCCGATGCGGTGGTGGTGGGGGAGGCGGAGGGGAACTGGCCCCCCCTGATCCAGGACTTCAAGGCGGGAAGGCTCCAGCGCCTCTATCGCAACCTGGAGTTTCCCCAGCTATCCCACCTCCCCCCTCCCCGGTGGGATCTGATGAAGAGCGAGAAATACTTTCCCATCACCGTTTTAGAGACGACCCGGGGCTGTCCCCTGGATTGCGATTTCTGTGCCGTCACCACCTTCTACGGGGGAGAGTTTCGCCTCCGTCCCCTGCCCGAGGTGGAACGGGATGTGCGAGCGGTGGCCGAGAAGCCGGAACTGACGGGCAAAAGGCGGCTCATGACCCCGTACCGGCGGGAGATGATCTTCTTCGCGGACTCCAATATCATCGGTCAGAGGCGCCACGCGGTGCAGCTTCTGCGGATGCTGCAGAGATATCAGGTCCCCTGGATGAGCTATTCCACCGTCACCATCGCCAAGGACCCGGAACTGCTTACCCTTTGTCAGTCTTCCAATTGCGTCGGGCTGGCCATCGGCTTCGAGTCCCTCTCCCCAGATAACCTCGATCGGATGGGCAAGGGGTTCAACCGCCCCGCCGATTACGAGGAGGCGATCCGCCGGATTCGGGATCACGGTATCGGGATCGTGGCCAGTTTCATCCTGGGGCTGGATGGAGACGACCTGTCGGTGTTCGAGAGGACCTACGATTTCATACGCCGGACCCGGATCGAGTCTTCCTTCTTCCTCATCTCCACCCCCCTTCCGGGGACCCGACTTCGGCAGAGGCTGCTCCAGGAAGGGCGAATTTTCGACTTCGACTGGGACCATTACGACTGCACCCATGTGGTCTTTCGGCCCCGTCAGATGAGCCCCGAACAACTGCTGGAGGGTGTGAACTGGCTATGGAAGGAGACCCTTTCTCACCGTTCCATCTGGGGCAGGCTGCTGGGCCATTCACCCCGGTCCAGCTTCTACTTGGGGATGAATTATGGGATGCGCATGCTGGATCGACAACTTCGACCGGGTGGGGCCAGGCTTCCCCGATCGAGATAGGGGCGGCCCTAATGCAGGGATGGATCCGGGAATACCTGAGGAGGCTCAGGAGAAGCTGCTGGATGCGGAAATCGCGGGTGGCCTTGATCCTCCTTTCACCCCTTCTGCTCTGGCTCCCGTCTCCGGCCCGAGTGGTGCTCCATCTGCTCCTCTTCGCCCACCTATCGGCTTGGCTCTACGGGGTGTTCGCTCCCAACAGCCGGCTCTTTGGCCCCATCTTCGACCGCGGCAGCGGAAAGCAGAAGTGGGTGGCCCTAACCTTCGACGATGGCCCCTCCCTGGACCACACGCCCCTGATCCTGGATACCCTCAAGGAGTTCGGGATTCGGGGCACCTTCTTCGTGGTGGGGGCCAAGGCGAAGGCGCAAATCGATTTGCTGCGACGGATCATCGAGGAAGGCCACGCCCTGGGGAACCATACCTGGAGTCACCCTCCCCACCTGGCCTTCGAGGGGGTGGTCGGTCGTCGCCGGATCAAGGAGGAGATCCAGCGCACCGCCTCCCTCCTGGAGTCCATCACCGGAAGGAGATGTCGCCTCTTTCGCCCCCCTCAGGGCTTCAAGAATCACCTGATCCTGGAGAGTTGCGCGGAGGAGGGGATGGTCGTGGTGGGCTACACCGCCAGGCCTCCCTATCACGCCAACGGCCTTCCCAGTTCGGTCCTGGTGGAGAGGGTGATCCGGGACTCGGGGCCGGGATCGATCATCAACTTCCACGATGGATGGATGCCCGGGAGGGAGTGGGACCGGGAGGAGATGCGAAGGACCCTCTCCGGGATAATCCAGGGACTGAAGGAGGAGGGATACCGTTTCGTCACCGTGGAGGAGATGGTGGGAAGGGCGGAATCGGACGATGAGGCTTAAGCTCGTCTTCCCCCGCTGGCCGGCAGGGAGCTATTGGGGATCCATGTTCTTCAAATTCCCCACCCTGGCCCTGACCGTCCTGGCCGCCCTCTGTGGCGAGGACTGGGAGGTCTCGATCTGGGACGAGAATGTGGAGGAGATCGATTTCGATGATCCGGCGGATCTGGTGGGGATCTCGGTGATGACTCCCCTCGCCCCCCGCGCTTACGAGCTGGCTCGCCGGTTCAGGGAACGGGGATACAAGGTGATCCTGGGTGGGTTCCACCCCACCTTCCTGCCCCAGGAGGCGTTGCAGCACGCGGATGCGGTGGGGATCGGAGAGGCGGAAGGATACTGGACGGAGGTGCTCTCCGACTTCCGGCGCGGGACGCTGAAGAGGGAGTATCGGGCCCATGGTTTGCCCCAACGCTGGGGATGGCCCCTTCCCCGCCGGGAACTGATTCGGGACAAGCCCTATTTCTTCAAGAATACCCTCCAGACCACCCGGGGGTGTCCTTTTCACTGCGATTTCTGCGCTGTGACCGCTTTTTACGGCCATACCTACCGGAACCGTCCCCTAGAGGAGGTGGAGGCGGAGATCGGGGGGCTGGAGGGAGGTCTCAACTATCTGGTCTTCGTGGACGATAACATAGTAGGCTGCCGCCAGTATGCCCGGGAGTTGCTGCGCCGCCTCATCCCCTATGGCAAGCGCTGGTTGAGTCATGCCACCCTGGATTTGGCCCGCGATCCGGAACTGATCGATCTGTGCGCTCGGAGTGGTTGCAAGGGCCTCTTCGTAGGGTTCGAATCCCTCTCCGAGGCCAATCTCAAGGAAATCGGCAAATCTATCAACCGGGTGGAGGAGTACCAGGAAGCGGTGAAGAGGTTCCACGATGCCGGAATCGGTATCGAGGGCTCCTTCGTGGTGGGATTCGACGAGGACGAGGTCTCCGTCTTCGAGCGCCTGGTGGAGTTCGTGAACAAGACCCATATGGACGGAGCCCATATCTTTATTCGCACCCCCTTTCCGGGGACCCGACTCTACCGCAAGTGGGAGCGGGAGGGCAGGATCTTTGACCGCGACTGGAGCCACTATGACCTGGGTCATGTGGTATTTTATCCGGCCCGTATGTCTCCGGAGCGGCTGCAGGAAGGCTACTACTGGGCCTATCGGGAGCTGTACTCTTATCGTTCCATTATCTGGCGGCTGCTCTTCCCCCCGGGGTGGAAACTACAGGTCTTCGGTCCCATGAACTGGGGGATCCGCCGGGCCTGCAAGCTGAGCGGCTACTTCTGAGGTAAGAGGGGCATGGGCTGGAAGAGGAGAGAATTCGAGGGGCAAGGGGGGAAGAGGAGGCGGGTAGCGATCACCGGTTTGGGGGTAGTGTGTGCCCTGGGAAATAGCCGGGATGAGTTCTGGCAGGGGATCTCCCAGGGGCAATGCGGCATCGACAGGGTAACCCTCTTCGATGTGAGCGGCTATCGCTCCCAGTGGGGGGGACAGGTGAAGGACCTGCGGCCGGAGGAATACTTCTCCCGGAAGGACCTGCTCCGCATGTCCCGCTGTGACCAGATGGGGCTGATCGCTGCCCAGCAGGCCCTGGAGGATGCGGATCTCCCCTGGGAAAAGATAGATCGCGAACGCTTCGGGGTAGTGGTGGGAGCGGGAGCAGGGGGGATGGCCTCGGCGGAGAGGTTCTACCAAGACCTGTACCGCCGGGGGGCGGCCCGCGCTCACCCGCGGGATGTTTTCCCCACCCCGCCCAATGTGGTCACCGATTGGATCTGCCGGGAACACGGCCTGAAGGGACCTCGCTCCACGGTCGTCACCGCCTGTTCCTCCAGTGCTACTTCCCTCGGGCTCGCCGCCGATCTGATCCGCTACGGCACCACAGATATGGCCTTGGCCGGGGGGAGCGACGCCATGTGCCGGCTTACCTTCTCCGGCTTCAATTCCCTGCGGGCCCTGGACGAGGTTCCATGTCGGCCCTTCGATGCCCGACGCCGGGGAATAACCCTGGGAGAGGGAGCGGCCTTTCTGGTGCTGGAAGAGATGGAACATGCCTGCGGCCGCGGGGCCAGGATCTATGCCGAATTCGGTGGCTACGGCATAAGCTGCGATGCCTACCACATGACCGCCCCCGACGCCAACGGCGATGGTGCCTTACGCGCCATGTCCGAGGCCCTCAAAGATGCCGGCCTTTCCCCGCAATCGGTGGACTACATCAATGCCCACGGGACCGGCACCCAGTACAACGATCTGGTGGAAACCAAGGCCATCAAGAGGCTTTTCGGCCAGCAAGCCTACCGCCTTTCGGTCTCCTCTACCAAGTCCATGGTGGGCCACTGCCTGGGTTCGGCGGGGGCCATCGAGGCGGTGGCCACCGTCCTGGCCCTTTACCACCAACTGGTGCCTCCCACCATCCACTACCAGGAGAGGGACCCCGACTGCGACCTGGACTATGTGCCCAACCGAGCCCGGAGGCAGAGGGTGGAGGTAGCCCTGTCCAATTCTTTCGCCTTCGGTGGCAACAATACCTCGCTGGTCCTGCTGAGGTGGAGACCCGGTGGGGCCCGGGAGGAGAAGGGATGATAGTATCCTCTGCTCGAGGCCAGCGGAGGGTGGTCATCACCGGCCTGGGGGCCATCAGCTCCCTGGGGCTAGGCAAGGATGGATTCTGGGATTCCCTGCGGCAGGGCCGCTCGGGAATAAAGGAGATAGGCCGTTTCGACCCCTCCCTTACCAATTCCCGCCTGGGGGGTGAGGTGTCCCACTTCGATCCCCGCGATTTCATCCCCTCCTCGCGAGTGAGGCGGTTGGATCGGGTGAGCCAGATGGCGGTGGCAGCAGCTCGCCTGGCCTATGAAGACGCCCATCTCCCCGATTCTCCGGTTTTGAGGGAGGAGGCCGGGGTGGTCCTGGGCAGCGGGCTTTCGGGACTGGTCAGCACCGAATCCTTTTTCCGCTCCCTGCTGGAATTCGGGCCGGCGGGGGCCAATCCGATGCTCTTTCCCAGCACCGTGCCCAATGCGCCGGCCAGCCAGGTGGCGATCGAGATGGGCCTTAAAGGGCCGAATGTCACCCTTTCCCACAAGGAGGTATCGGGCGAAAATGCCGTCATCTACGGTTCCAGTCTAATCCGCCAGGGGAGGGCCGACCTGCTTTTGGCGGGGGCGGTGGACGAGCTTTGCCAGCTCCTCCACCTTTGCTACTGGAAGCTGGGTAGCCTGTCCCCTCCCTTAGGGGAGGAGGAGCTCTGCTGTCCCTTCGATGGGCGGCGCAACGGCATCATCCTGGGGGAGGGATCGGGAATGGTGGTCCTGGAAGAAGCCTCCCATGCCCTTGCCCGGGGGGCGAAAATCTATGCCGAGATAACGGGCTGGGGGATGTCCGGATCGGATTGCCGGCCAGGCTCCTATGCCCGGGACGGAGAGGGATTGGCTCGGGCCATGGAGCAGGCCCTGGGCGCGAACGGCTCTCCTCCCCCCAAGCCAGGGGTCATCGTCGCCTGTGCCAATTCCACCCCCGAGCTGGACCGCATGGAGGCGGATGCCATCCGAAGGTTATGGGGAGAGGAGGCCGGGTCTATCCCGGTGACTGCCCCCAAATCGATGCTGGGCGAGTTTCACTCTTGCGGGGGATTGCGGATAGTGGCGGCAGCTCTCTGCCTGCAGTATGGCTGGATCCCTCCCACCATCAATTATCGGGTGTTCGACCCGGAATGTCCGCTGGACTGCGTCCCCAACCAGGGCCGAGCTGCAGAGCTGGATAGCGTCCTGGTCACCGGCTCCTCCAGTGGGGGGGGACATGCCTGCCTTTGGCTGAGGAAGTTCTTGCCGGAAGCTGGAGGAGAAGGATGAACAAAGCTCCTTTGCCGCCCATTCGCAGTTCCTCCTCCCTCAGTGGCTGCTACGATGGGGTGGTGATCGGGGCGGGAATGGCAGGCCTCTCCTGTGCCGCCCTGCTGGCCGAAGAGGGATTGAAGGTGCTGGTGGTAGAACAGCACCGCAAGCCAGGAGGCTACTGCACCTCTTTCCAGCGGGCGGGATTTACCTTCGATGTGGCCATCAACTCCCTCTCCTCTTGCAATCGCCAGGGTTGGATCGGCAGCCTTCTCCGGCGCCTGGGATTGGAGGGAGAGGCCGATCTCATCCCCCTGGATCCGATCAAGGAGCTGGTCTTTCCCGGATTTCGCTTCTCCCTCCCCGGCAGCTACCAGGAGTATCTGGGGAGACTGAAAGAGGGTTTCCCCGCCGAGGCGAAGGGGATCGAGGAGGTTTTCGGGACCCTAGAGGGGATCTTCGAGGAGTTGAAGCGGATGCCGCTGCGGTTGGAGATGGATTCCCGCAAGGGATTCGGAGAGAACTTTCCCCACTTTACCCGCTACCGCTCGATGACCCTGGCTGAGTTGCTGGATCGACACCTTCAGGACCATCGGTTGAAGGCCATCATCTCGGGACAATGCATGTACACCGGAGTCTCGCCTGCCCGGGCTTCCCTGATCTGCGTGAGCAGCATGCTCCTGGGATATCTGAAGGATGGATCCTACCAGGCCCGAGGAGGGGTACAGGCCCTCCCCGATCTGCTGGCGAGAAGGCTGCTGAGCAGGGGGGCCCACCTGCTCTTCTCCCGCCAGGTGGAGCGGATAGCGACCAGCGGAGAAAGGGCAGTGGGAGTGAGGCTGGAGGGAGGACAGCAGGTGGGGGCGGGAGCAGTGGTCTCGGCGATGGATGCCCGAAGGACCTTCTTCCAGTTACTCCCGGAGGACGGGATAACCGCTAACTTGCGCCGACGGATCCAGGCCATGAGGCCTTCCTCCTCCTACTTCATGGTCTTCCTGGGCTTGGATCTGCCCCTCCACCGAATGGACCTCTGCCACCACATCGACTATTTCTCCAGCTTCGATATCGAATCCATCTTTCAGACCCAGATGACCGGGGAGCTGAAGGAGGAGGCCATCTCCTTGGGGATGGTGATCCCCACCCTGATGGACCCGAGCCTGGCCCCTCCGGGCAAACACATACTCACCCTGAGCCTCCTCAGTCCCTACCGGGGGAAGGACTTATGGGCAGCCCGCCGGGAGCAGGTGGCCGATCGCCTGATTGGGATAGCCGAGGGCCTGGTTCCCCAGCTTTCCCGCCACATCCAGGTGAAGGAGATCTCTACCCCCTTGACCCTGGAGAGGTATACCTCGAACTTCGAGGGGGCGGCCTATGGCTGGGAGCAGAGCCCGGATCAATCGGGCCCCCGACGCCTCCCTCCCCGGACCCCGATCCAGAACCTTTATCTGGCGGGACACTGGACCTATCCTGGAGGCGGGGTGGCATCGGTGACCGTGTCGGGACGGATGGTGGCGGAAGAGATCTTGCAGGGCAGGGCCTGAGAGACCAGGCCTCGCTTTCAGTCAGAATTTCGATCCTGATTGGCGAGGTACTCCAGGATCAGTTGATCGAAGGTCTTCTCCGCAGAGGGGGGTTGGGGGGCGAGGGGCTTGCTGGGTTCCAGGCCGGTGACGGCAGCGAACTTGCCCGCCCGGAGGTCGGCGATCATCTTCTGGTGTTGCCGTTCCATGAGGCGGAGGACTTGCCGCTCCGTGAGCTTCTGGGGGAAAAGGGAACCATAATCGGTTTTGATGCGGGCGATGATAGCCCCTCCTCGGTAGAGGAGGGTGAGGGCATAGGGATTCTCGCCGGGCACATCCTCGGTCTGGACATGGTAGACCTGGTTGTTGTAGAGGACATCGGTGTTGAATCCGGTGATCATGGCGGTGCCCATCCTGCCTTGTGCTCTTACGCCTTCTTCTCTGATAGCATTATAGTAATCCCCAAGCCCATTGGGAGCAAGGTTTTTTTCGCCCGGAGAGTCCTCCTCCGCACATGAGCATCCGTATCGGCATCCCCCGTGCCCTTCTTTTTTACCATTATCTTCCCCTATGGGAGACCTTTTTCCAGGCCCTGGGAGCGGAGGTGATCCTGTCCCCTCCCACCTCCCAGGAGATCCTCAACCGCGGGGTTCGCCTGGGGATGGCGGATCTGTGCCTGCCGATGAAGGTGCATCTGGGACATGTGGAGGTGTTGAGGGACGGATGCGATTTCCTCTTCCTGCCGCGCCTGGTGAGCTTCTCTCCCGACAGCTATATGTGCCCCAAGTTCCTGGGCCTGCCCGATTTCACCCGGGCCGCAGTGGAGGCCCTTCCCCCCATCCTCGAACCGTTGATCAATGCCAAGGTGAAGGGGAAGGGCCTCCAGGAAGGGTTCGTGGAGATGGGAAGGTCTTTGGGGTCCAGGGAGGATAGGATCCAAGAGGCGATCGGGGAGGCCAAGAGGGCCCAGGCCCGTTTCGAGGACCTGTTGCATTGCGGGATCCCTCCCGCGCAGGCGATGGGATTGGTGGGTTGCCGGTCCCCCCGGGCAGTGGCAGGGGGGAAGCGGGGAGGAACGGACCTCCCACCCCTGGCCGTAGTGGGGCATCCCTACAACCTTTACGATAGCTACCTCAACTTCGGCCTCCTGGATCGGGTGAGGGAATGGGGATACGAGCCATTGACCCCGGAGAGAGTGGACGAGGGTGAGACGGGAGCGGGAATGGCGGCTCCGCGCAAGGCGATCTATTGGAGCCTGGCCCGGCATATCGTCGCCTCCGCCCTCCATTTCCTGGCCTCCGGCAATCTGGCCGGGATGATCTTCGTCTCCTCCGTCGCCTGCGGTCCCGATTCCTTCTGTCAGGACCTGCTCCAGCGCCGGCTGAGGCGATCCTATCCCGTTCCCTATCTCTCTCTCACCTTGGACGAACACAGCTCCTACGCCGGGGTCCAGACACGCCTGGAGGCGTTTCTGGACATGGTGCGGGCGAGGGAAGGGAGGGAAGGCCCGCTGGGCGACCGATGAGCATCCCTGCTTTTGCCCACTCCTCCTCGCCTTCCCGCCCCCTCAGGATAACCGTGCCTCACATGGGAAGGATTGACCTCGCCTACGCCAAGGTCCTCCGCGATCGGGGGGTGGAGGTGATCGTTCCTCCCCGGCCCAATGCCCGCTCGCTTTCGCTGGGCAGCAGCGTCTCGCCCGAGTTCGCCTGTCTCCCCTTCAAGCTCAACCTGGGAAACATGATCGAGGCCCTGGAGATGGGGGCCAATACTATCCTCACTTATGGGGGTTGTGGACCCTGCCGCTTCGGTTATTATAGCTGCCTGCAGGAGGAGATCTTGAGGGATCTGGGCTATCAGTTCGTAATGGGGACCACCGACGATCCCGACCGGATGTCCTCCACCATCGCCACCATCCGCCAGATTACCGGGATCCAGTCCCGTTGGGAGGGCTTCCGGATCTTCTATTTCATGATGAAGAGGCTCTCGGCGGCGGATGAGGCGCGAAGGTTGGCCCAGCGCATCCGCCCTCGGGAGATGATCAAGGGGCAGACCAGCGAGGCCTACCGGGTGGCCCTGCAGTGGATCGAGGAGACCTCTTCCCTGGCCGAGCTGTGGCGGGTGAGAAGGAGGATGCGTCGGCTTTTCCGTTCCCTTCCCCAGATCCGACCGGAAAGACCGCTGGTAAGGATTGGGGTGGTGGGAGAGCTGTTCATGGTGGAGGAATCGAATGCCAATTTCCACCTGGAAGAGAAGTTGGGAGAGATGGGGGCCGTGGTGGATCGGGGGATCTGGCTATCGGAATGGTTGAACGAGCGATTTCACTTCGAGCCGTGGAAAGGGCCGAAGACGAAGAGGGCGCAGCGGTTGGCGCGGGGCTACTTGAACCATCCGGCCGGGGGGGAGAGCTTGATCTCGGTGGGGGGGACCATCGAGTTTGCCCGCAAAGGATTCGACGGGGTGGTCCATCTCCTTCCCTTCACCTGCATGCCGGAAATCGTGGCCCAGGGGATCCTCAACCGGGTCAGCCGCGAGTTCTCTTTTCCGGTGCTGACCCTGATCATAGACGAGCACACCGCGGAGGCAGGGGTGAACACCCGGCTGGAGGCCTTCGTGGACCTGCTACAGAACCGGAAGAGGAAGAGGGAGAAGGGTCGAGGCTGATCCAGTCTCCCTGGGATCGGGGCTGGATAGCCGAGATTCCTTCCCGCAAATATACAACTGAGAGGAAATATCCGGCCTCCTCTGCTTGGGGCTGCCATGGAAGTTGCAATTTCTCTTGTTTTCTGCTAATTTGTTCTCCGCAAATGAGCGGGACACTGTCGGAATCGAGGCTGGCCGTAATCTTTCCGGGACAGGGATCGCAGTATGTGGGGATGGCCATCCCCATATTGGACCGGTGGCCGGGCTCCTCGCTCCTCCTGGAAGAGGCCAGCGATGCCTTGCATCAGGATGTGAATCGGTTGATGCGCAGGGGTCCCGCCCATTCTCTGGCCCGCGATCTTACCGGACAGGTGACCGTTTATCTGGCCAACGCCCTGTTCTGGGGCCTATGCAGGGAAAGAGACCTCCGGCCGAAGGTGACCACCGGTTACAGTATGGGCTTTTACTCCGCCCTGATGGCGGCCGGTGTCTTCGACTTCTCGGCAGGCCTGGCCATGATCGTGGAAGCGGGGCGGCGAATAGAGGAGGCCTCGCGCTCCCGCCCCGGCCGCATGGCGGCGATCATCGGTCTCCCGGAGGAGGAGGTGGAGGCAATCTGCCGAGAGGTCGGGGAGGAGGGGTATGTAGGGGTGGCCAACCTCAACGCCTCGCGGCAGGTGGTGATCTCCGGGGATCGGAGGGCAGTTGAGGCGGTCTGCTCCCTGGCCCTCTCCCGTGGTGCCCTGGAGGTCAAGGAGATCGGAGTCGGGGCGGCTTACCACTCTCCGCTGATGGAGGAAGTCTCCCATCAGTTCGCGCGCTATCTGAAAGGGGTGGTCCTGAAGGATCCGGAATTTCCGGTCCTCTCCTATGTGGATGTGGAGTATGTAAAGGATAAGGAAAGGGCCCGCCTTCTCCTTTCGCTTCAGCTGAGGAGTCAGGTTCGTTGGAGGGATTGTATCCAGCGGCTGGTGAGGGAGGGGGTGGATAGCTTCCTCGAGGTGGGACCCGGACAGGTGCTCTCACGGCTCATCCGCTGGATCGACCGGGAGGTGAAGGTGCAGGCAAGCGATGATCCCTCTTTCCTGAGCCCGCTCCTGGAGGGGGAAAGGAGGGGGGAAATTGTGGAGGGATAAGGTGGCCCTGGTGACCGGAGGCTCCCGGGGGATAGGAGCCGCCATCTGTCGGGCTCTGGCCGCGCGCGGGGTGAAGGTGGCCATCAACTGTCGGCGGAGCCTGGGGGAGGCAGAGGCCTTGCGAAGGGAGATCGAGGCCGCCGGCTCGGTCGCAGTGGTGGCTCCGGGCGATGTAGGGGTCGCCTCCGAGGTGGACCGCATCTTCGCCACGATCCAGGAATCCTTCGGTCGTCTGGACATCCTGGTCAACAATGCCGGGCTGATCCGGGACCGCTTGCTCATGGTGATGGCTGAGGAGGAGTGGGATGAGGTGATCACCACCAACCTCAAGGGGGTATTCCTTTGTTGCAAGGCGGCCTGCCGCCTCATGATCGGCCAGCGGTCCGGCAAGATCATCAATGTGGTTTCTCCCAGCGCCCTCACCGGCCGAGCTGGGCAGGCCAACTATTCTGCCTCCAAGGGAGGGGTCATCAGCCTGACCAAATCGTTGGCCCGGGAGGTTTCGCGCTTTGGCATCACGGTCAATGCCATCTCCCCCGGACTCATCGAGACCGGAATGGTCGCTGGCCTGCCCGATCGGGTGAAAGAGGAATTTCGGGCCCTGATTCCCCTGGGCAGGTGGGGCCGACCCGAGGAGGTCGCGGAGGCAGTGGTCTTTTTGGCCTCCCCGGCCGCCGACTACATGACCGGCCAGGTTTTGTCGGTTGACGGCGGGCTGGTTATGTGATAAGGGGGTCGCCTCGGCCTGCTGAATCGGGGGGCCGATCAGACTCGAGGAGGGAAGATTTGGGGATGAGCGGAGATAGCAAGCTGAAGGAACAGATCAAGGAGCTGATCATTCGGCGGCTCAGGCTGGAGATATCGCCGGCCGACATCGACGATCGGGCGCCACTTTTTGGAGACGGGCTGGGCCTGGATTCCATAGACGCCCTGGAGCTGGTAGTGGGATTGGAGCAGGAGTTCGGCATTTCCATTCCCGACGAGGATGTCGGCAAGGAGGCCTTCGCCTCGGTGGAGGCCTTGTGCGGCTACATAGAGAGGCAGCGGGGAGGGCAGGCCTCGCCGATCGATTGAGACACGGAGGCTATGCGAAGGGAGAGGCCCGATGGTCAGGAGCATGACCGGATATGGCCGGGGAGAGTACGAGGGGGCGACCGGATCCTATCTGGTCGAAGTGGCCTCCACCAATCATCGCTACCTAGAATTGAAGGCCCGCCTGCCCCGGGGCTGGACGGCTTTCGAGCCGCGGGTGCGAGAGGTGATCACCCGCCGTTTCCGACGGGGCCATTTCGACCTGTTCCTGGTGGAGAGGGCTGACGGCACCCGGGGCGAGCCGGTCCTCGACTGGGGGCTGGCCGAGCGTTATCTGGAGGGCATCAGGCAGCTCAAGAAGCGGTTTCGCCTGCCCGGTCGTATCGACATCCAGCTTTTGGCGGGGGCAAGAGAGCTTTTTCAGTCCAGGGACAGCCTGATCACCGAGGAGTGCTGGGAGGAGATGAGGAAGGCATTGGATTCCGCCCTGGACGGGCTGGAGGAGATGAGGAATCGCGAGGGAAGGGCGCTGGAAGAGCAGATTCGAGAAGGCCTGGAGACGATGTGGGGACTGCTGGGTTCGATCCGTAGCCGTTGGCCTCGGGCCAGGGATGAGCATCAGCAGAGGATCAGAGAGCGGATTGAGCAGATGATGGAGGGATCGAGCCTGGATGGGCTGCGACTGGAGCAGGAGCTTTCCTTGTGGGCGGAGAGGTGGGACATCACCGAGGAGTGCATTCGCTTGGAGAGCCACCTCCGGCGGGCCCAGGAGTTCCTGGATCAGGATCCTCCCTGCGGCCGCCCCCTGGATTTCCTGTTCCAGGAGATGCACCGGGAGGCCAATACCATCTCCAGCAAGGCCTCCGATGCCATGATCTCCCATCAGGTGATAGAATTCAAGACGGAGCTGGAAAAACTCAGGGAACAGGTGCAAAATGTGGAGTGAGAGATCGAGATGGCACCAGCTCGGTGCCAGGAGGATGGGGACTTGGAAAAGCTGGTTAATGTAGGGTTTGGAAACACGGTACCGTCCAGCCGGATCGTAGCCATCGTGAACGCCTCCTCGGCGCCGCTGAAGAGGCTGAAGGACGAAGCCAGAGAGGACAAGAAGTTGATCGACGCCACCAACGGACGGAGGACTCGCTCCATCATCATTACCGACTCGGACCATGTCATCCTCTCGGCCGTCCAGACCGAGACGATCGTCCAGCGCCTGGCAGGAGGCGAGAGGAAGGGTGGGGGCGGAGAGGGATAGCCGGTGACCTCTCGCTGCCGGGCCTTTCTTTGGCGCTGTCTTCCGGGGAGCGTTAGGTGAGGAGAGATCGGCTGCTCATCGTGGTCTCGGCCCCCTCGGGAGCCGGGAAGACCTCTCTCTGCCGGGGGGCGGTCGCCTCCATCCCGGGGCTGGTTCACTCCGTCTCCTATACCACGCGTCCGCCCCGTCCCGACGAGAGGGAGGGTAGGGATTATTTCTTCATCTCGGAGCAGGAGTTCTCCCGCAAGATCGAGGAGGGAGAGTTCGCCGAATGGGCCCGCGTCCATGGTCATCTCTATGGCACTTCCCGTCTGGAGCTGGAGAAGTACTTCCAGGCCGGCAATGATGTGATCTTGGATATAGATGTCCAGGGGGCATCTCAGCTCCGGGAGAGGTATCCCACCGGAATCTTCATCTTCGTCCTCCCACCGGATTGGAAGAGGCTGGAGCAGAGGTTGAGGTTGCGCAAGACGGATCCGGAAGAGGAGGTCCAGAGGCGGCTGCAAAAAGCCCGGTCGGAGATACGCGAATACGACAAATATCAGTATCTGATCATCAATGACGACCTGGAGATGGCCATATCGGAACTCCGCTCGATCATTATAGCCGAGCGATGCAGGACCTTTCGGGCCGATCCGGGTTTCCTGAAAGACCTGATGGGTCAAGATAGGAGGGGAAGATCATGCTGCGATTCCTAGACGAACTGCCGGACGGCGTAGATAGCAAGTACCGTCTGGTTCATATTGCCGCCAAGCGTGCCAAACAGATTACCCGGGGGGCTCAGCCGCTTCTGCCCACCAAATCCCTCAAGCCCACCATGATCGCCCTGGAAGAGGTCCAGGCCGGAAAGCTGCAGATCGAGGGGCCGCCGGCGGAATGGGAGGCCCTGCGGATGAAGCAGGCGGAGGAGGAGAGCAGGGCGGCCTGGTTCCGTCACCTCCCGCCGGAGGAGCTGATGGCTACTCCCCTCGGGGTGGACGAGGAGAAGGAGGGATTGGAGGAACTCGCGGCTGAGTCGCCAGTGGAAGTATACGGAGCCGAGCTCGACCACGAGGAAGCGGAGGACCTGGAAGGGGGTGTGGAGGAGTTCGCCTCCCTCACCGAGGTCTCCCTGGAGGACGAAGTGGGGGGGATCGAGTTCGAGGGCGGCAAGGAGGGGGAGGATTGAGCTGATCCCTCCCTCCCCTCTTTACCAACCGGCCCTTTCTCGGCGGGCGGCACGGTTGGCCTTTCTCCTGATCCTGGTGATAGGATGCAGCCGCCCAGCCCCAGGTCCTTATCGGCTGTGGGAGGGAAAGGCGTGGGAAGGGAAGATATCCCTGGGTGATCCGGCGGAACAGGTTACCCGCCTCCTGGGCCGGCCCTCCCGCATGCTAGAGGATGGCGAACGGCGTTATTACGAATACGGTTATGCCGAGGTCACCGTGGATTCCTCCTCGGGAAAGGTGGCCTCGATCCTTTTGCGGGGTAACTGGCAGACCTCGGCCGGCGCCTCGGCCGGGGATCCGGTGGATAAGATTCTTCGCCTTTATGGAGCAGTTCCCTACCATCCTCCGGTCCTCGCCTATCCGCAGCGGGGGATTACCTTCGTGCTCACGCCCGGTGAAATCGCCGCCCCGGAAGGATCGAAGGGGCCGGGATGGATAGCCTCCTGGGCTCGCATCTATTGGCCCTCTCCCCGAAGATAAGCCGCCCAGCGGTGCTCCAGTCGTAGCTCTCGCCGGGAACCCTCCCTCCCCTCCCCATCTCTTGCCGCCGGGGAAGGATTTTCCGGGAGGGCAAGGGGGGGGATTTATCCTGTTGACAAGAGAGGCGGGTTTGGCTATATTGGCCGGGCTTTTCCCAATTTTTTCAGATTCGGTTGGGCTGTGCTCGGCTGGAAGGGGAAGCCGCCAGCGAGAAGGACGATCCTGAGAAGGAGAAAAGGGAAGGGAAGATGAAGAGACCCATGCAGAAGAAATACTTGATGGCCCCAGGTCCCACTCCCATCCCGGTGGAGGCCCTACAGGCGATGGGCAGGCCCATCATTCACCATCGGGCGCCGGAGTACGAAAGCATCTTTTCCGAGGTGCGCCAAGGTCTGCGAGCCTTGTTCCAGACCTCCAACGAGGTCCTGGTCTTCGCCTCCTCCGGCACCGGAGGGATGGAGGCGGCGGTGGTCAATACCCTTTCCCCGGGCGATCGGGTATTGGTGGTGCGGGGAGGCAAGTTCGGAGAGAGATGGGGGGAGATCTGTCAGGCCTACGGAGTGGAATTCGTGCCCCTGGATGTGGAATGGGGATACCCGGTCGATCCGGCCCTGATCGAGAGGTCCCTGGAGAGGGATGGCTCGATCCGAGCGGTTTTCGTCACCCACAGCGAGACTAGCACCGGGACCCTGAACGATCTGAGGACCATCGCCCGGATCGTCTCCCAGACGCCGGCCCTCCTCATCGCCGATGTGGTTACCAGCCTGGGGATCACGGAGGTGGCGGTGGATGCCTGGGGGGTGGATGTGGCGGTAGCGGGCTCCCAGAAGGGCCTCATGCTCCCTCCTGGCCTGGCCTTCTGCAGCGTGAGCGACAAGGCCTGGGAGAGGGTAGGTCAATCCAAGCTTCCCAAGTTCTACTTCGATTTCGCGGCCGAGAAGAAGAACATGGCAAAGAACCAAAATGCCTTCACCCCGGCGGTTTCGCTGCTGGTAGGCCTACGGGAGACCTTGAGCCTGATCCAGCAGGAGGGCCTGGCCCAGGTCTTTGCCCGGCACGATCGCCTGGCCAGGGCCACCCGGGCCGGGGTCACCGCCCTGGGGCTGGAGCTCTTTTCCCGCGCCCCCACCCCCGCCGTAACCGCGGTCAAGGCCCCGGCTGGCATCGATGGGGGGGCCATCGTCAAGACCCTGCGCGAGCGCCACGGGATCACCATCGCGGGTGGCCAATCCCAGCTCAAGGGAAAGATCTTCCGCATCTCCCACATGGGCTATGTGGACGATTACGATATAATCACCGCCATCTCCGCGCTGGAGATCACCCTGGCCGGCATGGGATACCCGCTGGAGCTGGGGGCCGGGGTGAGGGCGGCGGAGGCCATCCTGATGGAGGGCAAGGCCTGAAGCCCACCCCCGGATACAGTCGAGACAAGGACGGGGCAGCACATGTACAAGGTATTGGTAACCGATAAGCTTTCCCCCCGCGCGGTCCAGATCCTCCAGCAGACCGAAGGCCTGGAGGTGGAGGTGAGGAACAAGCTCACACCCCAGGAGCTGCTGCAGATCATCGGTGATTTCCACGCCCTCCTCATCCGCTCCGCTACCAAGGTCACGGAGGAGGTCCTGGAGGCCGGCAAGATGCTGAAGGTCATCGGTCGGGCCGGGGTGGGGGTGGACAATGTGGATGTGCCGGCAGCCAGTGCCCGGGGAGTGCTGGTGATGAACACCCCGGGCGGAAACACCATCACCACCGCCGAGCATGCCCTTTCCTTGCTGCTGTCCCTGGCCCGGAATGTCCCCCAGGCCACCGCCTCCATGAAGGCGGGAAGATGGGAGAAGGATCGCTTCATCGGGGTGGAGGTCTATCAGAAGACCCTGGGCATCATCGGCCTGGGAAGGATCGGGTCCGAGGTTGCCCGGCGGGCCAAGGGTCTGATGATGGAGGTGATCGCCTACGATCCCTTCATCTCGGCGGAGGTGGCCCGGGAGATGGGGGTGCAGTTGGTGGATCTGGACCAGGTCTTCTCCGATTCGGACTTCATCACCATCCACGCCCCCCTGACCGAGGATACGCGTAACCTGATCAACCGGGGAACCATCTCGCGCATGAAGGACGGTGTTCGCATCGTCAACTGCGCCCGGGGCGGCATCGTCAACGAGGCGGACCTCTATGAGGCCTTGAAGAGCGGGAAAGTGGCCGGGGCCGCCCTGGATGTTTTCGAGAAAGAGCCTTTACTGGAGAGCCCGCTCCTGGAGCTGGACAACTTCATCTGTACTCCCCATCTGGGCGCCTCCACCACCGAGGCCCAGGAGAATGTAGGAATCGCCATCGCCCGCCAGGTGGTGGACTACCTGAAACGCGGGGTCATCAGGAATGCGGTCAATGCCCCCTCCCTGGAACCGGAGGTCCTGGCCGAGATCCAACCCTACCTGATCCTGGCGGAGAAGCTGGGATGCCTGCAATCGCAATTGGCGGAGGGTCGGATCGAGGAAATCCGCATCGAGTACCGGGGGGAGATCGCCAACCTGGAAGTGGCGCCCCTCACGGTGGCGGTGGTGAAGGGCGTCCTCACCCCCCTTCTGCAGGAGGCGGTGAACACCGTCAACGCCCTTCCCTTCGCTCGGGGACGGGGGATCCGGGTGGTGGAGAGCCGTTCCGGCCAGGACGAGGACTTCGCCAGCGTCATCGTGGTGGGGATCAAGACCGACCGGGGCCAGAGCGAGGCCGCGGGGACCATCTTCAAGAAACGGGAGCCGCGGGTGATCCGGATCGACCAGTTCCGTCTGGAGGCCATTCCGGAGGGCCACATCCTGATCTTCTCCAACCTGGATACGCCCGGGGTGCTGGGGAAAATAGGGACCATGCTGGGGGAGAGCCAGGTGAACATCGCCAACATCCAGCTCAGCCGGGAGAAGGCAGGGGGCCGCGCCCTTTCCCTGGTGAATGTGGATCAACCCGTGCCGGCGGAGACCATGGAGCGCTTGCGCCGCCTTCCCAACATCATCTTCGCCAAGCTGGTGAAGGTTTAGAAGGTCCAGGAAAGAAGGCAGCAGGAGAGGAAGGGAAAGAAAGAGAGATGGCCAACATCGTGGTGGTAGGGGCCCAGTGGGGCGACGAGGGGAAGGGGAAGATCGTCGACTTCCTCTGCGACCATTTCGATGTGGTGGTGCGTTACCAGGGGGGTCACAATGCCGGCCACACGGTGGTGGTGGGGGACCAGAAATATGTCCTCCACATGGTCCCCTCGGGCATCCTCCATCGCGGCAAGATCTGCCTGCTGGGCAACGGGGTGGTGATTGATCCCAAGGAGCTCCTGTACGAGATGGAGCAACTGAGGTCCCTGGGGGTGGAGATCGGGGAGAATCTGCTGATCAGCAAGAATGCCCATCTCATCATGCCCTACCACAAGGTGATGGATGTAGAGGGCGAGGCCCGTCTGGGAGACAAGAAGATCGGGACCACCGGTCGGGGCATCGGACCTGCCTACGCCGACAAGGCCGCCCGCCTGGGAATCCGGTTCGGCGAGCTCTACGATCCGGATCTGTTCCGGGAGAGGTTGGCCCTCAACCTTCGGGAGAAGAAGGCCCAGGAGCCCGCCGATTCGGGGATCCACCAGCTGGACGAGGAGAAGATCTTCACCGATTACATGGGCTATTACCAGCAGCTCAAGGATTTTTTGGTGGACGGGGGGCTGATGCTGCACCGTTTCCTCAAGCAGGGAAAGAAGGTCCTCTTCGAAGGCGCCCAGGGGACCCTGCTCGATGTGGATCTGGGGACCTATCCCTATGTGACCTCCTCCAGCTCCACGGTAGGGGGGGCCTGCATCGGGGGAGGGATCGGTCCGGCCGCCATCGACGGGGTTATCGGGGTGACCAAGGCCTACACCACCCGGGTGGGGGAGGGTCCGTTTCCCACCGAGCTCAAGGACGAGGTGGGGGACCTGCTCCGGGATCGGGGATCCGAGTACGGGGCGAGCACGGGAAGGCCTCGGCGCTGTGGGTGGTTCGATGCGGTGGCGGTGAGGTACTCGGTGAGGATCAACTGCCTTTCCACCCTGGCGCTGATGAAGCTGGATGTGCTGGATCCCCTGGACTCCATCAAGATCTGCGTGGCCTACCGCTACCGGGGGGAGGTCCTTTCCGAGTTCCCCAACGAGACCAGCAAGCTTTTCCACTGCGAGCCAATCTACGAGGAGTGGCCCGGTTGGAAGGAAAGCACGGTGGGCATTACCTCCCTGCGAGCCCTCCCCCGGCCCTGCCAGGATTACATTCGCCGGATCAGCGAGCTCTCCGGGGCCGACCTCTCCATCATCTCCACTGGGCCCGATCGGGAGCAGACCATCCTCCGAAAAACCCCCTCCCTTCGGCGCTGGAAAATGGTATAATTTTCTATCTTGTCGATGCCATGCACTGGGGATGTGCGGGGCGCCAGAAGCAAGGTTGCAAGCAGTGGAAATTGAAAGGAGGGCGGTTGCAGCCGACCCGCCCCTCTTCGTTTGAGGCGCGGCTGAACCCGAGGCTCGGTGGTATAAGGTGAAAGAAAAAGGTGAGTCAAGAAACGAGACCCGGTAGCTCAGGTGGTAGAGCACCTGCCTTTTAAGCAGGGAGTCGTTGGTTCGAGTCCAACCCGGGTCACCACCCTCTCCTCCGGGGAAAAGGACAGAGAGATTCCGGTCCCCATCGTCTAGTCAGGTCCAGGACACCGCTCTTTCAAGGCGGCAACACGGGTTCAAATCCCGTTGGGGACGCCAGGCAAAAACCAGGGGCTGCCAGATCGGCAGCCCCTTTTCTTTTCCCTCCTCTTGCCGGTGAAACGATATTCAGGCTATCGGCAAGGCATCGGCAAAAAGCAAGCGCACAGGGCTAAGAGTCAAGGCTCCCCCTCTCGCCCTATGGCATGATCGGATGGGGAACTAGAGGAGGCCTTGGGTTTGAGATCTTCGAAATCTTCATAATCTTCATAGTCCCAACCCCTGGTGTCCCTGATAGCGATTTCCTGGCGCCGGACGACATAGTCGATAGACAGGTCTGGTGTTGGGTCATGGGTGGGCACGAGCGTACGGTAAAGCCAGAATTTCTTTTCCAGTATCGCCACAGATAAGGCCAGGGTGTGGGTGCATTTATTCCAGAGATCTCGAAGGCCGCCGATCGCGCGGGTGAACTTTTCCATGAGTGCGGGAACTGTCTTCGAATCCGCATTCCGGAGAAGGTGGAACCACAGGGCATCGCATTGCTCTCGGAGCAGCTTCTCCAACTCTTTTCGGATCGCCTCCACTCGAGGATTGTGGGCTTTGAACTCGATCGCCAGGCTTCGAACCAGCTTTGGTGGGGCATCAGAACGGGGGGAGTATACGACCAGGTCGGTTCGTGCGCTCATCTCGGTTTTGCCGGTGAATGTGTATCGCTGGAGGGTAGGGACCTCCACCGCGAAGGGCAGCTTCAGCTTATCCAATGTCAGGCAGGAGAGGATCCTCGCTTCTGCTTCGGAAACCCTGGTGCGTTGTTGCCCATTGGAACCGGTCGGCCGATAGCAGGGGAAGACAAGACTGGCAGAATCGACACCTTTCGGTGGGCTGGAGCACGACGGCATCTCACATAACTCTAATGCCACCTTACGCGCTATCGCCTTGGTATCTATAACCATCGCCATCCCTCCCCTCAGGCGGCTCCGGCGAACGCGGAGCTAACCTCCGAGCTACGAGGTGCGAAGCGCCGAGGTAGCGAGTCAGGTTGAGCGAAGGGTTAGCCTTCACTCTACCCTCAGCGAAAATCTTTCAAGTAGGAACCCATCTTCGCCCTGAGGCGACGCGACGTATTCAGTGTCAGCCGGCAAGAAGCCGCGGGGAAGCGGCTGTAACGCATTTGGGTTGTAGACGATGGCTGATGGTTCTGCGTTCCCGACAACTGAACTTCCGTTAAAGTCGACCGCCCAGATTGCGCTTACGGGGGCATAGCGACTATCAAGGAAGATGTGTGTTGGCACTTTTGACCCGCCTGGCTTCGAAATATAGAAACGTGTCTGGTAGCCCTGGCCCACGATAGCCAGGGTCTGCCTGTCGATTCGAATCTCATATGGCCCGACCGGGAACACTGCTTCAACAGCGTAAGGAAACTGGCTGACACCGCGCAGGGCAGAGAACGGTCCATGTCTGAGGCGACAGCCGTTGACGGCAATGACGTAAATATCGTCAGGCGAGACGGCGCCGCTCTGCAGATACCCTTTGACGCGCCCGTCAGCGCTTCCAATGAGCTTCTCGGCTTTGTCCTTTATGGCACTTGTCCACCGGAGGAGGATTGCGTCGTGAGGAACCCGGCGGGCTCTGTTCGTTTGGATGTTCACCCAATCATCAGGCAACCCAACTGGTTCTGGGCACACTACTTCGACCCAAATACGCTTTGCTCCATAGCTGAGAAGAAAGTCCGGACCAGTACCAATGGAGCTGCGAGGAGGGAACGGCAAAGTCTTCTTCAGTCGGTCGTAAACCAGTGCTTCGGATACGCACGACCAGAACTTTGAGCCCGATCCTGAAGTGAGCTCGGCGTTGAACTTCGGACCCGCCATGCCACTAGCAAGAAATGCCGAGCAGACACGCTCGATCTCCTGTCTATAGTCGGCTCGGAGTCCGTCTCCAGGATAACGGCGATCTAGGTATTCCGTGATGGTTGTCATGTGACGGCGAACGCCTGAAATCAGCGGCGGCTTTTGGCCGTCCGCTGGAGTGATTTGTTAGACGGCTTCTTTTCTATCTGCTCATAGGATAGATGGGGGAGACTTGCTTGCTTGCGGGCGTGCTCAATTGTCATGGCGACCAAATTGCCAGAAGTATCGAGGTCGATGTAAATATTTTCATTGATCTCTTTGGTCTCAGCAACTTCCAAGTCAGAAAATTCCACTAAGGCCGTATCGGTATCTGAAAAATATTTTATTTTCATTTCTCTTCTCCCTTA
>Ga0123519_10001000_pt1 | contig 49516 bp, 39 predicted proteins | sample YelNatPaOPRAMG02_FD_87396 | JGI IMG/M metagenome (GOLD analysis project Ga0123519, IMG submission 87396) | Hot spring microbial communities from Yellowstone National Park - Yellowstone National Park OP-RAMG-02 (version 2) | ecosystem: Environmental > Aquatic > Thermal springs > Hot (42-90C) ...
AAATGTGCCATTGACCCAGGTATCCCTCTCGCACATATATATACCGTTCTTAGTAATTTTCTTTGAGATGGCGTCTGCGGTCCTGATCGCCCGTTCCAGGTATTTCTTATCTCCGGTGTTCTTATACATCCAGGCGTGGATGATGCCCATGCCCATGTTTCCACCGAGGAATACGACACTGCCGGCTTCGTGTATATCATCCGGCCGCTCTTTACCAACCGGCCCATCCGCGTTATAGTCGCACCAGTAGAGACCATCGGACCGGAGCAGATGTGATTCGATCCATTCATAACAACTCTCAGCCCTGTCACGGTAGCTTTGATCATGGGTTGCCTCCCAAATGCGAAGAGCTGGCAGTATAATACCGACCTGATACAACGATTTGCAGCTATGCTCGTTGTTGTACCACATTCCGCCGCCGAGATCGTCGTTAAGCCATCGCTTGAATGCTTTATCAATCAATCCCTTCGCCCGGTCGAGCGCGTAGGTATCGCCCAGGTCGCGATAAAAGATCATATAAAGCATCGCATCCCAGCCGCTGTCATCGCAGGCCGGATGGAGGCTGCTTCCGGCGGCTTCCAGCTCATCTTTGGTGTAGACCTTTTTGATCCGATTCCACTCCGATTGCAGCCGCTGGCGCAGAACAGGGTCTCCGGTGGCACGATAAAGGGAATCCATGGCGAATATCATAACTCCGCGCTCCCACATACCACCTCGCGGCATCGGCAGAACTTCAGCCGTATAACCATTATAGGTGGGAACTATATTGCCGTCCTTCGGACCACCTTTCCAGAAGTTTCGCATCATATCGGAGATCGCCGCATTCCCCTGGGTGATATAATGTCCGTGTCCCTTGGGCAGCGTCGCTGATGGGACCTTCTTAAAAGAATTCTTCTCCAATACGGTGGATTTGACGTTGTTCTCGAATTTTACATCCGAAAACTCAATATCAGTGGCGTAGGACCCTAGTCCAAAGACGGAAAGCGAATCCAGCACACTTGGAGCAATCGGCGCTGTGGTCTCGAAATATCTCAGACCGCGGTCACCCTGCAGTAAGATGCTTACGCAGTCACCGGACCTGGCAGCCTCGATGGTGTAGGTGGTGTCTGCGCCGGGGATCCAATTACTGGTCATCACTCGCCTCATCCGGCCATTAACGGGAACATCCAGGCTTGCCAGCGACAGCCCGGATGAATGCCGCTCCACACTTATAATCAACTGTTCCTCGTGCGCGGAATTGGCGAAAGCAAGTCGCGCAGAGGCAACGTCGTTCTTCGACTTGAGCATGCGCACCTTCGCTGATGCGGTCCAGACAGCCCCCGGGTGAGCAGCATTATTCCACAGGAATGTTTCGGCTGTGGCCTTCACGGAAAGCGAACCAGGCGCGATTACTTTCCATCCATCTTTGACTTCCCAATCAGCAGCAGCCGCAGAACCCATAACCATCAGCCCCAGCCCAATAATCGATCCGAAAACGCATGAAGCCAATTTCATTGTCGCAATCCTATCCCTTAATCCCTGTCAGGGTAATCCCTTCGATCAAATACTTCTGTGCCAGGAAGAAGACAATTATCACCGGCAGCAGCACCATCACCGAGGCGGCCATGGTGAGGCCATATTCGGCTGAGTGCTCGCCCTGGAAAAGCTGGAGAGCATAGGCAACGGTCATCTTCTCCGGCGAGTTCAGATATATCAGCGGGCCCATAAAGTTGTTCCAGGACCCCAGGAAGACCATAATCGCCAGTGCGGCCAGAGCCGGCTTAACGAGCGGTAGGTCCACCTTCCAGAATATCGTGAAATAGTCGGCTCCATCTATCTTCGCCGCCTCCTCTAAATCCATCGGGATTGTGAGGAAAAATTGCCTCAGCAAAAAGATAGCGAACGGAGCGCCCAGGAACGATGTGATCCACAACGGGTATAGCGTGTCGACCATTCCCAGTTTCCTGAAAATTAGAAAGACCGGCGCCATCGTCACGGCAGCAGGTATCATCATCGTTGCGAGGAGCGTCGCGAACAGCCCCTCCCTACCCGGCCAGCGCAGCCTGGAAAATGAATACGCCGCAATCGAACACGACAGCAACGTTCCGATAATACACATGACGGTTATGAACACAGTGTTCCAGAGATAGCGCAGTCCGTTTCTTGACTCCTTCGGTAGAAACTCCAGCGCGCGGCGATAGTTCTCCCACTTGAGCCCGAAATGCCTGATTTTGGTCAACTGGTCCGGCATTACGCGGTATCCGGCGCCGGCGCCGGGCTGATTCGGCAGCACAACGATGCTTTTACTGCCGTCTTCGAGGTCGGCGATTTCAGCAACTCGAACTTTATGGCCGTGAGCAATAAATGTCGAAAGGCCGCACTCCTTGCCCTTGTAATCGATCATAACCTGCCGTGTCGGAATCCAGACCGGTGGAAATTTGACCATTTCGTCTTCTTCTTTGACCGAGGTGGAGACGAGCCACAGGAAAGGAGCAATGAAAATACAGCACCCGATGATCGCAGCCAGGTGCAAAGCGGCGGCGGAGGTTGCGTTTTTCCGATATGAGGCCCTTAAGCCCGATTTCGTCCGGGCAATCGCAGCGCGCTGCGCCGCTTTCAACCCGGCAAACGCCAGCATCGAAGCCAGAGCGATCCTGATCGGGTGCGGCGCCGGCAGAAACAGATAGACAACCAGCGCCATCAGAACCGATCCGCCGATATGAGCAGTCTGCTTCTTATCGCGAAACACCCAAGCTTCCGAGACATTCGCGCCGAGAAGCCACAGGCTCAGGATCGTGAATGTCGCAGCATCCAACCAGATGAATGGAGCAAGCTTTTCCATCAATATACTCACTAATCAGGCACAATCGCCAAAGAGTTCTTCTTCCACCATCAGGCAGATGCAGTGGTAGATAAGCAGATGATACTCTTTAAGCCAATCCATTTCTCAAGAGATCGAGTCTGCCGGGGAGCTGATCTACAGTTGCCCTGCCCGTGGTTCCGAGCTGCTGGACAGTGATCGAGCCAACCAAGTTCGCCACGATCGCGGCTTCATAATTAGCAGCCCCGCTTGCCAGCGCCAGGACAGCTCCAGCCGTGGCGCTGTCGCCCGCGCCGGTCGGATCGATTGATCCCTCCACCCGCACGCCCGGCACTCTTATCGATCCCGATCCGTTGAAAACGATAATTCCATGCTCCGAGCGAGTGAGAAAGACAGGTTTTCCGGTGAGTTCTGCCAGAGTTGAACCGGCTTCAAGGATAACGACGTCGTCTATCGGTTCATCGAAGCCCGGCATTGCCGCAGCCACAGCTTCCAAAGCATTGGGCTTTAGTATCATATTTCGGAACCGCCCGATTCGCCGGCGGCTATCTACCCAGAAAATGACCTGCGAATGCTCCACGGCAAGTTTCGCCAGCGCATCGCGGACCGTATCGGTTACCACGCCACAGTTTTCTTCATCAGCCTGGTCGGCGATGATAACAGCATCTACATTCGGCAGCGCGCGGCGAAGGCATTCTATGATCGCTCGCTCAGCCTCCGCTGAGAGCATCTCGCGATTCTTCGTATCGAACCGGTCGCGTTCCCCGGCGATCCCGCCAATGCTTCTATCACAAGGCTTCAGATACGTAGGCGTATACCGGTCCGGCAGACGCAGAAGCATCTCGTCCGAGCAGCCCATCGCCGCCAGATCTTTGCGAAGATCATAGCCTTCGCCATCATCGCCGGTAAAACCTATAACAACTACTTCGCCCGCGCCCAGAGAAGTCAGATTGCCCACGACGCTTCCCGCGGCTCCGGGGCTGTGCCTGATACGAGTAACCTGGTGGGCCGCAAGTCCAGTCTCGATGGATCTCTCTTCGAAAGCAGGATCGAAGTCCAGATACTTGTCAAGGAAGTAATCGCCCACCACCGCGATGCGGCAGTTCGGGAATCGAGAAGTCAGTTCATGAAGTCGTTCATCAGTCACCGGAAGCCATACCTTTCAGTTCATTGTATAGGTTTATCAAGAAGTCGCGATTATCTATCTGAATGTAATCCAGCGTGCCACCCATCCGGTAGAATGTCTTGCAAAATCGCAGGTAGTAGGCGGGATTGTCTTTGGGCGGCTCGCCCTGCGACCAGTCCCATCCGCCGCCATCCTGAATATCGACCACTGCCAGGTAATGATCCGATATGGGTAAACCGGTCTCTATAATGGACTTATTATTAGCCATCGATAAGGACTTCTCGAATATCATCGGAGCCATAATCGCCGATCCCACGGCTATGTGCACACCGCCGCGTAGCTTGCTGACACTGTCGGCGTAGCTTTGGAAATCTCTCACAGCTCCCCTGCCGATCGCACCGCCGTTATTAGCGGGATGAGTATAAATGATGTCGTAGCCAATCCCCGGATGCACAGTATAAGGGACCCTGTTCCTCCACGCAGCGCATTGGATACTATAGTCTTTGAATGGGTGCTCGATCTTGAGATGACCGGCGGAAAGGTCGAGCTTCGAAATTAGGGAAAGCGCATCCGCAAGCGCCCCCAGCTCATCACCGTTTTTATCCTGCTGCAGGAGCATCTCGACCTTCGCCTTGAGCTCCTGTCTGCTTGGGACGGATAGACCGTTATCGGCGATCATTCTCCCGACAGACCAGCCATAGCCCAGGTCGTCTATTCCTCCCAGCGCGACGGCTAGATTAATGAATTGGCCGGTCTCATCCCACGTGCCGAACTCGCCTCGTGCAACGTTGGCGCGCACATCTTCGCTCGATTGTCCTAAATAGGCAAATTCCCAATCGTGGATAGAACCCGCGCCGTTAGTCGCAACGTGGGTTACCCAGCCGTCCTCTATCAAGCGCACAACAACAGGCCCTAATCCGTTCTTTACCAGGTGCGCCCCATATACAAGCATCACGGAACTGCCGGATGCACGCGCCAATACAATGTGCCGCGCAAGTCCGCGGACCTGGTCACTCTCACGCTCGTCGAGCTGTGCCGGAGCCGCATCCGGCGAAATCGCGATCCGGCGCATATCCAGCAGGTTCTTACGTTCGGCAAGGGGACGTATTTTGAGGGTGTCAGGACTCAACCTATCCATCAGTCGATTGCTCCAAAAAGATATGCGACCAGCGTACCGGCGTCGGAAAAATCCGGCATTATGATATCTGCTCCGACGCCTGCGAGCCTGTCTCGCTTGAACACATCTATCCGGCCGTCCTTGTTAACTTCGTCGGTTGCGATCCCTATGGCGGTTCCACCGGCAGCCACGGTGTTGTCCAGTTCGACATAGCCATCGCCAAAGCCAAGCAGTTGATCGCCGGCAATGTTGTTATCCTGGAGGATTCTCTCGATAACGCGAGCTTTCGAATAGTTTTTATAGTCTTCAATTGCTCCGTAGATGCGCTCACCGAAATATGGCGCGATTCCCAGAAGCTCGGCTTCTTCGCGGACATTGGCTTCATCGGTGCCGCTTGCCAGGTATACTTGAACACCGTGCTCTTTCAGCGCATCGAGGATTGCATAGGAGCCGGGGATAAGCATGTCTTGCGGATCGATCTGCCCGCACCTAACGCCTTCAAGACGATTCTTGATACATTCCATAAGCAGGTCGAGATATTTCTTTTTGTAGACCGCGGGGTCAAGGGGACTGCCACCCCGAATGCTGATCTCGTTACAAAGGTCCATCATCTGGTAGATGGTCTGTTTCCCGGTGGTGCGCAAGATCAGGTCATCAACGTAGGCGCAAAGCTCATCTTCAGGTTCGCTCCCCGGAAGCCCGGCAAGCTCCTCTACCATCATCGGCGCCATCACGCTTTGCCAGCCTTCTCGGAGCAGGCTCAAGGTGCCATCAAAATCAAACAGCGCTCGCGTATAATTGCCCCGTCCTTTGGGCTCTCTAATAATTTCAATACTGGTGCCGGGCAGTATTCTTCCCTGCCCAACATTCGCGATTCTGCGCTGATAATCAGATTCTCCTACTGCTTTGACGGCGTGCATGTACGCTAATATCCTTTCCTTGCTGTACTTCATATATAAGGCGGGGGGCTGCTGTCGCTCGGATGAGCGACAGCAGCTATTCAATCGAGCAGCTTGTTACTGAGCGGGTTCAGCATCCTGCATGATATCTACAGTTGTGGTCCAAAGGAACCTGGTGTTGACGCCATTGATCTTCTGGACACCGACAACACCCGTGACCGCCACATAAGCGCCGGGAGCGGGTGAAATCGCTGGGACTCCGCTTATGTCATACATGCGGCACTTTATGCCTGTGTTGCCGGAGCCGTCATCCAGAGCAGACCCGTCGTCAACATAGAACGAACCGGACCACTCATACGGGTGATCATAGCTGTAGGTCGCGGTGACCTTGCCGAAGATCTTAACCAGGAGGCCGACGTTGTTGGCACCGACGCTCATTGACGACGGAGCAAGATTCGCCACTGCTCCCTGCTGGCCGCTTACGCCGCCGGCGCTCGCGCGATTATTCATTGCCACCGGCTTGGGGGCAGAATCGGCGTGGCCGCCGACAACAACCGTTCCCTGACCGGTCGCATCGATCACTCTCTCACCGTTGCGTGTAACCGCGATACCCTTGACCGTTACGAGGTCACCCGGCTCCACAGCCGCATTGGAGATGACTCTGATCCCGGCATAACTGCCGCTCTGAACCGCGAAGCCGCACCTGCCGGAGCCACAGTAGAACCTTGCGCTTACAGGAATGCTCGTAAGCTGTACGGGAGCGCCTTCAGCCAAAGTCTTCACATTAGCCACACTCACTTGCTGGTAAACAGGCGTCGTCAACGGCGTTGTGGCTTTCATGTTGTCATAATCCAGCATGCCACCATAAAGGTGGTAACCGGGGAATGTCAGGTTGTCCAGGAAGTCGGCCGGAATCTCGTCCGTATTGCCACTCCACAGGAAGCCCTTGTCACCAGTAATAGTCAGCACCAAGTAGTTGGATCCCGCGGGACGATCTACCTTGATGTGGAACGTTTGATCAGGCACGCCCGAATCCCATCCGGCCGTAGAGGTGACCGGCCACCAGCCATATTGGTGGTCATAATATGACGCCATCGGAAGTATCGCCCCCGCGGAATCATACAGCATACCTATCAGCAGGCCCGCGCCACCGGTCGTGCAATCTCCGACAGCCAGATCGACAGTTGTGTCGGTGCCATACTGGCTTCGGACCGTAACATCCGTTTCATAAGACCAGCTATTGGTAAAATACCAATTCTTGCGAAGGGACAGCGAATCACCGGTGTAGTTGCCCCGGAAGTATTTCTCACCACTGGTATCGGTAAAGATGTTCCAGGTACCGGCGCCTTTCTGCCATACCGGATCAACGCCTGAGCTGAAATTGTCATAATAACCGGTGAATTCAGAGCCAGCAGGAGCTGCGGAAACGTTGAAGTTGTCGAAGTCAGTCGTTCTATCGAAGATTCTGAATCCGGGATAAGTGAGGTGGTCCAACACAGCCGGCGGTATCGAATCGGTTCTCCCCGTAAAGCTGGTTCCCTGATTCCCCACGATGGTGAAAACCAGGTAGTCCGAGGTAGGTGTCGGCCTCATCAGCTTCATGTGATAGCTGGTATCGGCGGCCGGATCCAACCAGTAGCTGGCTCTGAGCGGAGTGTGCCATGTGTTATTGGCGATATACTGCAGTTCGAGCAATATTGCTTTGTGAGTACCTTGCTCGAAGTGATTGAACCCCGCAAGCACGCCGAGTGACAGATCTTCGTTATAGACCGCCAGGTCATTGGCGCAGGTCGCATCCGGTTGGCTGACCAAGTTCGCATCCGCTTCGAAGACCCACTGGCTGGGCAGCACACAGTCTGTCTTGATTGTGTATGTGTCACCAGTCGTGGAAGCGTGGTACTTGCCCGCGCTTGCGCTCCAGGAAGAATCTGCCGGCTGCCAGCCGGAGCTCACACCGGCATTGAAATCATCGGAATACGCCGGCACGCGAGAACCCACACTCACGTTGTCGAAGTCGCTCGTTCGCCCATAGACCCGGAGGCCGGGGATGGAGAGGGAGTCGAGCAGTGCCTGGGGAATTCTGAATGCGTTACCCGAATACGTGAAACCTTTGTCACCAGTCACGGTAATGCGGAGGTAGTCATACCCGGGCCGCTCCAGCTTAATGTGGAAGACCGTATCCGGTGTCGGCTGGAACCAACCCGCGGACAGCACCATGTGCCATCCGGTGTCATCGACATATTGCACATAAACAATAACCGCCGGATTAGCATCATTCAGGCGGGTAATACCAGCCAGTACCCCGAGTGTCTGATCGCTCTTGTAAACCGCCAGATCGGTATCGGCGGTAGAGCTTGTCTGACTCACAAGTGTAACGTCGGCTTCGTAGGTCCAATATGCAGGCAGCACCCAATCAGTACGGATTGTGGACGAATCACCTGCCGATGAGCCACGATATGCTCCAGCATTTGCGCTCCACGAAGCGTCGCTCGGCTGCCAGGCAGGGTTTATGCCGGCGTTGAAATCGTCTACATATGCCAAAGCAGCGCTTCCCATCATCAGGGTCATGATTAAAAGAAACAAGACCTTGAGCTTCAATTGATCATCTCCTTTCCATCTCGAGCGGTATAAGACCGCCACCTCTGCCGCTTATACTGCAACATTCACGTGGAAGTTGCGTCAGGCAGATTCTCTTACCACCAGTGATACAGGCAATTTAACCTGTGCAACCTCGGGAGTTTCTCCTTTCATTAACTGCGCCAGCATTCTTGCCGCGCACTGAGCCATTAAAGCCGGTGGTTGATGCACCGTGGTCAGGGGAGATCTCAGGACTCGACAGAAATCCAAATCCGAATAGCCGACGAGAGCAAGGTCTTCGGGAATCCGAATATCGAGAGCCATACATTCTTCCATCGCACCCACAGCCACAAGGTCAGTGCAGCAGAACAGCGCATCGGGAGGCGAACTGAGCTGCATAAGTTCTCTTACCGCTATCCGGCCACCTTCACTTGACGGCGGTACGTTCAGCACCAGTTCAGGATCGAAAGCTACTCCGTGTCTTGCCAGCGTATCGATGTATCCGGCTCTTCTGAGCCTGTTTGTAGACACCGTCGCCGGTCTTGTAGCGAACGCAATTCGTCTCCGTCCCACCGAGAGTAGATGCTCGACAGCCATCACCGCACCCGAATAGTCATCGGTCGTGACGCTGTAAAACGGAGTCTCCGCGAACAATCTATCAATCAATACAAATGGTATTCCCTTATGCCAGAGCAGCCAGAGCTTTTCCGCATCTCCCGTATTCTGCGTCGGGAGTATCAACAGGCCATCAACCCGCCAGGAAAGAAACTCATCGATGCTAGCCTGTTCCATCACGTTATCGGAGTCCGTATTCGCAAGCAGGACCCCATATCCGAGCGCTGCCAATTCTCTCTGCGCGACAGTGACTATCGACGAAGAAAAGCTCTCGCCCATACCCGGGATCAGCAAGCCTACTATATGTGTGCGAGCCGATACCAGACCACGCGCCTGCCGATTCGGCTTATAATCGAGCATGATCGCTGCCTGGCGAACCCTTTCACGGGTATCCTGAGCAAATGGTATTCGGCTCTGATCATCTGCTGATAGAATACGGGACGCTGTTGCTCTGGAAACACCAGCTAATCTCGCTACATCTTCAAGTGTGGGCATACCGCCGGCCATATTTAAACTCCTCCGAGAAGCAATTCAGAATCGATGGTTAATCATCCGCCGCCTGTTGAAGATAATGCAATTCTGATTGTATTGATTCTTACAGGGTTTCGGAAAAAGGGTTTCTCGAAACAACGGAAATTGATGGTTAGCAGGCGGCTGATGACACAAGCCGCCTGCTGAACGCAAGTTGATTTTTAACGCAGCGAACGGCGTCTATACCCCATCAGCAGACCAGAAACGCCCGCGAACAAGGCGAGCAGGCTGCTCGGTTCCGGTACGGTAGTCAGGCTCACATTGTCAAAGGTACATGTCCTGGCGTAAACCCTCAGGCCAGGAATGGTGGCGCCATCGATAGCAGATGCGGACAGGCTCAGCTTTCCGCTTGTATAAGAGAATCCTTGGTTGCCTGTAACAGTAAACATCAAGTCGCTTGCATCGACTCTTTCCAGCTTGAGATGGAAGATCGTATCCGGAACCGGTTCATACCATCCCGCCTGAAGCAACGTGGACCACTGCCAGTTTATATTGTCCAGATACTGCACGTTCAAGAGAACCGCCCTGCGATCTCCATCCTCGAAACGAGTCACTCCGGCGAGGATTCCTATTGAATTGTCACTGACTCTCCAAAGGCCGATGTTGCTATCCGCGGTTACTCCGGGCTGAGATACCAAGGTCATATCAGCCTGATAAGTCCACAAGCCCGATGCGGTCCAGTCTGATCGGATCGTAGCTGAATCGCCGGCTGAAGAGCCGCGATATTGACCGGCATCCCAACTCCAGTTGGAATCCCACGTCAACCACGCCGAATTAACGCCGGTGCTAAAATCGTCATTATACGCCCAGGCACTACTGGCCAGAGCAAGAGCTACTAATACGAACAAAGCAATCTTCTTCATCCTTTTCCCTCCTTCGAATCCCTTAATCAGCTGTCCAGGATTTCTGTGTTGCGGTACTGCAATGGTGAGTCTTGCGACTGTCGGCTGATGCCATTCCCCATAATATTCCAGGGGCAATCAGCTGGCTTGTTCCTCCTTTCATTACCAGATGTTATTGCTTCTCGTAAGCAGTGACCCACTCCATCATATATTTCTGGGCATCGGTTTCGTTTTTCACGAAGACCAGGCCGCCGTTGTATCTCCACATCCTGGCGGGCCACACGCCGGGGATATTCCACATAAACTTGGGAATAACCGTATCTCTTGCCGCCATTGTTTTTGCGTGCCCATCGCAGAAGATAAAAATGGGCGTTTTGTTGTGCAATCCCTTAACCATACACTGGTAGATATCTTGCCATCCAAGATATGGAAAGCCATTATAATTTTCCGCGATCATGATCTTCTGAGACGGATTGACCATTTGCGACATCTTATAGTAGCTCTGATTATTGGGATACAGGCTGCCATCAATGGAAGAATTTACCGCATAGCCCAGCTGGCGTTTGACCGTCGTATTGCCCCATACCGAGAAGTTCCAGGTGCATCCGACAGGCGCCATGTTCCTGCGTGAGGGACATATAAAAACATTGGAAGATCTAACGTACTTATAGATTCTATCCGCCCAGCATACCATGCCACGGTCGGTGGTGAAAAATTCACTTGTCTCGCCAGTGTTCAAGGTTATCACCGTAGGGAATTGTCCGCAGAAGTCATCAGCGTAGTTCATATAGGCAATCCCAATTTGCTTGCCATTTGACAAGCAGGACATCTTCCTGGCACGCTCCTGAACCTGCACGAACACGGGAAAAAGTATGGCTGCCAGGATCGCGATGATAGCGATAACAACCAGCAATTCGATCAGGGTGAAACCATTCCCCCTTCTGTCCTCCATTGTCTCTCGTTCCCTCCTGTTATTAGCGCGATTACATAATATTTAGCGCCATCCAAACGCCCAATACCAGAGCTTTTTACGTTCCCTTATCGATGTATTCCATATCCGCTTGAGAATCTATGCAATCGCTCTAACCGGAGTTTAGCACGGCATGTTTGCTTTGTCAATGGGCATTTTCTAAATTATTTACTGAGCTTGTTGAGCTTATTACACAGCCTGGTAATTCCCCTCGGCTCTCCAAATGTCGAGCATCAGTTCATACCTGGATAACCGCATTCCCGTGTAGATGCAGTTGCTGGTAGAGAAAACATAACCGCCGCCGGGCATACCGGATTTGAGAGCATAACGAACCGATTCGACAACCTCGTCATCAGCGCCAGTGTCGAGCTTTCCGCAGTTGACATTGCCGATAATGCATACTTTATCGCCGTAAAGACGTTTAACCTCGGCAATATCTACCCCGGCCTGAGGGTCTATCGAGTGAAGAGCGTCGGGTTCAGCCTCGATGATCTGGTCGACAATGGGCATGATGTTCCCATCGGTGTGCTTGATCGTGTAGAACCCCATATCACGATAACCCTTGATCAGCCGGGATAAATACGGAGCTATAAACTCACCAAACTGTCCAGGGCTCAGAAAAGGCCCTGAATTGAAACAATAGTCGGAGCACAGCGCGAAGCCGTCGAGTCCACCATGCTCCTTATACACCTCCGCGATGCGGAGCGCTTCATCCACCATATTCGAAGCCTCTCGTTTGACCCCCTCGGGATCGTCCGCTATACGATAGCTGAAATCCAGCATGTGATCGCCGGGCGGAATGGCGAAGGTCGCGTCGCCGTGCAGCATCACGAAGAACTTGTCCCCGCTCCTCTCCCTGATGATGTCGACCTGCCTCATCGCTTCTTCCGGAGTCGCCGGATTTGGGTGAACGAAGATCGAGCACTGCTCAAATCGCTCACACACGTCAATATATATCTGCGCCATATCCTCGCGATGAAGCTGCCGTTCTTTCTCTTCCATCTGGTCCCACTGGTGATACGACCGATGCACGGGATGCACCTTGCCGAAAGCTTCCATAGTGAGGAAGAATACCAACTCGATATGCGGAACTCTTCCGGTTATCGGCTGCCTTTTCAGCGCCGCAATCAATCTTTCTCTAGGAGTCATTCGCTACCTCTTATTTAACTGAGTCTAATAACGCCGCCGCCGCTATCACATTCACCGCTCCGGCGCTGGTCATTATCTGCTGGGGCCTGCTCCCCACGACACTCCACGGCGAGCCAGGACCGTCCGGCGGTCCGTTCCAGCATCCTCCGTAGTAACCATCCGGCGTTCGTGCTCTGATTCGGATTGCTCGAGCCGTATTTATTAAGAGCTCGCGATGCTTTTTGTCAATCCCAGGCAGGTTCAGCACCCGGACCGCCCATTCTCCTACGAAAGTGCCGTTTGCCCAGGCATCGCGGTCATCGAGCAACACGCCTTTGCCGTCGGTCAGGTGAGCGGCAATAGCATCCGCAGTCCTTATAGCCCGTTTTCTGAAGATATCCTGCCCCGTGATCCTGTAGAGCATAGCGTGCATCACGCCCATGCCCATATTGCCCCCCAGGAACGTGACACTCCCGGCCTCACGGATGTCATCAGGTCTGTCAGCGCCTATCGGCCCCGATGAGTTGCGGTCACACCAGTAGAGCCCATCAGGCCGAAGTAAATTTTCTTCGATCCAGTCATAACACGATCTCGCGCGCTTCAGGAACGCTTCATCTCTGGTGACCTCATATATTCTCATCGACGAGAGCATAACCCCAATCGCATAGAGCGACTTGCATTTGCGATCGTCGTTGTACCACATCCCGCCGCCGAGTTTATCATCCAGCCACCTGTCAAATGAACTACTGACCAGCGCCTTCGCGCACTCCAGCGCATATTGATCTCCCGTGCAGCGATGAATCATCAAATACATCCACGCATCCCATCCGCAGTCGTCCACACCCGGATGAACCTGTACTCCCGGAGTTTTCAACTCGTCGGCGGTGTAGAGAGACTTAGTGCGCCTCCAGTCGGAAGCGATGCGCTCTTTAAGGATACGATCACCGGTAGCGCGATACAAGTTTTCCAGGGTGATAAGCAGCGTCGCTCGTTCCCACAATCCACCTCGCTCAAGAGGCAATTCAGCCCCCGGCACGCCGGCGTAGGTATTGATAATATGGCCGGTTGACGGCCCGCCTGTCCAATAGTGCTTCAGTAAATCATCACCGGCATCGATTGCCATCGACTTCAGCCCGTCGGGTGCTTTGAATGGCGAAGTGAGACTAAAATATGTATATTGGACTTCACCGCCCCCAGCCCTCAGGCCTGGGAACGCAATGCCGTTCAAAACGGATGGGTTTATATCAGGGGTTTCGAAGCGCCAATTCAAACCCTTATCACCGAGCACCGTAAGGCTGAGGCGGCTCGATCCCGCTCGACGCTCGACTTTGATATTGTATGACGAGTCTCCGCCGGGCATCCACCCGGTAGCCAGAACAGTGCGCCACTTCTCCGCGCGATATTCGACCCTGACCAGTGTAACCGGCGTAGAGTGTCTTTGTATATTGACCAAGAGCTTCTCGTATGGCTCGGTCCCGTCCTTGGAGAACGCTATCCCGCACGTAGCGATCCCACTGCGCTCGTTTCGGATCGACACATCAACCTCGCAGACCCACGATTGCCCCACCCGCCAGTCTTTTCGCCACGCGAAGGAATCCTTTTCGCCGTCCGAAGCATAGCACGAAGCGCCTGATGGGGTTTTAGCGAGACTCCATCCCGCACCTGCCATCCACGTTCCGGATTCATGGCTGAAATCGTCTCGATAGACCGCCGCCGGGCTGCACCGCGTACATGCCACGATGAGGCCAACACAGATAGAGATGAAGAAGCTTTTATAGACCGCTCTTATCATGGCAGCACTTTAACCACGGATGTGGTCCATATATACCTGGCATTGACTCCGAATCCGCGATGGACCCCCATAACGCCGGTCACGACCACGTAGCTGTCTTTAACCGGCAGAGCATCGGGTATCGCGCCGGAGCCGCTGGGTCGGCATTTTATCCCCGCAATGCCGGAGCCATCATTTAACCCGGAGCCATCATCTACATAGAAGTAGCTGCCGTAGTTTCCCGTATTGCGGACATAGGTCACCTTGCCCCAGATGCGTACCAGTAAACCGACGCTGTTCAGGCCGCTGCTCATTATATCCGGCGCAGTGGAAACAAGCGCCCCCTGCATTCCGAACGCTCCTCCACCTGAAGATCGGCCCGACACCGCGAACGGCTTAGGAGCCGTACCGCCCCCGGAGTAAACATTCACCTGCCCGGAGACCGCATCGATCAGCCGCTCACCGCCGATTGTCGTAAGATTGGCATTTGTTATGTCGACTATATCACCGGGGTTGACGGCGGTATTCGATATCACTCGAATACCGCACATGCGGCCAGGGTCTTCGATAGCAAAGGAGACAGGACCATAGCTGTCCCTGAACTCCGCCGAGACAACCATCCCATATATATTTACGGGGGTGTTATCATTCGCGCTTTTCAGCGCAGCGATAGCCGAACTTGCGCTGCTGCCACTGTTTACCCTTAACGTGGCGTATGCCGAATCGCGGCGAAGCACATCGAACATCGAGGTGAACGTAGTCCACGCACTCCCGCTTCCGGAGTTCCAGATGGACATATCATAGTAGCCCCCTCGCGGGATCGACTGATTCTTGAGACTGACAGTCGCTATTCGGACCGGTGTCGTGGCTATGATCGAAGTTCCCAGCGCGGTCCCGAGCGCAAGGTGCATACCGTATGGCCGGCTCCCATCCACGGCACTGGACCCACCCCCCACGTTATTCGCCAATACTATGGGAAAAGCTATGCCGTTTACACCGCTAAGCTGGGTTATCTGGCCATCCAGCGGACTTGCCGACACTCCGGAAGTCGTAGCTCGATCATAACCAACCAGAAGTTCAATTGCATTATGCGACCAGATATCCAGGGTCTTATACCAGACGGAGATATCGAATTCTGCCCCAGGCTCCACATTGATGCTGTTGATCGGTTTACCTGCGGGATCGCTCGCATCCGAAAACCAGTAGCTTATCATCTGTGCCCACGCACCGCATGATGTTGCCGCAAGCAGCACAATAATTAATGCAATAACGAGTCGGACTTCTTTCATCTGCGCCACCTCCGGCCGATTAATCGCCGTTCTTATCGAAGTTGCCCGATAGTATGCTGAAGTCCGGCGTCCCAACGTGGTTATCACCATCAAGATCGCCGCTGGGCAGCGAGACGTTGAGTGTGGTCCCCTGGCTGGCGGAAATCGTCACGCCTTTCACCACTTTCTGGAGCCAGCAACCCGCCTTGAACGCGACATCATAAGTCCCCGCAGGCGCATTCTGCAGAACATAATTACCGGCATAATTCAGCGGCACGAAATAGCGCTGTACGGCAGTGCCGGTCGCCGGGTCGCGCAGCTCGATGCGGACATTGAAGAATGACTTGTCCGAAGAATAATTTTCGAGTGTGACTGTGCCCGACAGCGCAACCTGGTCCATAGGTGAGACAAAATCCACATTATCGAAATCGATAACTCCGCCATACACTCTCAAACCGGGGATTATAAGACCATCCAGGAATGTCTTTCCAATAGATGATGTATCCGCCGTGTATGAGAAGCTCTGGTTGTTCGTGATAATCACGGTGAGGTAATCCTTACCGGGCTGACGCTGCACCTTGAGGTGGCAGAACTTGTTGATTCCGCTCTTCCATCCGCTGTTTAGCACGGTGTGCCAACTACCGCCGCTGAGGTAAGACACCTGCACCAGGATGGCCTGCGAGCTGCTGTATAAAACATCCACCAGCACGCTCACGCCGGGCGATGTCAGGCTCGACGAAAATGCGAAGCTGCCGTTAGCCGTGGTTCCACTACCCGAATACTGGTTCTGGAAAGTGATATCGGACTGATAGACCCAGGAATCATCCAGGAACCAGTAGTTCTGCCACGAATAGGTGTCAGCTGTATAATCGCACCTGTAGACATATTGTCCGGCGGTGGGCTGATAGATGCTCCAACCCGAGCCCGGCGTCCAGCCAACGCCGCCCGAGCTGAAATCATCGGAGTAGTGCATAGCATACACCGGCAAGCAGCAGACTGCAAATGCACCAGCGAGAATGACGAGGACAATTCTGCCCAGTAGCGCTCCTCTAATCATAATTCTCTCCTTTCACTTCATCCATAGCCCAATCAAGCCGCCCGAATTCAACTATACGGAGCCTGCACTGCGAGTCTTATTATATGATTCAACAATTTCCGATACCAGCCGCACCTTCTCGATATCGCACACCGGGGAAGGCTCATCGGACACGCCAAGAATCAGGTTCGGGCTGAATGTCTCAATGACCTGGCGGGCATCGGCTTCAAGGTCTTCATTGCTGTAACTCGGAAGAAAACTGGTCATAGGAATGCCATCGAGCAAGACCATATCGCCGATGGCATCCGCAATCTCGGGAATGGTGACATCACCCTGCGGGAGGGGCGTCAATGCTTCGATCCCGTCCAGCCGCGTCTGCTTAGCAAGAGGAAGCAGAGCCTTAACGCTGCCGTCCCAATGCGCGTGCATATACTTCCCTGCCTTGTGCAAAAAATCTACGCGATGGTGGTACTGCGGAAGAACGAACCTTTCCAGCAGATAAGGCGGGAGGAAGTGCTGGTCGATGTTATCGCCGAAGTTGATGATCTGAAGCGGAGATTTGGCCATAACCTCGAGCGCCTGGTCATCGGACCGGTTGATAACCTCTATCAGCCGCTCCACAATTTCAGGCGTATCCACCAGCGCATACAGCGTGGGTTCAACTCCCATGAATTCGAGGAATAACCGCTGGATGTTGATCCTGGGGAAACACATCATCGGCGCGGCGCGGTCCCCGAGCTCGGCATCGTATTTTTCAAATAGATCCAGATCGAACTCATATTCGCGCGACTGGACTATATACTCCATCACCCTGGCGTCATCCGGACTCTCGACCGGATATTTCTCGGTATGCCACGCGGATTCGGTAACCCGCATCCTTGTTTGGACCGAGCCCAGCGGCGTGGTCCATATATATGTATGAATAGCGCCGTCGACTATCTCCTCATATTTAACTTTCGGTCCCTCTTTATACTTGAGGCACCAGTTGAACATATGATACGTCCGCAGCGAGCAGCGAAGATCATCATAAAGATCGAGCAAGGACATATCCGCGTAGCGCTTTGGCAGCGTGCCCTGGCGCTTATTGACCTCATACCAGTGCTCACACCTGGGCTGATATACGATGCCGTCGGTCGGCTGGTGCGCCATTATTGCGAGGGTCCTCTCGCGGAATGTCATCGTTCTAGTTATGGTACTTTCATTTCCGGTTTGCATTATTCTCTCCCCTGAGCCAGCTTTACTTTGAACGTACGAAGGTCAAAAGGTCTTACATTAAACCGGATCTTTGAATCACTGAACTGAACGCTGCTAATCTCTTCTTCCAGGAGATTGCACTCCACGGCCGATTCGATCCCACGATCGAAGCTGATACATGCCGGCCCTCGCGCACCGGTCGACTCATACACCCGTATCACCAGTTCATCTCCGTCTTCTGCGCATTTGGCGGTATCGATGATCACATTCAAGCTGTCGATCCCCAGGAAAGAATGGTTCACGCCCAGTTTACCGGGATGCGGTTCAGCCGGTACAGCCACCAGCGGTGAGTTCAATTCCATAGCGGACCACACGGTCGATTCCGTCCAATCACCGGTGTGAGGCAGCAGCGAATATACAAACTCGTGCCGGCCCTTATCTCCCTCAGGATCGGGATATTCCGGCGCCCGCAGCAGCGTTAACCGAATGACGTTATCTTTGATATCCCAGCCATATTTGCAGTCATTCAGGACGCTGACGCCGTAACCGGTCTCGGAAAGATCGGCCCAGCGATGACCAGACATCTCAAACCGTGCCAGGTCCCAACTCGTATTCCAGTGCGTTGGCCGCTCTATAGCCCCGAATGGAATTTCATAAGTAGCCCTGGAAGAATGAACCTCCACCGGGAACGCCACCTTCAGCACAGCCTTACGCTCCTGCCAGTCCACCTCATTGATGAAGTCGATTCTCGGCGAATAAGCATAAAGCACCATCTTCTGACGGATGGTGGAATCGTTGAAAGCCAGTGTCCGATCGAGCACCAACCGGTCCGAACCGGATTCTGATACCCGCACAGGCCCTGACTGGGTGAACTCCCAGCCCTTGTCCTGATAATGCAGCTCCAGATCCCACGCCTCTTCCTTACTCGGCCTGTCATCGAAGATCTGCATCACATTCGCACGCGCGCCGGCGGCGATCACCTCGCGCTTGTTTATACGATCATAGAGGCGAGTTATCGTCCCGTCATGAGCGAGTTGAATTACATAGAACTCAGAGGTTATTCGGTCACCATCCACGATGAACGGGCACTCATCATCATCTTCTTCGGGCAGGTCAAGCGTCGCCGCGCCGAGTGATGGCGAGCTCTGGCGGACGACCTCGCCGTCGAATTCCGGCATGTTGTTCTGAGATCCCGCCACTCCCAGCACCGACGAACTACTGAACGCATCGGCCAAGTTCGGGTCCGATCCGAGCAGATCCCCGTGCCGTGGCACAAGGTGATACACCGCATAACCGCACGAAGGCACATCCTTGGCAAGGAAGCTAACAGAGCCTTTCGATACCTGGCACTGAGCCTCCGAACCATCCGGCGATACTACGCAGTACCCGTCACCGCCATCGATTTCTACTGAAACCAGATCGGTCCTCGGCCAGGAAAGCGAGTTGAAGACTACCACCGGAGTGCCTTCACCTTCAGTGTCGATGTGCTTCGTCAGCTCCTGCTGCGCAGCCTCACGCAGGTCGAGGCTGCTCGCCAATACTTCCCTATACTGCTCGCGAGATACTCTATATACCTCATTTATCGAGGAGCCGGGGACAATATCGTGGAACTGATTGAGCAGCACAGTCTGCCAGTTACGGGCGACATCTTCTTTGGGGTAAGATAACCCATACATCGCACCAGCCGCGCTCCACATCTCGACGTCCCGAAGCAGCAGCTCGGCCTGACGGTTGTAGCGCTTGTTCCAAGCCTGGCTCGTATAAGTTCCCCGGTGCATCTCGAAATAGAGCTCACCATTCCATACCGGCAGCCAGTCCGTCTTCGCCGCGATGCGATCGAAGAAATCGTGGGCAGATCCAGTATCCGCCTTGGGAAGCCCCGGGATATCCGAAAGCCGCGAGACATTCTCGAGCATGGAACGGGTAGGTCCTCCCCCTCCGTCGCCGTAGCCGTAGGTGAACAGATACTCCGGGCATTCCAGTTTCGCAGTATGTTCATCCCACGTCTGCAGCAGCTCTCGCGGCTGGGCCTCGTTGTTGTAGGGTCCGTGGATGAGATGAGTAAATATCCGAGTGCCATCGATACCCTGCCACCAGAACGTGGTATAAGGGATACGGTTCGTATCGTTCCAGCTCAATTTGGACGTCATGAAGTAATCCAGGCCGGCTTTCTTATATATCTGCGGCAGTGCCCACGAATAGCCGAATACATCCGGAAGCCACCCGATGCGAACGTCCGCGCCAAACTCATTTTTGAAGAATCGCTGCCCATACAAGCACTGCCGGACAAGCGATTCACCGGAAAGCACATTGCAGTCGTGCTCGACCCATGTTCCGCCAACCAGTTCGAACCTTCCGTCAGCCACACGCAATTTGACTTTCTCATAGATATCCGGGAAGTGCTCTTTAAGGTATAAAAACAGGGGCACCTGACTGCACACGAAATTGTAGTTCGGGTATTCGTCCATCAGCGCCATGCAGGTCGAGTATGTCCTGCCCACTTTGCGCATCGTCTCTTTCAAAGGCCATAACCACGCAACATCGATATGCGAATGCCCAATCAGAAACGCCTTACCAGGGCAATCGCCGAACCGGAGTTCAGAAACGGACTTCTGAAGCATATCCCGACCCCGAGCGACCGACGCAGTAAACTCCGAGTGGTTCTGCGTGCGGAAATCCACTTCCTGCAGTGCTTTCTTCAGAGCAATGAACATAGCATCCTGCAATAATGGATCACGCAGAGCTTCGGCGGTATCGAAAATGATCTTGAAATCGTAGTAAAGCTGTTCGAGCGTTTGATCGACCACGACCAGCCTTGCTTCGGACAAGACGTATGGCTGGCGCGGATCGGACGCGACATATTCCCAATAGGCGCCGGTCTTGATTTCTATCTCGAAATTGTATTCCTCATTGCCTCTAGCCATGGGAGTAAGGAGGATATAACCCCGCCAATCATCAACCCCGTGGTATGGCTGGCCGTTGAGTTTCAGCAGTCCTTCGCCACCGGTTTTCATTTCCAGCCCGACTCGCTTGCCCGACCATTCGGCTGGAACCCTGGCGGCTCTTTGCATAAACGCGGTCTGGCCTTGCCTGGCCCACGTGTCTCCTACATCCAGCTTTCTCCAACACTCATCCAGATACTCATAATTTCCAGGGTCGATGTATTTAGCGTTCCGAACTTCCCAACCATCAAGCGTCCTCTGGTCGACGATAATCCGCTGTCTTATCTGCTCCAACCAGGTGTTGACGATTTTCGAAAGCTTTACCAAATCAATTTCCTCCTGCTCCCTTGAAAATGGCGTTTTTTGCCATTTTCGTTTCCTTCGTGGCGAACACGACAGTCCTTGACCGGCAGCGGCCCGCAGGGCTGCGAGAGGTGCTGCGCGGCAGTCACGGGAGTGTTCATGCCACGATTCCTCCTATTTCATCGGCTGGACTACGGAAGCCGCCGCTATTATTATGTCTACACTGTTCGCGCTGGTCATTATCTGATCAGCTTTGCTGCCCTCATTCCACCACACGCACCCTGAACCATCAGCCGTGCCGCTCCAGCACCCACTGTAGTATCCATCAGCCGTGCGAGCCATTGTATATATGGAACTCGCGGTGTTGCAGATTGCCTGAACGTGCTTCAGATCCACACCGGGAAGTGTCAGCACCTCTTTCACCCAATAACAGGCAAATGTCGCCGTAACCCAGGCATCGCGATCATTAATGAATACTCTGCCGCTATTCGTCATGCGATGGTAGAGAGCATCGGCTGTCCGTATAGCCCTGAGCCTGTATATATCCTGGCCGGTAAGCCGATAAAGCCTGGCGTGCAATACACCCATAGCCATATTGCCTCCCAGGAAAGTGACGCTTCCTCCCTCTTTTATATCCTGGGGCCTTTCGCCGCCATTGGGTCCAGCTGTACCATAATCGCACCAGTAGAGCCCATCCGGTCTCAACAGGAACTTCTCCATCCATACATAACTCGACATCGCGCGTTTCAAGCACTCGCGATTTCCGGTCAGTTGATAAAGCCGCAGAAAAACAAGGGCATCACTGGTCTGATAGAGAGATTTCCACTGCCTTACATCGCTGTACCACATTCCACCGCCAGCCTGGTCATCGTACCACCTGTTGTATGCGTTATCCACAAGCGTCTTGGTGCGGTCGAGCGCGTAGGCGTCGTGCGTGACATCATAAGCAGTGAGATAATACATAGCATCCCAGCCGGCATCGTCACACGCGTAGATCTGAGCTCCGGTACCCACGGTAACCAGCTCATTGGCTGAATAAACGCGCTTGATGTAGTTCCAGTCGGCAGCGATGCGCTGAGCGAGGGTGGAATCTCCGGTGACGTCGTATAAGTTCTTCATTGCCAGCACCAGCATTCCCCTCTCCCAGATGGCGCCGCGAGCGTCAGGGAGATTGGAGCCGGGGTATCCACCCCAAGTGGGAACTATGTGACCAGTAGCGGCATCACCGGTCCAGAAATGACCGATCAGGTCGTTCATAGCGCTAGCGGCTATTGCTCGGTAGTAGGGATCGGCATAAGCGGGAGCAGCTTGAGCATTCGACATTAGAGGGTGATAAGCGAACAAGAATAGCACGGCGACAAGAGAGCCGAAAACAATTCTGGTAATAATCCGCGCCGGACAAACATTGCACATTCCCGAACAGCTCCTTCCCACAGACACCTCAAATTAACACGTTTACATAGTACCTGATAGCGCAATGGATTCAGGCACAGTTATTAGTTCCATTTCTGTATACCTGAAGCACCACACTTTGTATGCAATCGCTCTAACGCATGTATAGCACAACAATTACATTGTGTCAATGACCTTTTTGTTTAGTGGAGAAGTGACTGCTCAGATTCCCTCCGCCATATCTCATACTCTCCTCCATCTTTAAATTTAGCATTTTCAGCAATCGCTTATACAGACTTACATCTCCGGGATGATCCGCGGATCATCCACTCTTCCCGGGCGAACAACGGAACTGGATACGCCGGCAGCGGGCTGCTTGCTCCCAACAGTTCCATTATCTATTGACTTTCGCATAATGATGTGACGTACTGGCGGGTCGGATCGAGCACGAAGCCTTCTGCCAGGTTGCCACTACATTACATGAAGCTCAGTAGTGGGTTTGGGATAGTGTCCAGGTAGTCGCTGATATTGCTGTCGAAGGGTTGTAATGCGGTGTGCGCTAAGGCACAGGCGCGGAGATTCACATTCAACATCGTCGATCCACGTGCGCGGTTGATTCCAGCCGCGCACTACAGACTTGAATCATTTACCGGCTCGCTGTCTATCTCTTGCCAGGGCTTCTTGTCTTGCCGCCCAATCAGCCTCACGCTCGGACTGAAGCTCTTTACGCTGCTCGGGTGTGAGTATCTTTATCGCCCTATCCCAATAACTTCGACGGGCTGAAGATATCTCACCTGACAGAGCAATGACGGGTGCGGCTGCGTTCTGTATCTGCGCAACCGGTGTGCGCTGCCGGCCCTGTGCACCGGCAAGGTAGCTATTGGTCTTTTCCGCCGCGCGATTGGCTGCCACAATCTTGGGCCCGTAAAACTTCCGCCACTGGGCACACATGGCTTTGAGATGGGTTAGCTGGGAATCGGTAATATGCAGTTTTGCGGCACGGTCTATGATGAAGCCCACTTCCGGCGTCGGCCCGGACTTTTCTTCGTAGGAAGACGATATGACCTGCCTCTCCACAATCGGAGGCGCGGGAGTCTGCCGGCGTGCCGCTACTTCGGTTTTGATCCACTGCGAGCCGATAAGGGCGGATATGGCAAGAGCCAGTACGATGCCAGGGCCTATATTGAGCCACCGGCGCTTTGGCTTTGAGCCTGCGTTGGCGGCGTTGATTGTTTTCCTGCTTTTACTCACGCGCTTATGACACCTTTGTTATAGTCGATACATATAAGAGGACGAAAGACCGCGAGAGCTGGTTGCAGCATTTTCTCGCGGTCTTTTGAGAATACCGGTTACTTCACATACTTAGCCGGGTTGGCGTCGAACTTAGGTTTGCACATCGCGCAGCAGAAGTAGTAAGTCTTGCCCTTGTAGACTGACTTACCCGCGGCTTTGGTGACATCGGGAATTTTGGTTCCCATCACCGGGCATACGGCTGAAACCACCTTCTTTTGCGCAGCGGGCGGCTTTGCGGGGGCCTTTTTTGCAGGCGCAGCTGCCATTGCCGGAATGAGACTGGTGGTAAGCAGCGCCGCCGCCATAAGTGTGATCAATGCTTTCTTCATACCAGGGTTACTCCTTATTTGTATAATGGATTGGTAGTCATTTTTGTCCTGTCGCTCTGAGCAGATCCGCCGAAGCGACATCGTAGTTGTAGAGCGCGTTAGCGTATTGTGTCCGCGCCCGAGTTAGAGATGCCAGGGCGTCCAGCACCTCGACGTTGATGGCCTTACCGGCTTCATATCTGAGTTTGATGACTCTGTAGTCTTCTTCGGCCTGGGTTACAGCGGCTTTTGCCAGGTCAACGTTCTTCTCAGCCGCCTGAAGACGCGCCAGTGAAGTCGAAACGTCCTTGCCAACGCTCAGGATAATATCCCGTTCCTGTGCCTGGGCTTGCTTGAGGTTTGCCTGAGCTTCGTCCACGGTCGACTTGCGCAAGCCATTGTCGAATACCGGCAGGGCGGCGGTAACTCCCACCATATATCCGGCGTCGGTGCCGCTCCCGGTAGCCATTCCTTCGCCCATCGCCGTAGCATAAACCTGGGGTTTATATGCGCTCCTTGACACACTCACATCAGACTGCGCGGCGAGCACTCTCGACTGAGCAGCCCGTACCTCTGGTCTTTGCCGCAGCGCCATTGCCTGGAGCTGTGCCTCGTTCTGGTTCACCGGTGCAATCGCCAGATTCCCCGAAAGCGTGTAACTTGCGCTCTGCGGAGCACCCAGCACATTCTTAAGATCGGCAAGAGCCATGTCCACATCACGAAGCGAATTATTAAGCTGCTCCTGAGATTCCGCAAGGTCGGTCTGGTTCCTCAGAAGGTCATACCTGGCGATACGGCCTTCCTTGAACGCTTCCTCGGCAACTCGCAGCCTTTCCTGAGACTCCGCAACTCTCTCCTGAAAAACGTTCACGAACTCGTTTGCCAGTAGCACCTGGTAATAGGCGGTCTTTGTCGCAAGTGCGACGTTTAACTGCGAAGCCGCCAGCTCTCCGCTCTGCGCCTGTTGCAGCGACTTTGCGGCATTCACCTGTCCACTCAGCCTGCCTCCCGTGTAGAGAGGATACATCGCCATCAGCGCACCGTCCAAACGCCCCTTGTCCGGAGTCATTGTAATAAACTGTGGATTAACACCCGGCGAGCCCGGCACGATCATAGGCAGTGAACCTGTTGTGACAAAGCTCGCGGCAGATACCTGCAGGCCCATCATCGACCTCGCCACCCCAACCCGAGCAGCGGCCGCGCCAAGTATTGCCTGCTGCGCTTCTATAGTCGGGTTGTTCCTCAGGGCTATATTTACTGCATCGGTTAGTGATATTGTCTGAGAAGCAGCCGGTGGCGACTGTGCTATTGCCGGAACCCCAAAGAATCCTATAAATAACCCCAGCGATAGTCCCATGGAGATGATTATATTTCGTGAAATCATTTCGTTCTCTCCAATCCGGCTGATCCGTTACCGTCCGCCTCATCTTCACCAAAATGCTCAGTAACCGGCCACTCCCACTTACGTTTGAGGAACCGCCGGTTCAGCCACTTAATAAGATCGTCCACGTATGTATGCATGATCGGGATATCGAAAAGGCTCAGGATGGTACCCATTATAAGTCCGCCCAGGATTACCGTTCCCAGCGGCTGATAGGCGTCCATTCCTGTCTTCGGGAAGAACGCGACCGGGATCATGACGATGATAGTGATCATACTCGTCATGAGGATCGGTCTCAGCCTCTGCGGGCATGCTTCGGCAACTGCCTGATCTCTGGGTATGCCCCTGTCCCTGTAGCGAGCAATCATATCAATGAGCAGAATCGCCGTGGTAATATCCATACCTGTAAGGACGATAACTGCCATGATCGATACCGTCGAGAACGCCTGGTGCGCAAGGAACAGAGCAAAGAACACACCCGATAGCTCCAGCGGAAGGCTGAACACCATCTGCAGCGGCTGTACGAAGCCTCTGAACTGCGCCACCAGCACCAGGAATATAAAGATCAGCGCGATGCCCAAACCACGCAGGAGGCGGGCGAACGAGTCCATCATCTGGGTCATATCACCGCGCGCTTCCATGCCGTAGCCGGGCGGGAAGTTCACCTTCTGCATCGCGTTCATCATCAGGTCCATAGTGACATCCATTGATGGCTTGTCACCCGGGCCCTTTCGATAGTAACCGTTGATCGATATAACCCGGCGGATACCGTCGTGCTCGATGAGTGTCGGCGCGTATTCTTTATGGATGTTTGCGACGCTCTTCAGCGGCACCTGTCTGCCGTCGGGAGTCGTTATATACATCTCCGCCAAATCGTTGACGCTGCGTCTTTCATCACCCTCATAACGGACCAGAACCGTATCCTGGCGAATGTTGGGCAATCGATACCATTCATTGGTGAGACCGCCCTTCGTGGCATAGTAGACCTGCTGGGAGATATCATCAGGAGTTAATCCCAAGGCTTGCGCGCGTTCGGGGATCACATCGATCTTGTATGACGGCTGCATCATGTCCCAGCTCGTCGCTGCCTGATACATCCCCTTTGTGTGTTTGGCGACGTCGAGCGCCTGCTGGCCGATCTGGTTCAGCCCGTTCAAATCCTTGCCGTAGACCAACACTGCTACCGGTGCAAGGGAACTCGCCATAACGTCGGAGCCCATCTCCTTGATCTGCAAGCGGCGGATACCGGGGATGGTCCCGGTCGCTTCTTTCTGAACCGCGTCCATTATCTGCCAGATGTCGCGCTTGCGAGTATCTTTATCGGAGAAAGTCATCATCATCATTGCGCCGTTGACCTGCGGCATCGCATAACCTGTATAGTTCGGGCTGAACGATTCGAACATGGTCTCAGCGCCGATCTCAGTTGAGACTTTCTCTATCTCCGGATATTTCGCCATTATCTTCTCGAGAGCGACTGTTGCGCGCTCGGTCTCGGCAAAGCTGGTACCGGGAGCCATTTCAAGGACACCATAGGCCTGTCCCACGTCCGCAAGCGGCATCATCTCCGAGCCGATGAAGTTGTAGAATGTGAAGCCGATGATCACAGTCGCGAGGATTCTCGCCATATTCGAAAACCGGTGCTTGAGCATCCAGCGGATGGTCCGGGCGTAGCCGTTCTCCATGCGGTCCAGTGAGTGCTGGATGGGTGCAAGTACCGTGCGATAGAACCACCTGCCGCGCTCCTGCTCAAGCTCCGAATGCGGCCTCAGAAGGTTGGCGCACAGAAGTGCCGTGAGTGTGAACGATACCATCATCGACGCAATCAGCGCGAATATGATCGGCCACACGAGCTCAACGAACATCATCTGGACAATACCACCCGAAAAGAGCAGCGGAGCCAGCGCCAGGACAAGCACTATAGTCGATGCGATAACGGAAAGCCGGACTTCGGCTATACCATCGATAGTCGCTGTCTTGGGGTCCTTGCCCATTCGCATGTGCCGCTCGACTGCGTGGATGTCGATGATCGAGTCGTCCACGAGTCGTCCGATAGAAAGCAACAGACCGATAAGGGTCCCCGAGTTGAGCGTCATCCCCATCGGTGTCAGGAATGTAATCGCCATAGCAAGTGAGATAGGGATAGTGATAAGGACGATGACGGTTCCTCGCCACTCACCCAGAAACAAAAGCACCGCTATGGCCGTGAGCAGAATCGCCGTTCCAAGCTCTTCGAACATGTTCTTGAAGAGGATATTGACGAAGTGCGCGTTGTCATATGCGACCTCGAAATGCACCCCCGGATTATCCTGCTCAAGCTGCTTGAGTATCTTCTGGACAGCCGGGACAACCTGCGCGGAGCTTGCGCTCGGGTCCTGGATTACCGCAGCCTCTATAGAGTCCTTGATTTTGCCGTGATCGAGGAAGTGATAGGCGCTTCTGCGCTCCCAATGCGTATCGATGACCCGTGCAACATCGCGCACGTAGACTATCTTCGGTTGATCCAGAGTCCCCGTCCCGACGGTCGACCCGGTCGATGCCGGCGCGGCCGGAGAAGCCGAGGCAGATTCGCTTCCACCGCCAGCAATGCTGGCAATGGGGTAGTTGAGGACAGTCTCGGGATTTCGCGCAAGCGTATCCAACCGCACTATACTCTCGCTTGGCCCATTGGTAAGGACTCCGCCCGAGCGGCTGACATTATACTTATCGATGGCGTTCTTCACGTCCAGGATAGAGAGCTTATATGCTGCCAGCTTGTTACGATCTACTATCACCTGAAGCTGCCGCTTGTACCCGCCGAACGGGACCACCGAATAGACCTGCGGGATGGTCTTGATGCGGTTGACTACATCATTATCTACAAACTCCCGCAGCTTAGTTTTGTCCCAGCGGCTGTCTCCCGTCACCGAGAGCGACAGGATCGGCAGGTTCAGCGGGTCGATGCTTAGAACCCACGAAGGCTTCAGATTAGCGCCTGTCGCCGGCAGGTTCGCCTGGACTACGTTCATGAGCGACTGCACATCAAAGAGCGCCTTTTTCATATCAGTGCCGTAGTTGAACTCAAGGCTCACGACCGCGAAGCCATCCTGCGAGGTTGACCTGATGTAGTGCAGGTTTTTGACGTTGACCATCTGCTCTTCGATGGGCTTCGCGACATACATTTCCATCTCTTGAGCGGAGAGCCCCGGCATCATAGTGACGACGCCAATCATTGGGCTCTCCACGTAAGGCATGAACCGCCTGGGCATCGTGAAGATGTTCAGCACCGAGGTCACGATAACCGCCAGGTAGAAAGCGATTACGATGTATGGATGCTCTATTGACCACTTGTGGATCATGTGCAGCATATTAGCCGCACGTTTTTCCATTCGAGGTCTGGCTGCTGATTCGTTGTGTTCGTTCATACTGCTCTCCTTGCTCAGACCTCGGTTACTACTTTACCAACTGATTGATCTTCATTCCGCAGAGCCTGCACTTATCGTTCGGATTGTGACTCATCTCGTGCGGGTGCATCGGGCAGCGATACCACGGCTTGCCCGAAGTGTCTTTCGATGTCGGCGAGTCCATCTTCATACCCGGCATGTTCTTCATATCGCTTGAGCTCTTATCCATTCCGGGCATATTGTCCATATTGCCGGAGTCTTTGTTCATTCCCGGCATATTCCCCATACCGGGTGCGTTCGGCATCTTCTCGGGCCCATCCTGACCCCACTTGGTCGGAAAGACAGTGTCGCCCTCCTTGAGGTAGGTGTTGCCCTGGTAGATGACCTCATCACCGTCCTTAAGGCCCGATGTTATAGCGACTCGGTCTCCTGAGCTGGAGCCCGTAGTTACCATCACAAGGTGAGCTTTCTTGTTACCGTCGCTGGTCTTCGGAACGAGCTTCATGTTGCACTTGGGGCAGTAACCAGGATGATCCTGAACGACCTCAGGATGCATGGTGCAGTAGTAGAGCATCTTGCCCTTTGCCGCTTCGGCCCGTGCAACCCATACGGCGTCCATTCCATCTTTTTCGACGATTGCGCTCGAAGGCGCGCTGATAGCCTCGGAGTTCCCCGATACGGCAATGTCTAAGGTAACAGCGTCACCAGGCACCAGCTTGTGGCCCGGATTGGGAACGAGTGCCTCTACAGTTGCTGTTCGGCTGGACTGATCCGCAAGGGGTGACACCGATGTAACTTTTGCCTCGATTACCAGCTTTGGATCCTTGTCAAAATGCGCCACCACTGGCGCGCCAACTTTGATGCCCTCAAGGTCTTTATCCGAGACGTTCGCCTGGAGCCGGACCTGATCGATCTGGACGATATCCACAACGGGTGTGCTTGGTGTAACGAACTGACCGGGGCTCGATATTCGCCTGGTGATGGATCCTGCGAAAGGGGCTCTGATGTAGCGGTACTGGTCTATGGTCGATGCGGTTGCTACCATAGCGCCGGCCTGGCGGACCATCGCGGATTTCTGCCGGACTTCAGCACTCGCGCCACTGAGCGCCGCGGCGGCGGCCGCTACACGTTGGTTAGCGACATCTATCGCGGACTGCTTGCCGGAGACTTCGGATCGCGCCGCTTCGACGTTCGCTTGAGCCTCGGCGAGCGTCGCCTGCTTGTTTTCCAACTCGGCCTGCGAAGATATGAACTTTACATTCTCGGCATCATACTCCTGCTGAGAGACTGCGCCGGCCTTCAATAAATGCTCCTCGCGCTTAATCTCAACTTTCCAGTAATCAAGATCAGCCTGAGCGCTTTTTACATCTTTCTGCCGTTGGATCACTGCCTTCTGCGCCGCCGAAACCATTGCCTTAGCGCGGGCAAGTTCACTTTTTGCAGTCTGAACTTCACCCTGAGCAGCAGCCCTTTCCGCAACCATCTGAGCGACTCCATATTGAGCCTTAGGAACTTCGCTTGCGGCCGCAGACCTACCGGCTGCCGCTTCGGCCACCTTGCTCTGCAGGTCCGGGGAGTCCACCACTGCAATGAGCTGGTTTGCGGACACCCGGTCACCATTGTAGATGTTGAAACTCTTGAGCCAACCCTCAACGCGCGGATATATGACCTGCTCCTGAAGCGGGGCTACCGAGCCGGTATAAGTTACCTTCGATGTGAACTGCCCGAAATGAACGACCTCTGTAGCAACCGGCACAGCGCCGACCGGGGGCTTCATCACGGTCATGTCCATCGCCTGGCTCTCGAGCACGCTCATAGCACCCGGGTGCTTTGCCTTCCATGCTTTGACGGTAATACTCGAGCCTATAAGAAGCACGACCAGAAGCAATACACCCCAGAAGTGCTCTCTTAGCAACTTGATCAGATTACTCATCCTATTCGCCTCTACCTCTATATCTTGATCAGGTGAATCTCATTGTAGCAGTGTGTAGATCAAACCGGCGGAACTCCCGGTGTCGGTTTTTAAGAATCGTGGGAACACTCTCGTGACTGCTACGCAGCACCTCTCGCAGCCCTGCGGGCCACTGCAGGTCAAGCACTGCGTGTTCGCCACGAAGGGAACGAAAATGGCAAAAACGCCATTTTCGGAGGAAATATATGTCTGCCTGATCGACATTTACAGACAGGACTCCCATAAATGAATCGGGTAGATTCATCAGTTCAGAAGACGACGTCTCAAGCGAAGCGGTTGCAACTTTTTATACAAAATCCGCCTCATACTATTGGCTGTGCTGGGTTCTTAGTCTGCGCTTTATGACCTGATTACATCTTCTTTTTGAGCCTGGCACGGATCAGCCACCAGTTTACTGGATAAGCGTAGGGAGAAACCAAGCACCATCCCTATCCGCATCATGAACCAGAACGTGGGGTCGTTTGCCTTCAGAAGCGGAGTGAAGAGCACGAAGTAGGAGACCTGCGTCTTATCGTGCTTGTTTGCAGCGCATATCGTTGCCGATAATGGAATGCCCGAAGTATCTGTCAGTATGTTTTTCTTTGTTCCAGGCTTTCCACGGTCTGTGGGGTTGCTGCCGACATCTTTGCCGGTTTTGACCCACTCGCTGAATCGACGATGGCAGGTCGAACCGGAGACTATGTTCCTGGGCACATGCTTCCAAGGACATCCACTACGCAGCACGTAAAGGATGCCGTCAAGCACTGCTCTGTCCGATACAGGTGGTCGGCCACCAGGTCCTTTCTTGGGCTTTGGTGGTGACAGCAATAGTGCTACCTTGGCCTACAGAGCATCATCAACTTGCCAGATCGTTGGCACACGTTCTTTTTGGAGTTCTGTCGCGGTATTTTCCATACCGGCATATATACCCAATTAGCAGTCCCAGCAGCAGTTTTGAGATGCACTCTTACTGGAAAGTACACTAGACAGACACGGCGAAAGCGCTCGACACCGGCAGGCAATCTGCTATACGATCAGTCCGGACACACCAGTAGATCGGGGAACGCTCCTCATACCGGAGGTTGTTGCGATAGAGCCGAATTGACCCTGATGAATCGGCCGGGCATACTATATGTGGCAGCCTTAGCAAGTGGGCATCCACATATAGTGGCGCCATTTGCAGTTTTTCGTCTAACGCAATGGCCTCATACCGCTCATGTTTGACAAAAACGGGAATACTGCCGATAATATACGTGGACTACGAAGTAAGGGGGATGGAGTCCCTCCAAAACGTCGTGACTGGCTGATGACTCCTACCAAGACTGTCGCCTTGGCAGGAATTCGCGCCGCTTCCAAAGACGCACCCGCCCGGGCGCATCTGGAGAAGATAAGTGGAAGGCGCAGAGAGAGATCAGCGAGAGTTACAAGTCACGGAACCTGACAGAACTCCCTCTACTGTCGCACTACCTCATCTACTCAATGATGCCGCTTCGCTAGTCGATTCCATCAACCCGGCTTTCATACCTCAGGCCGATAACCTGCGCCACCTTCTTCAGCGACTGCAAGAACAGCGTTTCCACCTGGCCGTCCTCGGGCAATTCAAGCGGGGAAAGAGCACCCTCCTTAATGCGCTACTTGGCGAGGAAGCCCTGCCGGTATCCGTGATCCCGCTCACGGCAATTCCAACATTCATCCGGGCAGGCGACCAACGGCACGCGCGGGTCATCTTCAACAATGGCAGTTCGAGTATAGAACGTGCAGCAGCGAACGCCGAGGATCTGAATGACTTCCTCGCGCAGTACGTCACGGAAGAAGCCAATCCAGCTAACCGGCTGGGCGTCTCCCAAGTGGAGGTACTCCATCCCGCACCCATCCTTCGCGAAGGTGTCGTGTTGATCGACACGCCCGGCATAGGTTCTACCCACCGGCACAACACTGAAGCCACTCTCAATTTCATCCCTCAATGTGATGCCGCGCTATTCGTCGTCTCACCGGACCCTCCTGTGACCGAAGTCGAAATTGAGTTCCTCAAAGAGGTACGGTCCAGGATCAGCCGCGTGTTCTATGTCCTCAGCAAAGCGGACTACCTCGGTGACTCGGACAAGGATACGATCCTTGCTTTCCTGCGAAGCGTACTACACGAACAGGCTGATGTGGGAATTGGTGTGGCCATTCTGCCTGTCTCCGCGCGGTCGGGCCTTGAGGCACGGCTAAGCGGCGATCAGAAAGAGTGGGCGAAGAGCGGGATGCGGGACATCGAGACACTTCTTCTCGATTTCCTGATCCACGAAAAGGAGAGCGCGCTCGCGGAGGCAATTGCCAGAAAAGCATCCGATCTTGTCGGGAGCGTGCTTCTTGAGCTGCATCTGTCCATACAGTCACTGAGGATGCCACTCGACGAGCTTGAGGGACGGCTCGAAATGCTCAAGATCAGACTTGCCGAAGCAGATTCGCAAAAGACCTCGGAAAAGGACATGCTCGAAGGCGACAGAAAACGTATGGGAGCGCTTCTCGAAGAACAGGCAGAGCAACTTCGAAGGAAAGCAAGAAAGCGGTTTCTGCTGGTTGCACAGGACGCTTTGGACGCGCAACTGAACACCGATGCGGCTCAAAGCGCAATGGCCGAAGTCATACCGACCTTCTTTGAGCATGAGTTGGGGGAGATGTCCAGAGCATTTGAAGGCCAGGTCCGAGACACCCTGAACCGCCACCGTCAGCGCACCGATGCTCTTATCGAGTCCATACGCAAGACCGCTGCGGAGTTATTCGATATCCCATATCAGCCTCTGACCAGCAAGGAGGAGTTCGAGGTCAAAAGGCAGCCATACTGGGTAACTCATCACTGGCCGATTTCTCTTGGCGTGCTGCCGGAAGGATTCTGGGACAGGCTGCTACCGTACGGAATGAGGAAGTCGAGGGCGGTTCGACGGATGCGCGAGCGGATAGAGGTGCTTGTCGCGGAAAACGTGGAGAATGTCCGCTGGCCGACGCTGCAGAACCTCATGAAGAGCTTCCGTGAGTTTGGGGAAGCCTTGGACGTACGTCTGGAAGAAGCCGTATCGGCAACAATGGGGGCAATCAAGGCTGCCTACGAGAAGCGTAAGAATCAGTCGGCGGCGGTGGAGTCCGAGACAGCACGGTTGGAGCGCGATTTAGCCAAGCTAGAACAGATAGAGAAAGACCTTCGCATTTGGTGCGGAGCCAATGGAAAAGGAGAATAACTCATGAGTTCAAAGATCACTGCAGTGCGGGCGCTCGAAATACTGGACTCTCGCGGCAACCCTACTCTGAGGACATTTGTCACTTTGGAGAACGGCACCACGGCATCCGCTTCGGTGCCATCCGGCGCATCAACCGGAATCAACGAAGCCATCGAACTGAGGGATGGTGACAAGACGCGATACGGCGGCAAGGGAGTACTGAAGGCCGTCACCAACGTTGAAAAGCACATTGCCCCCGCCGTCATCGGAATGGACCCCGCACAGCAGGCGGAGATCGACCGCGTGATGATCGAGCTGGACGGGACGACCAACAAGGGCAAGCTGGGAGCCAACGCCATACTTGGAGTGTCGATGGCTGTCGCGAGGGCAGCGGCCACTGCGGCAGGCCTGCCTTTGTATGCCTACCTGGGTGGACCCGGCGCGAAGCGTATTCCTGCTCCAATGATGAACATCCTCAATGGCGGCAAGCACGCCGACAACAGCGTGGACTTCCAGGAGTTCATGATCATGCCGGTCGGGGCTCCAAATTTCACTGAGGCGCTGCGCTACGGAGCGGAGACATTCCACGCTCTGAAAGGCATTCTCCAGAAGAAGGGTTACGCGGTAAGCGTTGGCGATGAAGGCGGGTTCGCGCCGAACCTGAAGAGCAACGACGAAGCCTGCCAGGTGATAGTTGAGGCCATAGAGGCGGCTGGCTATGAGCCCGGCAAGGATGTGGCTATCGCCCTTGATCCGGCTGCAAGTTCATTCTATGAGGCCGGATCTTACAACCTATCTAAGTCCGGGCAAGGCAAGAAGACCGCCGTTGAGATGATGAGCATATATGAGAACTGGGTTGATGAGTATCCCATCGTCTCCATCGAGGACGGCTTCGCCGAGGACGACTGGGAGGGCTTCCGGGAGCACACCTCCGTGCTTGGTAGGAAGATACAGATCGTCGGTGATGACATCTATGTCACCAATCCCAAGTTCATCAAGCGAGGGATCGAAGAGGGCACGACCAACGCTGTTCTGATCAAACTGAACCAGATCGGCACGGTGACCGAGACTATAGAGGCTATTGACCTCTGCCGCAAAGCCGGTTGGGGATATGTCATCTCCCACAGGTCCGGCGAGACTGAGGATGCGTTCATTGCCGACTTCGCCGTAGCGATGGGTGGAGGGCAGCTCAAGACCGGCTCGGCGTGCCGAAGCGAGCGGATCGCCAAGTATAACCGCCTTATTGAGATTGAGACGGAGCTTGGCAAAGTAGCAATGTACGGAATATAGGCGTGGCGTCGGAGCTTCGTTGAAGTTCGCGAAGCTCCGATCAGCGTAAGTATCGGAAGTGCGCGAATGACTCATACATGGACTCTTGCTACACTATGGCTTGGGCTGGCTCTCGTGGCCACCCTGCTGTCAATATGGCTGCGGATTGCGACGGCTCTTTCCGAGATCGTGGTCGGTACGGTCGCGCAGCTCATTATCGGAGCATTGATCGGCAGCGCAGTTCTCGGCACAAATGATTCGTGGATAACATTCCTGTCGGGGACTGGCGCAATCCTTCTGACATTCCTTGCCGGCGCTGAGCTTGATCCGGCAGTCTTCAAGTTGAAATGGAAGCAGGCGACGGGAATCGGTCTTGCAGGCTTTGTCGCGCCATTTCTCGGGTGTGCGGCAATCCCCTACTTTGTCTTCCACTGGGGCGGAAGGGCAAGCTGGCTGGCAGGCGTGGCGCTGTCAACAACATCGGTCGCCGTTGTTTATGCTGTTATGCTGGAGTTTGGTCTGAACAAGACCAACTTCGGCAAGGTAGTGCTTGCCGCGTGTTTCATCAATGACCTTGGTACAGTGCTTGCACTGGGACTGATCTTCTCGCCGTTTACTGTGAGAACGCTCATCTTCGGAGTGGTGAGCGTGGTCGTATTCGGGCTGCTGCCGTGGCTCACGCCTCACTTTTTTAGCCGCTATGGAGGTAGACCGTCAGAGCTTGAGGCCAAGTACCTGCTGCTGTCCTTGTTCGGAATGGGGGCGCTTGCTACGTGGGCCGGAAGTGAAGCCGTGTTGCCTGCTTACATTATAGGAATGGTCTTGGCGGGAACAGTAGGCAGAGACCATGTGTTGGTCAGACGTCTGAGGACTCTTACATTTGGGTTGCTGACGCCATTCTATTTCATTCGGGCAGGATCATTTGTCTCGGTACCAGCGCTCATTGCGGCCCCCCTGGTCTTTATCATCCTTCTGCTGGTGAAGATGGCAGCGAAGTTTCTGGCTGTATATCCCGTTACTCAGTTCTTTGGAAATGCAAAGCGCGACGGGGTCTACACGACGCTGATGATGTCAACCGGCCTCACTTTTGGAAGCATCTCAGCTCTGTTCGGCCTGACCCACCACATCATAAATCAAGGTCAGTATTCATATTTGGTAGCAACTGTCATCGCGAGCGCCGTGGTGCCCACGTTGATAGCAAATGCATTCTATCTGCCAAGGCATCTGCTGCACGGCTCGCACGAGGATGCTACCGTGGAGAAAGTGTAGGGAGGAACGATTATGATACGCAAGTTGCTGATAGCTTACGATGGTTCAGAGCAGGCCAGGAAGGCATTTGACGTCGGTATCGAGATAGCCGCGAAGTTTGGGGCTGACGTCTTCGTTGTTTCGGTCGCTCGTCCGCCGGAGCCTGCTGATGATGTCGAGACAGAGGCTATCCTGGAAAACGCGAATCAGTATTACGAGAAGCATTTTGCCGAGCTGAGAGAGACTGCTGGTGCTGCCGGAATCACCCCTCACTTCGAGATTCTGGTTGGGCATCCGGCGGAGCAGATCGTCCATTACGCAAATGAGAAAGAAGTAGACATGATCGTGATGGGACACCGCGGCAAATCTCTGATAGAGAGGTGGCTCTTGGGGTCTGTTTCAAAGCGAGTACTCAGCTATGCCCACTGCACGGTGACCATTGTGCGATAAGGATCCTAACGAAATGGAGCGGACTGATAGTTGAAAATAGCCCTTGTATTGCTGAGTGGGGCTTTGGGAGCTCCGGCCCGGTATGGAGTGACGCTTCTCTCCACAAAGACCTATGGTTCAGTGTTTCCGGTAGGCATGTTGTATGTGAACCTTATGGGTTGCTTCTTTATGGGAATAATCTTCAGACTGGGCGAACTGCGCGGGATAAGCTCTCAATTCAGGCTGTTCTTTATAACAGGCTTTCTCGGGGCGCCACCACATTTTCGACTTACAGCCTTGAGACCATCAATAACGCCAACAACGGCATGACTAACCTGGCTCTTGCCAACATAGCGATCAACAACATCGGCGGCCTTGCGCTTGTGAAGGTCGGCTTGTTCCTAGCCAAGTTTATCTAATGAGTTTCGCATAATGATGTGACGTACTGGCGGGTCGGATCGAGCACGAAACCTTCTGCCAGGTTGTCACTACATTACCTGAAACTCAGTAAAGGAGGATTGCAGTGCCACTCAGATACAACGTCATCGAGGTATTTACAAGCGAAGAGGCACGCTGGCAGGGAATTTCGGTATGGGACGCTATCGTCGATCACGTGCGCAGGTCAGGCACAGCCGCTCGATGCATAGTCACCCGGGGCCTTGCCGGCTGCTATGAAAACGGCGAGATCGCGAGCAACAAGATCGAGATACTCTCATTCAATATGCCGATAAAGGTTGAGGTGATCCTGCCCGCCGCCGAACTGGATGCTGTCCTGCCTGGAATCGAAGAGGTGGTCACCGACGGCATAGTAGTCGTCGAGGACATGGAAGTCCGCCTCCATCGAACTCAGAAACGACTGATTCCCAGGCAGCTGCGAGTCAAGGACGCGATGACTACTTCTCCTCAGACTGTCTCCGAAGGAACACCGGTGAGTGACGTGATACGCCTGCTTCTCAGTCACGATTTCAATGCCGCCCCTGTTGTCGATCCGGCCGGGCATCCAATCGGGATCATAACACAAGGAGACCTTATCTCGCGAGCAGGCATGCCCGTTCGCCTAGGGTTGCTGGCACAGCTTGAGGAGCACCAGATCGAGGAGTTCCTGGAGACTGTATCTCATAGGACTGCCGGCGAGATAATGACTAAGCCCGTTACGACGGTCAATGAAGATAAACGCCTGAGTGAATCGGTAGACATCATGCTCAAGCATCATCTCAAGCGGCTGCCGGTCATCAACTCGCAGGGTGAGATTGTCGGGGTGATTGCACGCTCTGACGTGTTCCACATTGTTACCCGAGAGACCCCGGACTGGAAAGCAATCAAGGCGCAGAATGTTTCAGTCGGCAACATCACACTCGTCCGAGATATCATGCGCCGCGACACGCATACTGTGCGACCTGATACTCCTGTAGAGGAAGTTGTCCGCCTAATCGACGACAGCGATATCCAGCGCGTGGTTGTAGTTGACAGCGAAGGAAAGCTGCTCGGCCTGATCTCCGACGCAGACCTATTAGGCTTGTTCTCCGAGCATCGAGCGGGAATGTGGGACTATCTTATCAGGAAACTTCCGTTCACCGAACTAGCTCGCAAGCATGAACTGCTCATCGAGCAGACACAGGCCAGGAAAGCGGCGGACATAATGAAGACGGGCCTTGTGACGGTGCAGGAAGACACGCGCATCGAGGATGCCATAAAGATAATGGCCGAGCACAGCATAAAGAGGCTCCCGGTTATCGATGAGAATGGCGTGTTCAAGGGCTTGGTAAGCCGGGATTCGGTGCTAAGAGCCGGAGTGAAACAACCTATAGAATAGCTTTGGAAAGAGGCAGCAGGCAGTGAAGACAATCAGCGGGAAGCCGCCGACGAGGAAAGATGCGAACGTAGAACGCAACATCATCACGCTTGGCTGGGTGGTATTCTTCGGCGGTCTAGCGCAGGAGATGATCCAGCCGGTCCTGCCTCTCTTCTACTCGACAGTGCTCGGACTCAACAAGGAGTTCATCGGCATGATCGAAGGTTTGCTAACCACCGTCGTCAGCCTCGGCAAAATCGGAGCCGGTTACATATCCGACACCTTGGCATGCGCAAAGCTATCGTCTTTGTCGGCTACGCGCTCTCCGCTGTTGGTCGATTCGGGCTGGGGTTCGTCGGCTCATGTGCCTCCGCTCTTGGGTTCAGACTTAGCGACGGCGTGGGAAAGGGTCTCAAGAACGCTCTGCGCGATGCCCTTGTTGCGAGTTCCATAAACCACTAGGAGGGGACGGATTGATTGAGAAGACAGGAACAACTGGGAAAGCACTTTTTAGGCGGAGGCTGCTGCGCGGACTCTGGATCGCACTTATCACAATCGGCATTGTGATAGGAGCATTGAGCTATGTAGGCGTGTTTGATGGCAATGTCCGCGTTGTGGAACCGGGTCGAGTCTACCGAAGTGGTCAGTTGGTTGGTTCGCAGCTTGTTGATACACTGAAGACCAACCACATCCGCTCAGTTGTAAACCTGCGGGGCCATCTGCCGGAAGATGCAAGGCTGCGAAATGAGTGGGCGGTGTGCAGGCAGATGGGAATTGCCCACGTTGATGTCAGTATGAGCGCAGGAAAGCTGCCTCGGCCACAGGAAGTTCGCAGACTGCTGATCGCGCTTGAGACGCTACCTCGCCCAATACTGATTCACTGTGCCGGGGGGGCGGATCGAACAGGACTTGCGTGCACACTCTACGTGAACATTTACAACGGAGTGCCGCTGGACAAAGCGCAGTCCAATCAGCTCACTTGGCGTTATGGACATTTATCTTTTGGATCAGCCCATCCAATGGACGACTTCTTCGATCTTTACCGAAAGACTGGTCAGGGCATGTCGATCCGCGAATGGGCGATTGATCGCTATCCAAGCGTTTATGCCAACCTTATGCAGTAGATCCCTTTGGAGGAACAGGATAGCGTGAGAGCAAACACACTGAGCACGGCTCTTGTGAGAGGGAGGGCTGTCAAGTTCGTCATCTTGCTCGGGATAGTCAGTCTGTTTGCTGACATGACCTACGAGGGAGCGCGAAGCGTCACCGGACCTTACCTTGGAAGCTTCGGTGTTAGCGCCGCAACCGTTGCGTTTGTCGCCGGGTTCGGTGAACTGATAGCGTATGTGGTCAGGCTTGCGTCTGGCTTTCTTAGCGACAAAACAGGTCGTTATTGGACGATCACCCTCTTTGGCTATGCGCTGAACCTGTTCGCCGTTCCGTTTCTTGCACTTGCGGGTCGGTGGGAGATCGCGGCCGCTCTCATCATTGCTGAACGATTCGGGAAGGGCATTCGGAACCCTCCACGCGACGTCATGCTCTCCCATGCTACCAAAGAGATCGGGCGAGGATGGGGCTTTGGCCTCCACGAAGCTATGGATCAGATCGGTGCTGTCTTGGGTCCTCTTATTGTCTCTCTCGTGTTGTTTCTCAAGGGCGGTTACAGATTGGGCTTCGCGGTGCTTGCTATTCCAGCACTTCTGGCTGTAACTATCCTGATAGTCGCTCGAATACTCTATCCGTCACCGCGAGACTTGGAGCCGATAACGGAAGCAGCAGCAGATGGGCGTTATCCAAAAACGTTCTGGCTGTACCTGGGCGCTGTTGCCTTGCTTGCCGCAGGCTTCGCGGACTATCCGCTCATCGCTTACCACTTCAGTAAGGGGACAGCTATCTCGAAACATTGGATACCGGTGTTCTACGCGGTGGCGATGGGCACGGCTGCTCTGGCTGCACTGCTATTCGGAAGACTCTTTGATAGATTCGGACTGAGTGTTCTTGCCGTGTCTGCTGTTATCGCGCTGGGTTTTGCTCCACTTGTGTTCCTTGGCGGGTTCTATATGGCCCTCGTTGGAGTGGCACTCTGGGGGATTGGGATAGGCACTCATGAGTCGGTTATGCGAGCTGCGGTGGCTGGCATGGCACCTGCGAACAGGCGAGGAACTGCTTATGGCGTATTCAATACGGGCTACGGCATTGCGTGGTTTGCAGGGAGCGTTCTTCTGGGTTATCTCTATGGCATCTCGATCACCAGCCTCGTCGTCTTTTCAATGGCTGCTCAGTTGCTGTCTGTGCCGCTTCTGCTTGTTGTCGGAACGCTGAGAGCGCGTGGCGACTAGAAACCAGGGAGGTGTTTGATGAGAGAGTTTCACGACCGCATATTCGAGCAGATGATAAGAGAGCGCATACGTCAGGATGAGCGACTCGTGGGGGAGGCAATAAGGATCGAGGCAAGCGATGGCATCATACGTCTCATAGGTCGTGCAAAGACGCAGAAATGGAACGAAGAGGCTGAGCAAATTGTGGGGAGCATGCTGGGTGTCCATGGCGTAGAAAACCTTATCGAAGTATGGTGAGCGGGCGTGGCAGACGTTTCGTTCAGATGATATTGAGCTTCTGTCCCACGAAGGTCAGCACTACTCCTCCGACAAAGAGGCCGGCAGCCCAGCGAATCGGGCTGCCGTGAACGGCTCTTGCCAAAAGGACCCCGAGCGCCGAGAGCACGAGCAAAGAGACGGCGATAGCTGTCCATCGGGGTTCCGGCACAAGCACACCGACAACGAGTGGCAGCGATGCTCCGCAGAAGCTGCACACGCTCGCCAAGAGCGCACCCTGCGTCGCCTCGACGAGCGCCGCTCGGCCCAGTCTGGAGCTTGCAAGACGCCCGCGAGAGGCAAGGTTCAGTTGGCGCTCCGCTTCTGTCAGTTCGCTGCGAAGAAGAGCGTAGTGACCGACGAAGAAGACGAACACCGATGAGATCCCGCCGACCGCGGCCACCCGCAATATGAAACCAGGGCTCATCCGTGATCCGGAACTGAGTACCCTGCCGGCAGCCAGGATCAGCGCGGTCTGAATCCCGTCGCACAGGCCCGCCGTAAGGTCAAGGCGATTCTCTCGCTTCAACAGCCAGCTGACAAGCCTCATCGTGCCCGCTTTACCTGCTCGATCATGTGCTCGCCGCAGATGACCTGATCGATGCTGTGCACCACGGCGCCCGTGGACTCGATTGCCTTAAGGATCTCCTCATAGCTGAGTTGCTGGCCTTCGATGGTGATATCCATACCCACCGTCTCAAGGTCAATCTCTGTAACAGTCACATTGGCACTTTCGACCCCCGAGCAAGAACAGATGGAGGCGGCGATCTCCAGCACCGACGGTCGGGCCTTAGCTTTATCGACATCCAAGACAAGCCGCCGTATATTCATAACAAACCCCCAAATCGTTCTCAACTCTTGATGCCCACCGCGCTATCCAGGTAAACACAAAGGGGATCACCAAATATCCCCCCAAGATCGTGCGCCAGGCCGGTTGACTGCTAGACCCAAAAATGGTATATATGGAATGAAATATGAAGGCGATGGAGGGCCGCCTCCCCATTTGGGAAAACAGTCCAGCGAATCGGACTAATGGCTCCTGTTCTAGTTCTTTGCACGTCTGTGCAAGGACTTGGAACAGGAGCTTTTTGCATATTACGGGTAGGAGCAGCATTATGGCATCGGTCAGCCCATTCTATGTTATCGGACTGGGGTTCAGCGTCTTGGCCGCGCTAGCCGCATTCCTGATTACATATGAGGAATGGTCTCATCATTATCCGAGCAAGAGGGAGCCGTTCAGGTATGCCATAGAGGCCGCAATTGTTGCTTTTCTCGTCTTTATGGTATTGACGGTGCTTGCTGGCGCTTTTGTTAGTGGATTCATTTCCGAACGATAGCCACGACAATTGGAGGTCGAGACTTTTGAGCAGGCAGAGCACATCTCAAATCGAGGAAGAAGAGGATATTTTTCGCCGGACCGTCCGTCGGTCGCTGAAGTCGTTGCGGTTGCCCACCCTTAACGCCTTGCTCAGAGTCATCCGGTACGCTGAGGAGGGTAAAACACCGATGGCTGTAGCGGCGGAGGATTTGATAGTTTCTTACAAGGTCGAGGCCATTTTCAGAGAAGCCGAACAATTGCGCAGCAGGCATAGTATGAAACCTGCGTGTGAGGAGGACAAACGCGATGAAAGTAAGAGTCGCCGGAATAGTAGTAAAGGACGATAAACTTCTACTGATGAAGCATAGACGCCGTGGGCTGTCATATTGGGCTTTTCCGGGCGGAGCCGTTCAGGAGTTCGAGACACTGCCCGATGCGTTGACCAGGGAACTACGTGAAGAGACAGGGTTTGAGGTGAAGCCGGGTCGCCTGGTATACATCGTTGAGACATTCAACCCTCGTAGTCAGAGCACGCATACCCTGAATCTGTTCTATCTGGCTGAGTTGGTGGACCAGGCAAAGGTGGTTATCGAAAGGCACGAAAACGGAGAGCACCTTGACATTGCCGAGTTCGTGCCGTTGAACGATCTTGCTGGTTTGGAGCTTTATCCGGAGATTGCGGATGTAATCAGGCAATCCGTTGAGAACGGTTTCCCTGTGGAAGCTAAATACCTCGGCAATCTCTGGTCGAGTGATAAAGAGTAACGAACCGCTCGTATGAGGAGGATTAGCAATGGATCATGGTATTTCCGCGCTGCAGAGAGCACGAACTGCATATAGACCGAAGTTGCCGAAGGCTCTGCGTCAGGCAGAGATAAAGGTCGAGTTTGGAACACCAACCGAGGCGGCGTCAGACGCCGCAGAAATCAGAGCGCTCTTTCCTAACACCTATGGTCAGCAGATGGTGACACTGGCCCAAGGCGAGAGTAACCTGAGAACGGATGCTTTGAGGATAGGTGTAGTCCTATCCGGTGGTCCTGCCGCGGGCGGGCACAATGTTATTGCCGGACTTTTCGACGCTCTCAAGGCAGCCAATAATGATAGCCGCCTCTTCGGTTTCCTACGTGGGCCGCGGGGAATCGTAGAGTGCGATTACACTGAGCTTACCGCCGAGAAGATCGATGCCTACCGCAACACGGGTGGCTTCGATATGATCATGAGTGGACGAGACAAGATCGAGAGCCTCGAAGATCTGGCTCAGTGCAGGCGCAATCTCGAACACTTGGAGGTGGATGGCCTGGTGATAGTTGGAGGAGACGACTCTAATACCAATGCTGCGGTGCTAGCCGAATACCTAAGAAGCCATCAATCCAAAACCTGCGTGGTGGGCGTGCCGAAGACTATCGACGGTGACATGAGAAGTGAGCGGATCGAGATCACGTTTGGCTACGATACGGCGTGCAAGGTCTACTCCGAACTCATCGGTAACGTCTGCCGGGACGCGATATCATCCGTGAAGTACTGGCACTTCATCAGGCTTATGGGGCGGTCTGCGAGTCACATCACTCTCGAATGTGCAATGCAGACTCACCCGAACATTGCACTTATTTCCGAAGAGATCGAAGCGAGTGGAGCAACCCTTGAGCAGATTGTAGACGGCATAGTCGATGTGATCGTCAAGCGTGCTAAGGCCGGAAAAGACTACGGTGTGGTGATAGTGCCCGAAGGTCTGCCGGAGTTCATCTCCGATCTCAAGACCATGATCGATGAGCTTAGCGCGGTGCTGGGCGAGGAGGAAGGTTACATCAACAGCCTGCCAGATCACTCCGAGCGCTTTCAGCACCTAAGCAACCGGCTTACCGATCACAACGCCCGTGTCTATGGCTCACTTCCACAGGATACGCAGGAGGTCCTGCTCAGACGCGACAGCCACGGCAACGTACCGCTCTCGCAGGTGGAAACGGAACGGCTTCTTATCGACCTCGTTTCGGACAAGATACGACAACTCAACGCTCAGGGCAAGAAGATCAAATTTAATCCGCTCTCGCACTTTTTCGGTTATGAAGGCCGGTGCGCGGCCCCGTCGAACTTCGATGCTGATTACGCATACTCACTCGGACACACGGCTGCCCAGTTGGTTAGGGCGAACCTGACGGGCTATACTGCAGGCATCCAGCATGTCACGTGGTCCCCCGATGAGTGGACAGCCTGCGGGACGCCGATCACAGCAATGCTGTGTATTGAGACGCGCAAGGGCAAGCCAAAGCCGGTCATCGGGAAAGCACTGGTGGACTTGGCGGAGGTTCCGTTCAGGAGGTTTGCGGAGAATCGCGGCACTTGGGCGCTCAACGATGACTACGTCTTCCCGGGACCGATCCAGTATTTCGGTCCTTCCGAAGTATGTGACGCGCCGCCCGTGACGCTTGCGATGGAACACGCCCACCCGTGATTACCTGACTATGAGTGACACTATTGTCTCTTGGAACAATATCGCTCTTAATGCACTGAAGGCCATTGGCGCGAGGCCGCCCGAGGCTTCGCGCACAATGGCGATAGTCCACATCGCCATGAACCAAGCTGCCAGTGCCGCCCATCGGACGCTCGAAATCCACGCTGATCGAAGGATTGCGGCGTGTTCGGCAGCCGCTCACGTCGTGTTGACGCAGCTCTTTCCAGGGCAATCTCGATTGTTTGATGAAGCACTCGATGCTGCTCTGTCAAAGCACGGTCACCTGTCGATGGATAATCAAGGTGCTGCACTCGGTCGGTCCGCCGGCAAGGTTGTGTTGGACCGACGAAAGCACGATCATTCAGACGAAGTCGTTCCTTATGTGCAAAAAGATCATCCCGGAGCGTGGAAACCGACGCCCCCCGGCTATGAGAAAGCTCATGCGCCGCACTGGCCGAGAGTAACGCCGTTTTCGATGAGTTCCGGCTCCCAGTTCCGGAGCGCGGGATATCCCGCACTATCAAGTCCGGAATACGCGTCGGCATTCAGCAGGACAATGCGCCTTGGCGCGAAGAATAGTCCATTTCGCACGAACGACCAGACTGAGATCGCTCAGTTTTGGTCTGATGGGGCTGGAACGGTGGTCCTATGGAACCTGATTGCTCAGCAGGCGGCGTCATCAGAGGAGGTATCGCTACCCGACATGGCACGCATCTTTGCTCTGCTGAACATAGCAATGGCCGATGCTGTCATCTCAGCCTGGGACGACAAATACCACTTCAACCTCTGGAGACCCGAAACGGCGATCAGGGAGGCCGATACGGATGGTAATCCGCTTACCCAAGCCGATCCTGCGTGGGAGCCTTTTGGTACCTCGACGCCGGAGCCGGAACACACGTCAGCGCATTGCACAGTCAGCGGAGCGGCCTCGAGGCTGCTTGAGCTCTTCTTTGGCCACGACGATATTCCGTTTGTCCTGACTTCGGTGAATTCGCTTGAGATCACGCGCCTGTTCCGCAGTTTCTCTGAGGCGGCAAATGAAGCCGCAGACAGTCGCGTCTATGCCGGTCTTCACTTCGAGTTCAGTACAACCACGGGTCTGGACAAAGGAAGACGTATAGCCGAGCACGTGTGGCAGCACGAGATGCGGGCGCTCAAGGAGGAAGAATAGCAAGATGTCCTCTATGCGTTTCTCCAGTATTCTGTTTCCAGGAGTGCACGAGGCGATCGTGCAGGAAACGAGCGCGCCTGACTTCTTCCGTGACCTGAACCTGGATCAGATCGTCGATGCCGTTACGACTGGGCGAAAGGACTACGACCTTGTGCCCTTCTTCTGCGCTCCTCTGCAGGATCTTCGTACTGTTATATATCGTCAGGATGTCATGAGAGACTTGGAATCAGATAGCGTGATGGCTGCGATTCAGGCATTCTCGACGCGGATGAGGCAGATGCGTGCCCTCCTGCCTGGCGACAATGGTCACTATAGATATGAAAAGGAGCGTTCGTTGTTGAGCGCTGTGCAATCGTACTGCCAGGCTATAGAGGAGTTGACGCGAGACCTAACCAAGCTCGACCTGACCTCAGAAGGCATGCTTGCATTTCGCGATCACCTGGTCGGATACGCCTCGTCAGATCCCTTTCAGGAGCTTCTCACGGATATGTCATCGCTGCTGTCGGCGCTGTCTTCGGTCCGTTACTGCTTGCTGATCAAAGATGGCAGCATTACGGTGCGCGACTTCGAGTCGGAGCACGACTACAGCGCCACAGTCGAGCGCACTTTTGAGAAGTTCAGGCGTACCCCGGCCAAGGACTATCGAGCGAAAGACTTGCGCTTGCGAGGTATGAACCACGTTCAGGAACTGGTAGTTGAGCAGGTTGCACGATTGTACCCGGAGACATTCGGTGCTCTGGAAGCATTCTACAGAGATCATCTCTCATACCTGGATGAAACAATTAACCGGTTTGATAGAGAGATCCAGTTCTACGTAGCTTATCTGGAGCACATTGGAAGGCTCCGGCAAGCCGGCCTGAGCTTCTGTTATCCCCGGCTTTCGAATGATTCAAAGGAGATTGAGGCTCGAGATTCCTTTGATCTCGCGCTTGCCGCCCAATTGCTTCGAGACGGAGCGACAGTAGTAACCAACGACTTCTCCTTGTCGGGGCACGAACGAATCCTTGTTGTCTCGGGGCCAAATCAGGGCGGCAAGACCACGTTCGCTCGAATGTTCGGCCAGGTGCACTACCTGGCTAGCTTGGGCTGTCCAGTCCCCGGCGCCCAGGCAAGACTCTTTCTGCCCGACCGTATATTCAGCCACTTTGAGAGACAGGAGGATATTCAGTCGCTACGCGGCAAGCTGGCGGAGGAACTGGTTCACGTGCATCAGATACTCGATCAGGCGACCCCAGACAGCATAATCATCATCAACGAGATGTTCTCGTCGACGATGCTCAAAGACGCCATCTATCTCAGCAAGAACATCATGGAGAAACTGTCAAGGCTGGACATGCTCTGCGTCTGCGTGACGTTCCTTGATGAGCTGGCATCGCTTAACGAGAAGACAGTCAGTATAGTCGGCGATATAGACCCCGATAATCCGTCGGTTCGCACATTTAGGCTTACCAGACAACCCGCCAACGGACTGGCGTACGCGCTGGCAATTGCGCAGAAGTATCGCCTGACCTACGATTGGCTGAAGAAGCGGATGACGCCATGAGAGTTCTGTTGATGTATCGCGATCAGGACTTCGACGTGCAGCAGGAACTGCCGTGGAACGAGGTAGCGTTGACGGAAGACCTTGAGCTTAACACGCTGATGACTGCTATGGCGGGGGACGACAAGTTGCTTCTTGAGGTAGTCCGGAAAGCACTTTTCTCCGGCCTGCGGAGTGACTTGAAGACAGTCCTTTACCGGCAGGCGATACTGAAAGACTGTATCCGGAACGCGCAAGTGGTAAGGGAGCTCTACCGCCACGTGGTTGATGTACTCGAAAGCAAGAGGAGTCGCTGGCTTGCCATCTTCAGCCGGTATCCAGGCGGCATTCTGATGGAATCGGTCCGACTGATGGAGATGCTGGTGGATGGATTGCGTAATTTAAGGAATTTGGCCAGAGCGAATGCCGAGCAGTTCACGTCAGAGGGTTTCTCAACGCTCTTCACAATGCTTGATCGTGAACTGAGCGACGAGTATCTTGCTACTATTCGGCATCATCTGAATGATCTGAAATTCCCTAAAGGGATCTTGCTGAGCGCCGAGATAGGCGAGGGACTCGAAGGCATCAACTACACTTTGCGCCAACCGAACGGCAATGGTCCGAACTGGTTCCAACGTTTGTTTGGCCAGGGGCAGCCGGAATACACATTCAGCCTTGATCCCCGCGACGAGTCTGGAGCCAGGATTCTGGGCGAGATGCGGGACAACGGTCTCAACCTTGTGGCGAACGCCGTCGCCCAGTCCGCTGAGCATGTCGAGAGCTTCTTCACCATGCTCAGGACAGAGTTGGCCTTCTACATCGGTTGTCTGAACCTGCACGATCGGCTAAGATCCAACGCGGTACCGACGTGCTTTCCTGATCCAATGCTCCCTGGCAAGCGCAGACATCGCTTCACTGAGCTATACGACGCTTGCCTTGCGTTGGTCTTGTCAGAACAGAAAGTAGTCGCTAACACAGCTGATGCCGATGGGAAAGACCTGGTCATCATCACCGGCGCTAACCAGGGCGGCAAGTCGGTCTTTCTTCGCAGCGTGGGCCTGGCGCAGATCATGATGCAATGCGGAATGTTTGTCACTGCCGAGTCATTCCAGGCTGAGCTGTGCACGGGTTTGTTCACCCACTACAAGAGGGAAGAAGACACGACAATGCAGAGCGGGAAGCTCGATGAGGAACTGGCCCGGATGAGCGACATTGTCGATCACTTAGCGCCAGACTCTATGCTGCTCTGCAATGAATCGTTCGCCGCCACAAACGACCGCGAGGGGTCCGAGATCGCCAGGCAGATCGTCTCCGCTTTGCTGGAGAACCGCGTCAAGGTCTTTTTCGTGACGCATCTGTACGAGTTCGCGCATGGCGTATCCGCCAAGAATGCCAAAGACGTTCTCTTCCTGCGCGCCGAAAGAAAGCCCGATGGGATCCGAACATTCAGGCTCATTGAAGGAAGACCATTGGAGACGAGCTTTGGAGAAGACCTGTACCGAGAGATATTTGGCAAGAGCATAGAGGACTCCACATGAGCGAAAACCACAAAGAGGCGAGCCCTGATCTTAGTCAGATCGAAGCTTACGCAAGAGCCAAGGAGGTGATCGCTCGTGACCTGCATTTCATACGCGAGGTGCTTCAGGAGCGAAAGAGCGAGAGGCGAGACGCGGCATTCCGCGATCTGATGGCGAAGCTGGAGG
>Ga0123519_10001005_pt1 | contig 49385 bp, 47 predicted proteins | sample YelNatPaOPRAMG02_FD_87396 | JGI IMG/M metagenome (GOLD analysis project Ga0123519, IMG submission 87396) | Hot spring microbial communities from Yellowstone National Park - Yellowstone National Park OP-RAMG-02 (version 2) | ecosystem: Environmental > Aquatic > Thermal springs > Hot (42-90C) ...
CTACGATCGTAGAAAATGTGCAAAGCATTTTTGTATTCGCCATATTTGCCGATCTTCCGAATCTACTCGCTTCTCGAATATACTATTACAATTCTCGAATATACTATTACGATATATTCTTTATGCAAAATTGATACGATCGTACTGATTTTGCATAGTAATCAATTCAGGTTTATAATTTTATAATGGCAAAAAAGACAAGGCACGCAACGGTTCGCCTTAATCAACGTCAAAAAGAGCTCTTTATTGACGTTGTGAAATATATTTTAGGGGTAGTAGCGGCAGGGGCAGTTTTAGCAATTGTTCTCACTGCTCCAAACCTTATACAAATTTTAAAGCCGCTTCTTAAGCATGAAAAACAACGATATTCAGAGGAAGATTTCAAAAAAGTAATTTCAAAAATTTATAAAGATCGTTTAGTTGAAATAGAAGAGAAAGGCGGCAAACAATACTTAAAAATTACCAACAAGGGTAGGAGCAAGTTTATTGAATATAACATTGACACGATTTCGATACAAAAACAAAAGTGGGATGGCAAGTGGCGGATTGTAATATTTGATATTCCAGAAAAATTTAGAATTGCTCGTGATGTTTTAAGAAACAAGTTAGACCAAATCGGTTTTTTGAAAATTCAAAAAAGTGTTTGGGTTTGTCCTTATGAGTGCGAGAATGAAATTAGTTTTATTGCCGCAACCTACCAGATAGAGCGGTATGTCAATTATATTGTTGCGGAAAAAATTGATAGCAATGAATTTCTAAAAAAGAGATTCAACCTTTGATTTCTGATTCTATTTTTTGCACATTTCCTACGATCGTAGAAAATGTGCAAGGAATCTTATTAAATATTTTATTAAATAAAAAAAATAAAAAGGGTAATGGGTGTTTTTGATGAAAGGGTAAATTGAAATAGAAAGGGCAAATTAAAATAGAGAACCACTAAATCTTGATGGATGAGCTCTCTCAACAGAAATGTAAAACTTGATTAATCAAAATTAATTCTTATCTAGGTAAGCTAGCCCCAAGCTAAAAGTTTACAGATTAAAATTTGATATTTTAGGAATAATTTTTAACAGGATTATTTTTTATCGCGTAAGCTGAATATAAATTTTGAGATGTGAATTTTGAAATACAATATATTGATATTGTCGCGATTTTGCATTATAATAAAAGTGATAAAAATAAGAAAGGGGTGATATTCTTTAGATGAAATCAGATAGTCCAGAAGTGATGATCCGAAAGTTTTTTCGGGAAGTCCAGCTGTCAGGAATATTGAGTGAAGCCAAAAGAAGACGATATCGAGAAGAAGAACCGACGAGGCGCAAAAAAAGAGAAGCAGCCAGACGAAGGAGTATTAAAAATGCCGCAAGAAGGGGATGGTAGTAAGACAATTAGAATTATTATCTATATTTTAATTGTCTTAATTATCTTGGCAATAATCTACTTTCTTACTAGTTACAACGCAAATACTTTTAGGATTAATTGGCCGTGAAAATACTCAAGTGGCTTGACGAAGAAATTATCAAAGAATACAAAGCCGGCAACAAGATACGGCGAGTTTTTTTGCAAACAATAAAAGCGGCATTGCTTAATCGTGCCAAAGAAGTCGGCGGCGAGATTTCAGATGAAGACGAGATCAGAGTTTTGAAAAGCGAGCTCAAACAAAGACAAGAAGCGCTTGAGCAATACAAAGCAGGCAATCGTCAAGATTTAGTTGATAGTATTCAGAAAGAGATTAATATTTTGAAAGAGCTCCTGCCAGCCGAGATGTCGGAGGCTGAAATTGAAAAGATTGTCCGTGAAAAAATTAAGACACTTGAAGATAAGTCGTTTGGTTCTGTAATGAAAACAGTAATGGCGGAACTTCGCGAAAGAGCTGATGGTAAAACAGTGGCTCAGATAGTTAAAAAAATTGTGGGTTAAATGTCAAATTTAATTGAGGTAAAAATAAATAGCAAGTTTCCATTTAGTCAAAATTGGCTTAAAGAAAAAGCCGATTTTTGGTTAAAAAAACGCGGCAAGAATGATGCCCTTCTTGAGATAGAAGTTGTTGGCACAAGGAGAATTACCACGCTTAATAAAAAATTTTTACACCGCATGGGACCAACTGATGTTTTGAGCTTTCCGCTACCGAGTGATAAAATACTTGGGACAATTTTTTTGTGTGGTGATATAATAAAAAAGAACGCTAAAGAAAATAAAAAAACTCTTGAAGATGAAGCTGAGTTCATTTTAAGACATGGAATTGATCATATTGTAGGAATTCATCATTAAGGAGGTTTTGTGGCAGGAGAAAATTCAATTGTTGGTGTAGATGTAGGCACAAGCAAGGTCGTTGTTGTCGTCGGCCAAATTCAAGAAGGGATGGTGCAGATTATCGGGGTTGGAAAAGCGCCGAATTCAGGTCTTAGACGCGGGACTGTAGTGGATATTGAGGAAACGGTTAGCGCTATTTCGGCAGCAATTGAAGAAGCGGAAAGGTCAAGCGGAATCCCGATCCAAAGCTGTTTTGCTTCAATTTCTGGCAACCAAGTAGTTTCAGTTGATTCAAAAGGTGTGGTTGCTGTCAGTCGGGCTGATGGTGAAATTCAGGAAAATGATATTGAAAGAGTGATGGCTGCGGCTCGCTCCGTAGCTTTACCGCCAAATTATGAGATTCTTCACGCTGTGGCTAAGAATTATGCAGTTGATAGTCAGACCGGGATTAAGGATCCCACAGGAATGTCGGGAATCCGGCTTGAGGTCAATGCGCATGTGATTGGTATTTCTACTATAGCATTAAAGAATTTAAGCCGGGCTCTAACTCAATCTGGGTTAGATATAGAGGGAATCGTTTTTTCTCCGCTTGCTGCTTCTAAAGCCTATTTAACACGCAAGCAAAAAGAAATGGGAGTAGTTCTGATTGACCTTGGAGCAAGTAACACTTCACTTGTCGTTTTTGAAGAAGGTACACTAATTCACTCAAAAGTAATTCCTGCGGGAGCCAATCATATTATCAACGATATTGCTATCGGGTTAAAAATATCGCTTGAAGCTGCTGAAAAAGTCAAGCTTGAAGAAGTTGACCTTGATATTGACAAAATTAAGGAAACAGAAAAGATTGACCTTTCAAAGTTTGATAAGCAGGAAAAAGAAAAGCCGAGTCGCCGTTATGTTTGTGAAATTGCTGAAGCGCGTCTAAATGAAATTTTTTCTCTGGTTAAGCAGGAGCTTTCCGATATTGAAAGGGACGAGATGCTGCCTGCTGGAGCGGTGCTAATTGGTGGCGGTTCAAAACTTAAAGGCATAGAGGTGCTAGCGAAAAAAACTCTTGGGTTACCGGTTAAAGTTGGCAAGCCAGTTTATGAAGTTTCGGGTATTATTGACAAACTTGACGATCCAGAGTACGCTTGCGCCATGGGTCTGGTTTTGTGGGGTCTTGACGAAATGCAAACAAACGTGTCTAATAAAGGCAAGATATCAGTTGATTTTGATAAAGTAGGAGGGGCTCTTACAAAAGTTAAAGATTTTTTTAAACATTTTTTACCATAAACAATGGCTAGAGAAGATCTGGAAACATTTGCGACAATCCGAGTAGTCGGCGTAGGGGGGTCAGGCGGAAACTCGGTAATGAGAATGATTAATGCTAAACTCAAGGGCGTTGAATTTATTGCTATTAATACTGACGCGCAAGCTTTAGTTAATAATCCGGCTCCGGTTAAAATTCAAATTGGTAAAGAAACCACGCGGGGTCTGGGCGCGGGCAGTTCAGTTGAATTGGGGCGTAAGTCAGTTGAGGAAAATAAAGATGAGGTTTATGAGACGCTAAAAGGCTCTGATATGGTTTTTGTAACCTACGGCGCCGGCGGTGGTACGGGGACAGGAGCAGGTCCCGTAGTTGCTTCAATTGCTAAAGAACTTGGAGCCTTGACTGTTGGCATTGTTACCAAGCCATTTAGTTTTGAGGGCATTAGGAGAAAGAAAGTAGCTGAAGAGGGGATTGAAGAACTAGCCGATAAAGTTGATACGCTTATTGTTATTCCTAATGACCGGCTTTTGCAGGTAATTGATAAAAAGACATCTCTTACTGATGCTTTTACTGTAGTTGATGATATTTTGCGCCAAGGTGTTCAGGGCATTTCGGATTTGATTACTTTGCATGGGATTATCAATGTTGACTTTGCTGATGTGAAGACAATTATGGCTGATGCCGGTTCCGCTTTAATGGGCATAGGACGGGGTACTGGCGATAATCGGGCTATTGAAGCGGCGCGCACGGCCATTGATTCTCCTTTGCTTGAGCTTTCAATTGACGGGGCGAAAGGTATCCTTTTTAATGTTACTGGCGGTCCCGATATGAGTATGTATGAGATTGATGAGGCTGCCAAAATTATTACTGAAGCGGCTGATCCCGATGCTAATATTATTTTTGGTGCGATTGTAGATGAATCAATGTCGGGCGAAGTTAAAATTACCGTCATTGCTACCGGCTTTGATGAGGGAGTGTCGGTTAAAAAACCAAGCAAACCTACGGTTCAGGAAGCTCCTGCTCCCTACGGTGGGGTGGTAACGCCACTTCAAAGAAGTTATGCGCCTTTAATTGGCAGAGAGGAAGAGCATGTTGTGTCTCCCTCCCCGTCAGTTGATGATACGGCGGTTGAATCTTCCGAAGATGAACTTGAAGTTCCGGCTTTTATTAGACGAAAACTTAAGTAATACGATAGAAATTATTTCGGGAATATAGAATTTACAGAGTGTTGTGTTTGAGTGTGTAGTAAGGGTCGCCGAAAGGCGATTTTTTAATTTAGAAAATTGAGCTTTAGCGCCAAAATGCGTATAAATTGTTCGAGCTTTAATTAGAGATTGTTAATCATTGTTTAAATTTTTTGGGATAATAAGCTTCTCTGTGTGGGAACTTGACAACATTATATTGTGGTTTGATATAGTTTAAACACAAGATGTTGTGTTTAAGAGGGGGTTTAAAATTTTGGGATTTTAGTTTTAGGTTTTAAATAGTGATTATATGATTTGTCCCAAATGTAAAAACGAAAATACCCAAGTTGTAGATTCGCGCGATATTGACCCGCGCTCTATCAGGCGCCGCCGGGAATGCGAAAGGTGCAAATTTAGATTTACTACTTTTGAGCGGATTGAACCGGTGCGTCTGGTTGTGGTAAAAAGAGACGGGAGCACCGAGCCATTTAATCGCGATAAAATAATTCGTGGTATTCAGATTGCCTCAAATGGCAGGATTGACGAAGAAAAAATTTTGGATATTGTTGATGAAATTGAGCAGAAATTGATTGAAAGCAGGGATTCTTCGGTAACTTCAAGAAAAATTGGCAATATGGTTATAAACAGGTTGAAAAAATTGGATGAAATTTCTTATTTGCGGTTTACATCAGTTTATAAAAATTTTAAGGATATAGAATCTTTTGAAGAAGAATTGGTAAAACTAAAAAAATAATGGAGGGGAAATGCCAAGAGCAGCTGTTAAAGCAAGGGGTACAAAAGTAGGTCGTTTAATTAAAAGAAGGAAAAAAATAAGGCGTAAAGGTCTTAAAATTGAACGGTTTTTCACTCAAGCCGGAACTGATCCTCTTGATTCTATTGAGTATGAATTGAGGTCAAGCAGAATTGTTAATCCTGACGGCTCAACCGTTTTTGAGATGGAAGATATTGAAGTGCCTAAACCATGGTCAAGGGTGGCATCGGATATTTTAATTTCCAAATATATTCGCAAAGGTGGTGTGCCCCAGACAGATAAATATGGCAACTTGATTAAAAATAAAGATGGCTCGCCTAAGCTTGGTTCGGAAAAATCAGTTAAACAAGTGGTGAAGCGATTGGCGGGTTGTTGGCGTTATTGGGGAGAAAAGTATAAATATTTTGCTACTCAAGCAGATGCTCAAGCGTTTGAAGACGAAATTATTTATATGTTGCTTCATCAATATGGCTCGCCAAATTCTCCTCAGTGGTTTAATACTGGTCTGGCTTATGCTTATAAGATTACTGGACCAGCTCAAGGCCATTGGTATGCTGATCCCAAGGATGGTAAATTAAAACTTTCCGAAGATGCTTATACGCATCCTCAACCGCACGCCTGTTTTATCCAGTCAGTTAAGGATAATTTGGTTAGTGAGGGGGGTATTTTTGATTTAGTGACTCGGGAAGCAAGGATTTTTAAGTATGGATCGGGAAGTGGGACGAATTTTTCTGCCTTGCGTGCCGAAGGCGAACCGCTTTCTGGCGGAGGGAAGTCATCTGGGCTGATGAGTTGGTTAAAGATTTTAGATCGCTCGGCTGGGGCAATTAAATCAGGCGGCACAACGCGGCGCGCCTCCAAAATGGTCATTTTAAATGTTGACCATCCTGACATTGAAGAGTTTATTGATTGGAAATATAAGGAAGAACAAAAAGCGGCTGATTTGATTGCCGCTGGATATTCGGCTGGTATTGATGGCGAAGCTTATAGTTCAGTTTCGGGGCAAAATTCTAATAATTCGGTGCGCGTTACCGATGAGTTTATGAAAGCGGTTGAGGAAGATGGAGAATGGCATTTGCGCTGGCGTACTGATCCCTCGCATATTGCCAAGACAGTTAAAGCAAAAGAGCTTTTCAAGCGTATAGCTTATGCGGCTTGGCATTGCGGTGATCCCGGAATTCAGTTTGACACCATAATTAATGATTGGCATACCTGTCCAGCTTCAGGAAGAATTAATGGTTCCAATCCCTGCACTGAATTTATGTTTCTTGATGACTCCTCGTGCAATCTGGCTTCTTTGAACTTAGTTAAATTTCTTGATGAGAAAACTAAAGAATTTAATGTTGAGGCGTTTCGCCATGCAGTTCGGCTTTGGACTATAGTTTTGGAAATTTCTGTTTTGATGGCGCAGTTTCCTTCATATGAAATTGCGAAAAATAGTTATCTTTTTCGTCCTTTGGGATTAGGTTATGCCAATCTAGGGTCGCTTTTAATGATGATGGGGTTGCCTTATGACTCTGATGAAGGTCGCCAAATTGCCGCGGGCATAACTTCTTTAATGACTGCTCAAGCATATGCTACTTCAGCCGAGCTTTCAAAATATCTAGGGCCTTTTAAGGGATATGAGAAGAATAAATCTGATATGTTGCGAGTGATTAGAAATCATCGCAGGGCTGCTATCGGCGCTACCAAAGAAGAATATGAAAATTTAAGTATTGCTCCTGAACCTCTTAAAGAAGATTTAATCCCAGAAAATATTATGCAAGCAGTGCGCGAAGATTGGGATAGGGCGCTACTTGAAGGGGGGCAATTTGGTTTTCGCAATGCTCAAGTAACACTGCTTGCGCCAACTGGAACGATTGGGTTGCTGATGGACTGCGATACTACTGGAATTGAGCCGGACTATGCTTTAGTTAAGCTCAAAAAATTAGCTGGTGGCGGCTACTTCAAAATTATTAATCAGTCTGTCCCTAAAGCCCTGAAGACCTTGGGTTATACAAAAGAACAAATTGATGATATTGTGTCTTATATTGTTGGCACAGGGACACTGGAGAACTCTCCACATATCAATCGCACTTCACTCAAACAGAAAGGCCTAACTGAAGAAGAAATTGACACAATTGAAAAAAGATTGCCAAGCGCTTTTGATTTAAATCAAGTTGAGTTATATCCGGGACAATTCAAAAAACTTGGATTTTCACAAGAGCAAATTGATGAAGCAAGCGATTATGTTTGTGGATTGATGACGATTGAAGGCGCGCCTCACTTAAAAGATGAGCATCTTCCTGTATTTGATTGTGCATCAAAGTGTGGCAAACTAGGGAAGAGATTCATCAGCCCAATGGGTCATATTAAAATGATGGCCGCTGTTCAGCCATTTTTATCAGGCGCTATTTCAAAGACAGTTAATATTCCAAATGAAGCTACTGTTGATGATGTTGAGAAAATTTATTTTGAAGCGTGGAAGATGGGATTGAAGGCAGTTGCTATCTACCGCGACGGCTCAAAACTAGCCCAGCCGCTAAGCGGGAAAAATGACCAAAGAGCAAATGCTAAAAAGGAAGTGCAAAAAGAAATTATTATAGAGTATAAGCCGGTTAGAAAGCGATTGCCGAAACAGCGTGCCTCAATTACCAGAAAAGTTAATATCGCTGGTCATGAAATGTATTTAACCATCGGACTTTATGAGGATGGCAAGCCCGGCGAACTCTTTATTATTATGAACCAGCAGGGAAGTTTTGCCGCTGGGATGGCTGATTCTTTTGCAAAAATGGTTTCAATCGGATTGCAGTATGGGGTGCCCATTGAGACAATTGTCAATCAGCTTAGGCATATGAGATTTCAGCCATCAGGCTTTACTGGAGATTCTGATATTACTTCGGCGTCTTCAATTTCAGACTTTATTGCGCAATGGTTCCAGAAAATGTTCTTGGATGGAGGATTGAGGGCTGTTCGTTTGCCATTTGAAGAGACAAAAGAAAAAGCTGAGGAAACAGTTGAAAGAAAAGAAGAAGTTCAGCAAGGGACAACTGACGAGATAATTTCTAATGATATATTTTCTAAAGAATTAGGATTTTCTGGTGAGGTGTGTCCCGAATGCGGTATGGCGACAATGGTGGCAAATGGTAGCTGTTATAAATGCGTTAATTGCGGAGCGACTACTGGTTGTTCATAAAAGCAACTCAAAACGCAAGGGAAATTTAAGGTTAGAAGATGATTATCTGTTATTATGGTAATGGCAAAGGCAAAACAACTGCTGCTTTAGGTTTGGCTCTGCGCGCCTCTGGGTATAGAAAAAAAATTCTTTTTGCTCAATTCATTAAAGGAGAATGGAAAACAGGCGAAGACAAAGCTCTGGGGAAGCTTAAAAATATCACGCACAAAAAATTTGGTCTTGGTTTTGTCGGGATAAAAAATGACCAGAAGCCATTGGCGGAGCATAAAGCGGCAGCAGCAAGTGGTCTTGAATATGTGAAACAAAATATGAATAAATATAATATCGTGGTTCTTGATGAAATTTTTGGGGCTATTAAGGGAAAACTAGTTGCTGCAGACGATATAGTTGCGTTAATTAAAAATAAACCAGAAAAAGTGGTGTTAGTTCTGACTGGCTTACCCAAAATTTCTAAAATTTTAAAGTATTGCGATATTGTCACAGAAATGAAAAATATAAAACATCCATATCAAAAAGGACAACTTGCACAAAAAGGAATTGATTTTTGATATAATAAAAACAATGAAAACTAAACTAATCATTGCCTTCTGCAGTTTGCTCTTTTTATTTGCTTTTACTGGGTGTTCCTCGCAAAGCAATAATAAAAAGACAACTGAAGCTCCTGTTCAAGAGGAACTTTCTGATATTGACCCTCTTCTGGTAAAATCTGGTTTTGTCCGTCTTCAACTTACTGACCCAGTTCTTTATGATTATAATGAGAAAATAGGCAGTGGAATCCAGCAAAGTGGAGGAAAAGACATAAATAGCGATAATCAAAAAAGAATTGGTCTGATAGCTAATTTTAGAAAAAATAGCAAATACAATATTTCGGGTATGGCTCAAATAATTTCTCAAGATAAAATTGAGGTGAAAGGCTTCAGCTATAATGGGGGTTGCGGGCCGCTTATTCTAGGACTGACAAACTCTTCAAACGAGACAAAAATTATTGCTAAAGTGAAAGAAATTTCATCTCCGGTGTCAGACATAGGTATATCTATTTCAATTCCGTCAAATATAGAACTTATCCGTTTTGACTCTATAGCTGCTTATTGCCCAACAAGTGAAAACCCTGTCTCTGTTGCTGTTTTCCAATAACTATAAAAAAATGATAATCTCTTAAAAATTTCGCTAACTTTAAGATATATTTTTTGTTTTCGGGTTAAAATTTGGTTGAGTCCTTTTTATAGAAGTTGTGTGCGACTTTTCAAAATCCTAACTTAAAAGCAGTATAAAATTGACAAAATTATTTTTTTTGTCAAAATTTTGATGGTAATTAAAATAATTTTTGTAAATGGATTTTGTCTATCTTTTAATTTTGGCGGTTATTTCTCGGCTGGTACCCCATCCGGCAAATCTTGCGGCAGTCGGAGGTCTTACCATATTTTCTGCCAAAAGATATTCAATTTGGTTTGCTTTGGCTCTTTTAATTTGTGCTATGGTGATAACTGATATTTTTCTTGGTTTTGGAAAAACCACTTTTTGGGTTTATTCGGGAATGCTTGGATATGTCTTTGCCGGCCGACTCATATCAAATAAAGCAAGTTATTTTTACGCACCAATTATTGGCTCAGTTTTCTTTTTCCTAGTTTCAAATTTTGGCGTCTGGATTGAAGGATGGTATCCGATGACATTTGCTGGTTTGATGACATGCTACATTGCGGCAATTCCGTTTTTCCAAAATACTTTAATTTCGGATTTGGTTTTTTGTCTTGGTGCTTTTGCTTTCGTTGCAATTTATGAAAAATATAAATATAGAGGAGGTATATTATGGCGAAGGAAATTACCCAAGCCGATTTTGATGAAAAAGTGATTCGCGCTAAAAAGCCGGTGCTGGTAGATTTTTACGCGTCATGGTGTGGACCGTGTCAAGCAATGGCGCCGGTTATTGATGAAATTGCTGAGGAAGTCAAAGACCAAGCTGAAGTTTATAAGGTAAATGTTGACTCAAATCCTGATTTGGCCAACAGATACCAAATTATGTCTATCCCTACCTTTATGGTTTTTAATGAAGGTAGGGTGGTAGAGCAGTTTGTTGGGGCTCAGGGGAAACAAAAGCTCATAGAGGCGTTGGAGAAATAAGATAGTTGTTTATGAGCTGGTGCCTCTTTCAGAAACGGCCCCTCTCCACCCAGAATAGCTGCTTGGGGCAATAAGCCCCTCGGCAGCTATATTTTCATGGCATCTCTCATCGTCCTCGTTTGGAGGGCGATGAAAAAAGACCTGTTTTAGCTTTTTCGGGGTCTCTGCGTGATATGAGTGCAGAGACCCTTTTCTATTTATTTAAAGTTTTTGCGGTATAATTGGCACAGTGGAAAATTTGCTGAAAAATCTGAACAAAGAGCAAGTCAGAGCCGTCACGCATAAGGCCGGCCCACTTTTGATTATTGCTGGAGCAGGCACTGGCAAAACTACTGTTATCACTCGCAAGATTGCTTATATTATTGCTAAAAAATGGGCTAAACCTTCAGAAATTCTTGCTCTTACTTTTACAGAAAAAGCGGCGCAAGAAATGGAGGCGCGAGTTGATGAACTTGTGCCTTATGGCTTTGTTGATATGTGGATTTCAACTTTTCATGCTTTTGGCGACCGGCTTTTGCGCGACTATTCACTTGACTTGGGACTGCCTGTCAATTTTAAAGTTCTTACCAAAACCCAGCAGGCAATTTTTTTACGTGAAAATATTTATGCTTTTGACCTTAAACATTTTCGGCCAGTTGCAAATCCGACATCATATATTGATGAGCTACTGAAACATTTTTCTCGCCTGAAAGATGAACTTATTACTCCTGAAGAGTATATTGACTACGCTCAATCCCAAATCTCAAAATTTAAATCTCAAGATGAAGAAGAGTTGCTAGAGGCTGAGAAGACTCTAGAGCTGGCTAATGCTTATCAGCGGTATCAGGATTTGATGATTCAGGCTGGCAACTTGGATTTTGGCGACCAGATTTTTCTAACTTACAAATTACTAAAAGAAAATAAAAAGGTTCTTAAGGAATGCCAACAAAAATTTAAATATATTCTGGTTGATGAATTTCAGGACACAAATTATGCCCAAAATGAAATTGTCAAACTTTTAGCTGGCAAAAGCGGAAATATAACAGTTGTGGGCGATGATGATCAAGCTATCTACCGTTTTCGTGGGGCTTCAGTTTCCAATATCTTGCAGTTTGAAAAAAACTATCCGCAGACAAAAAAAATTGTTTTAAGGCAAAATTATCGCTCGACGCAAGAAATTCTTGATAGCGCATACAAGCTAATCCAACACAATAATCCTGACCGTCTTGAAGTTAGAAATAAAATTGATAAGCGTCTAGTCGGCTTGAAACATGGGCCTCTGCCTGAGCTGATTCATTGCGATACACTTTCTTGTGAAGCAGACAAAGTTGTTGAAACAATCAAAAAACTTAAATCAGAAGGCTACTCAAATAATGATTTTGCGATTTTGGTACGCGCCAATTCTCATGCCGAGCCTTTTATTCAAGCGCTTAACCAAAATGAAATTCCCTCAGTTTTTTCGGGTGCCTCGCGATTGTTTGCCGAACCGGAAGTCAAAATGCTGATAGCGTTTTTTCGCTGTCTCGTCTATCCCAGCGATAACCTTTCTTTTTATCAACTCGCAACTTCAGAGATTTATAATTTACCATCAGAGCTTTTGGCACAATTTTATGAGAAAGCAAGATACGGGAATAGAAGTTTTATTGAGATTGTGGAAAATGACGGGCAAAACTCCAGCGCAAAAATAATGGAGGTAGTTAAAGACATTAAAAAATACCGCGAATTAATTAAAAATAAGCGAGCAGGGGAGCTACTTTATGAATTTATTAAAGAGAAAAAGTTGCTTAAAAAATATTTAGACCAACCGACAGTGGAAAATGAAATTAAGATACAGAATATTGCAAGATTTTTTGAGCGGTTGGCGCAATTTGAGAGTGCAGCTACTGACTGCAGTGTTTTGGCTTATCTAGAAAATCTTGAATTAATTTTGGAAGTTGGCGAGGAATCGGAAGCGAGCGACATTGATCCTGAACTTAATGCAGTTAATGTTTTGACTGTTCATGCTGCTAAAGGTTTGGAATGGCCGGTGGTTTTCGTTGTCAATATGGTTGACCAGCGTTTTCCGACGCGCAAAAAAAGAGAACAGCTGCCAATTCCGGATAAATTGATTAAAGAGATTTTGCCGGCAGGGGATTATCATTTGCAAGAAGAAAGGCGATTGTTTTATGTCGCGGTAACACGGGCAAAAGACCATTTGTTTCTTTCGGCTGCTGATGATTATGGCGGTAAGCGTGCCAGAAAGCTTTCGCAGTTTGTGCTTGAGCTTTTAGACGAGCCACAGCTTGGTAAAATCAGGCATAAACTCTCGGCTCTGGAAAAAATCAGGCGGTTTGAAAGGCAATCGGCAGTTGCCAGTATTCAGCCGCCATCGCTTGCTCTGAAAGATACTGGCGACCAAAAACCGGCAGTTCTAAAATTATCCCGCCAACAAATTGATGACTATTATACTTGCCCTAAAAAATTTTATTTCGCAAGCGTGATTAAAATTCCTCTTCCGACTGATTGGCATTTTATGTATGGAAGTGCAATTCACAGCGCTATCAGTCAGTATTATTTACGTAAAATTTCTGGTATGAAACCAACGCTAAAATCTCTCATTGCAGATTTTGAAGCTAATTTCACCAATGAAGGTTTTATCACCAGAGAACAAGAAGAAGAAAGAAAACGAACCGGGATTGAAACCTTGCGTAGATTTTTTGACGAGGACCAAAAAATAAATTTAATTCCGGATAAAGTTGAGGACAGATTTGAGTTTAGTGAAGATTTTGTCAAAGTTAGTGGGCGTTACGACTTAGTTAAAAAGGGGAAAAGTGGTGTAGAAATTTGCGATTTTAAAACTTCTCAAGTGCGCGACCAGAAAGATGCCGACCGTCGTATCAAAGAATCAACTCAAATGATGATTTATGCTTTGGCTTGGTATAAGTTGCATGGCGAAATTCCAACAACAACTTTAATTTTTATTGAATCTAATCTGCAAGGGTCAAAAGTTTTTAGCGAAAAGGATTTGCAAAAAGCAAGGAGCATAATTTTAGATGTAGCTTCTGGTATCAGGCAACAAAACTTCAAAGCTATGCCAGATGCGCGCCAGTGTTCTATCTGCCCATATAAAGACATTTGTCCAGATTCAGCTGCCTAAATTATGGTTTCAAATTGATATCGTGCACATTGAAAAGCTTGTGGAGCTGGCAAGTTGACTTGTATAAACAAATAGTTAAACTATAATAATAAATAGTGATTAAAAATAATAAATATAAAGGAGGGGTATGAATAAAGTAGGAAAATGGGCCTTTGTTTCTGGGATTATTGTCTCAGTTCTCGCAGCATTTATTGAGTGGGAAGGAATTCCGACGATTTTAATTGCGTTGGGATTGGTAGTTGGATTCCTTAACATTGCTGAAAAAGAGGCGGAGAAATTTTTGATTGCCACAATTGCGCTTCTAATTATTGGGACGGCAAGTTTCAGCGTTTTAATTGCCAACGGCACTTTTGTCAGCAAAACCCAAACAATTTTAAATGATTTTACTGCTTTTGTCGCTGCAGCTGCGCTAGTGGTTGCACTAAAGGTGATTGTGAATCTGAGCGAAAATTCAAAAAAATAAAAAATGCGCAAAGAGAAAGTCTTTAATCTGCTAACTTTGATTTTAGTATCAATAATTGCTGGAGTTATTTGTATTTCTCATTGGAGGTTGGTTGAGCCAATCAAGATAGGAAATTCGCACGAAAAGACTTATAGCAATGCTATTGTTGGCTTTAGTTTTAAATATCCTTCTGACTTTAGAGCTGTAGATAGAATTGGGGTTGGCGATATCGGATTTGTTGATGTCTTTTGGGATAGACCAACTAATGTTGCCAATTCTTATTTTATTGAAATCAGTTTTCAGCCGTCTATTGCTGGAGAAAGCTTAAGCAATCAGGCAATGGATTATCTTCCGGGGATAAGGAAAGAGGATTTGATTCCTTTGGTACGCTCGGGTATTCAAGGTTTGCAGTATGTCAGCAATCGCGGGGCGGAAAAGTCAATTTACAATTTTTTTGTAGCCAACAATTACTTTATTGTCTTTAAATTTAATCAAAGATATTTTGATAAAACTAATCCATTAGTTTTAATTGACAACACGTTGTATTATGGTACTTACTCTAACATTTTGGGTTCATTAAGATTTGATGATAGAAGCTGAAGTTTTTGGGCTAAATTCTTAAATTCCATTTCTCTTGACCGTTTGCGATTTGTTCGGTAGAATTTGTATGTGAGCAATCAAACTTTATTTATTCTAATTGCTGTGGTTCTTGGCTTTACTGCAACGGTACTGATTCTTATTTTTTATTTGCAGGCGAAACTAAAAGAGCTCCAAAAAAATCGCGATGACCAGTCACTTCAGCTTTTGAATCAAAATATGCAGGCTCTTCAAGGGCGAATTGATAATACAAATCGGGCAATTTCCGAGCGGCTTGATAATGCTGCGCGAGTGATTGGGATGGTTAATCGTGAACTTGGGCAAATGTCGCAAATTGGAGCTTCTTTGCAAAATTTTCAGGAGTTTTTGAAAAGCCCAAAAATACGCGGCGGACTCGGAGAGCAAGGGCTAAAAGATATGCTTGCTCAAACGTTTCCCAATGAGCTTTATAAGATGCAATATAAATTTAGAAATGGGCAGACAGTTGATGCGGCGATAAAAATTGAAGCTGGCATTGTGCCAGTTGATGCCAAGTTCCCCCTTGAGAATTTTAATCGCATTTTAAATGCTAAGACCGAAGAGGAAAGGGCGGAGGCAAGAAGAAAGTTCCGCAACGACTTCAGAGTCCATGTTAATGCTATTTCTAAAAAATATATTTTGCCTGATGAGGGGACGGTTGATTTTGCCTTTATGTATATTCCTTCAGAGACAGTTTTTTATGAGCTAATTTCAAATGAAAATGACCTTCATGATTATGCGGTGAAAGCGAAAGTAATTCCATCTTCACCCAACACATTTTTTTATTATATGCGTTCAATTATGTTGGGGCTTCAGGGTAAAAGAATTTCAGAAATGTCGCGCCAGATTTTGCAGACCTTAAAAATTATTCAAACAGAATCAAGAAAATTTGGTGATAATTTATCAGTTTTGAGTCGTCACTTAACTAATGCAAAAAGCACGATGGAACGAGTTGACTATGACTATCGCCAGCTTGCCAGCAAAATTGATCAAGTTAGTTTGCTTGAAGCAAAACAAACAGATTTGATTGAAGAGACGACAGAAAAACCAAATAACAGCTGATGGAAATAATAAAAATCTTGCACGAAACTCCAAATTATTTAGTAATTTCAAAGCCGGTAGGAATTGCTGTTCACCCGGGAGCAGATAGGGAATCGTATACAATCCATCATTGGCTTCTTCAAAAATATCCTGAAATTGAAAAGCTACCTTGGAAAACAAAAAATCGTATAGGGATTATTCACCGGCTTGATAAGGATACTTCCGGAATTATGTTGCTTGCAAAAACGCCTGAAGCTCTTGATTTTTTCCAAGATCAATTTAGAGCTCGTAAGGTTGAAAAATATTATACAGCTTTAGTTTTTGGAAAGCTAAAACCAGCTCACGGCTTTATTGATGTTTTAATTAAGCGAGACCCAAAAGACCGCAAGCGCCAAAAAGCGGAAATGATTGATTTTGGATTTGATGAAGCGGAAAAGAAGAACTCATCAACTGAATATTGGGTCAAAAAAACTTACAATTACGAAGGTCAAGTTTTATCTTTATTACTGGTCAGGATTTATACAGGAAGAAAACATCAAATCAGAACTCATATGAAATTTGAAGGGACGCCGGTAATGGGAGATAGTCTCTATTTTACAAAACCATCTCGCAGATTGTCGCGAGAACTTGGGTTGAATCGCCAGTTTTTACATGCGACTAAACTTAAAATCAAAGACTTTGAAACTAAAAAGCCCATTGAGTTTGAGGACAAATTATCACAAGACTTACAAAAAGTTTTGGACAATTTATCTACTCTTCAACTGTAATTGCCTCAACCGGACAGTAACTTGCAACCTCTTTAAGGTCGCAGGATTCGCACTTGCAATCTTCGCTTTTCGGATGGCTTTTACCATCTTTAATCTCAAAGCATTCATTGCAAAGTGAGACGCAAGTCCCACATCCGATGCATTTTTCCGTATCTACTTTAATTTTCATAGCATCAGTATAGCATAAAATAGTTATCCAGCATAGAGTATTCACATTAATGAAGCGATTTTTTAGGCTATGATAGAGCTGGCTTCATTGACAATAAAATCATAGATGATACTTTTGAATAGTAAGCAAGAGGTAAAAATGCCGAATTTAAAAGTTCATTTTGGCAGGTTGGGAAGTTTCAGTGAAATTGACCGTTTTATTTTAATTCCCAAGAAATATTGGGATGATTTTATCCCGGGAGAGACAAAATTAAAAATTAAAGGGGAGCAGGTTTCGGTTCGTGTTTATGATATTCCTTGCGATTGCAGCCCCAAAATGCATACTCACAGAATCATTGATTTGAGGGATATTTGGGAAAAGCTTCAAATTAAAAATGGAGATGAGGTTGAGGTAACAAGATGAAACAAAAAATCTCAGCCATTGTATATAAAATAAAAGATGGTAAGCCTTATTATTTTGTGGGTAAAGTACCCGATTCTTCTATCTGGAAATATGTTACCGGGAAAGTTGAAAAAGGGGAGAAACCTTTTGAGGCGGCGAGGAGGGAAATTGGCGAAGAGCTTGGAATTTATGAGTTCCGCAACTTTTTTAGTTTGAGAAAATCATTTGTTTTTGAGTCGGGTCATGAAAAAATTAGAGAATACATTTTTGCCCAAGAAATTCCAAAGACAAAAATAAAACTTGAAAAACGGGAGTTTTCTCAATATAAATTTCTGCCGCTTGAAAAAGCGCAAGAATTAGTTTATTTTGATTCCCACAAAAGATGTCTGCGTCTGGTTGATATGGCATTAAAAGAACAAAACTATCCAAAGATATTTGTAATTTCCGGACCGTCAGGCAGTGGCAAGGGATCTGTTTTAGCCGGAGTTTTAAAGCGGGTTAGAAATATTAAAAGGGTTAAGACATTAATGACGCGGCAACCCTTAAGGAAGGACGATAAAGCTGGCAGGCAAAGAGTTTCAGTCAAAGAATTTTTTAATCTTGATTGCGCTGGCAAATTAATTGAAAAAAATTTTTATGCCGGCTATTGGTATGGCACACCGGCTGATAGTATTGAGAAGATTATTGAAAGCGGCAAGAATGCAATTTTGGAGATTGACCTTAATGGTATGAAGGCTTTGAAGAAAAAATATTCAAATGTTGTTTCAATTTTTTTGAAAGCAAATTTTGAAGATTTAAGAAAAAGAATTAAATCTCGCGGCGGATGTACTGAAGAGGAAATTCAAAAAAGATTGTCAATCGCAAAAAAAGAGATTGCCGAATCTAAAATATGCGATTATATTATTTTAAATAAACAAGGCCAACTTGATAAAGCAATAGACCAAGTAATAAAAATAATAAAAAGAGAAAAATGAAAAATACAGCAAACGGATTTCTTGCCATTGTGATGGTTGTCGGCTTAATTGTTGGCGGCTTAATTTTGTCCTCTCCCAAAACAGGGACCGCGCCCGCGAGTACTTCAGCGTCTGAGGCTACTGCCACAGAAGTTAAACCCGAATTACTTTACAATGATGACGCTCCCACTATTGGCTCAAAAGATGCGAAAGTAAAAGTCGTTATCTTTTCTGATTATCTTTGCCCTTACTGCAAGCAAACTAGCGAAAATATGGCTAAAATTATGCAGGAAAATCAGGGAAAAGTGGAATTAATTCATAGGAATCTTATTGTCCATCCGCCTCAAGCTGAGATTCTGGCAAGAGCAGCCGAAGCGGCTAATCTTCAGGGAAAATTTGCTGAAATGGATAACGCTCTTTTTGAAAAAAGTCCAGAAACAACTGAGGAAGCAATGGTTAATCTGGCGAAGGAATTAAAGCTTGATGAAAATAAATTTAAAAATGATTTGGGAAGCGATAGGGTTAAAAAAAGAATCAGCCAAGATGATAGCGATGCAACTGCTTTAGGGTTACGAGGCACTCCTAGTATTTTTATTAATGGCAAGCCTCTTGATGATCCTAGAGAATTGGCAGATGCAATTAATAAAGAGCTTTTCAAGTGAAAATTCTTCTTATTAGCGATTTGCACAGCCAAAAAAAGACTCTAGTCTCGCTTGAGCGGATTATTGAAAGAAATAAACCTGACGCTCTTATTTGCGCAGGAGATATTGCTCAAGGAAATGACATAGAATTTCTAGAAAAACTATTCGGAATTATCGAAAAAAATAAACTACCAAGTTTTTTGATTTGGGGAAACAGCGAAGGGGAGCTAGCCAGAGAATTTATAATAAACTCACCTTATAATATTCATCTTCAAAGAAAAAAACTAGGAAATCTAGATATTGTCGGCATTGCCGGGGTTGATGAAGTTGCTGCTTTTGACACTAAAATATTGAAAGATGCAATTCTTGTGACACATCGACCGCCTCTGAAGGGAGCTTTGAATTCCAAATATCCAAATTCTCCAAAATATCATTTAAGTGGCCATCTCCACTTCGCAGCTTCTTTAAAAGTCTATCCAGCAACAATCCATATTCAGATTCCGACATTGCAAGCAGGAAGATTTGGGATATTTGAACCAGATCAGGGAAGGGTAAAGTTCTTTTTTGATCGCTAAAGTGCTAAAATTTAATTAATGAGTCAAATTCTTACAGTCGGCGATGTTACAATTGACCGAATCCTTGAAGTTGAAGAACAGGAGGCAAGTCTTAATTGTAGTTTAAAATCACATACCTGCGAGATTTGTTTCAAATACGGAGAAAAGATTCCCATTAAATCAAGTTTTGTCTCGTTTGGCGGCGGGGCTTTGAATTGTGCTTTGGGCTTTAAAAAGTTAGGTCTTGATGTAGCAATTGCAACTTTTGTCGGAGAAGACAGAGAGGGGGCTGATTTAATTAATTTTCTTCAATCAAAGCATATAAAAGTCTTTTGCCAGCGAGCTGGACAAACAAATCATTCTACTGTTGTTGTCTATAAAAATGAACGCACGGTTTTGAGTTATCACTCGCCCCGAAATTATCAAAATCTTTCACTTCCTGTGGCGGATTGGATTTATCTTGCCTCTGCCGGCAAGGGTTCAGACGTTCTTAAAGAAAAAATCATAGCCGAGGTAAATAGGGGAAGTAAATTAGTTTTTAATCCGGGCAACTGGGAACTTCAGAATTTTGATAATTTTATCCCGCTTTTGAAGTATTGCGCAGTTTTGATTTTAAATAGAAGCGAAGCCAATTTAGTTATGCCGGATTTGAAAGAGCCGAAGTTGCAGCTTGAGAAGATGCAAAATTATGGTGTGAAAATTGCTGTTATTACTGATGCTCAAAACGGCGCTTATTTTGGGGTTCGCGGCAGGGTATTCCATATTAATTCTTTGGCTGTTGATGTAAAAGACCCGACTGGAGCAGGGGATGCTTTTGCATCTGGTTTTATCGGTGGTATTATTTTGGGAGCGACACTTGAAGAATCAGCTAAATGGGGTATGGTAAATGCAACAAGTGTAATTGAAAATATAGGGGCAAATTCAGGCCTATTAACCAAAGACGAGATAGTAAATTTGCTTAAAAAAATCGCTATTTTTAGAATAGTAGCATTGTAGTTAGGAGGAAATATGGAAAAGAAAAAAATTTATTTAGCGCGAATGATTGATAAAAAAGGGATTGAAATATTAGAATCCCATAAGTCGTTTGATGTACAGGCTAATAAATCAGATAAGGTTCTTTCCAAAGATGAGTTGATTGAAAAAGCGCAAGGAGCGGAAGCGTTAATTACGCTCTTGACTGATAAGATAGATGGCGAAGTAATGGACGGGATTGGAAAAAACTTAAAAATAATTGCCAATTATGCTGTTGGTTTTGACAATATTGATTTGGAGGCGGCAAAATCGCGAAATATTGTAGTGACTAATACGCCTGAAGTTATGACTCAGGCAGTCGCCGAGCATGCTATGGCATTAATATTGGCTTGTGCGCGCCGCATCGTTGAGGGGGATAAATTTGTGCGAGAAGGGAGATATAAAGGATGGGAGCCGGATCTTTTACTTGGGCCGGAAATAGCCGGTAAGACATTGGGAATTGTTGGTATTGGCCGCATTGGCTCATCGCTTGCTCAAATCGCTTATCATGGTTTTGGGATGAAAATTCTCTATAGTGATATTAATCGCAACGAAGAAATTGAGAGAAACCTTCAAGCTGACCATGTTTCCTTAAATACACTTCTTGAGCGGAGTGACTTTGTTTCTTTGCATGTTCCGCTTTTGCCCAGTACTCACCATTTGATTTCTGCCAAAGAATTTAAGCTAATGAAAAAAACAGCAATTCTTGTTAATACTTCTAGAGGTCCGGTTATTGACGAAGAAGCTCTATATCATGCTTTAAAGAACAAAGAAATTTTTGCTGCCGGGATTGATGTTTTTGAATTTGAGCCAAAGCCGGTTAGCGGATTAGCCAATCTTGATAACATTGTTTTTACTCCGCATATTGCAAGCGCTACGCATGAAGCTCGTCAGGCGATGAGCGAATGCGTGGCTGAAAATGTGATTGAGGTTTTAAACGGCAGGCCAGCCAAGACTCCAGTAAATTAAATTGTAAGCCAAAATAAAAATTGAAAGTAAATTACAGATGGAGGGCATATGGCAGTAAAATTAGCAATAAATGGATTTGGGCGGATTGGGCGGCAGACGCTACGCGCCCTGATTGAAAAAATAAAAATTAAGGAATTGAGGGAAGACGATATTGAGGTTGTAGCCGTCAATGACCTTGCCGACCCTAAAACCTTAGCCCATCTTTTAAAATATGATTCTGTCTATGGAATATTTGATAGTAATGTCAGCTGGTCAGATGAAGGTGAAGGCGGGAAAATTGTTGGCAGTATTTCAGTTGATGGCAGGTCAATTAAAGTAATTAACGAGCCGGACCCGCTAAAGCTTCCTTGGAAAAAACTTAATGTTGATGTTGTTATTGAGTCAACGGGCAGGTTTACTGACAAAGTTTCTGCGGAGAGTCATCTTAAAGCAGGAGCAAAAAAAGTGATTATTTCAGCTCCAGCCAAAGGTGGCGGAGTCCCGACTTATGTTATGGGTGTGAATATGGAAAAAGCTCAACCGTCAGAAGATATTATTTCAAATGCATCTTGTACCACTAATTGTATTGCACCTGTTATGGCGGTGATGGAAAAGCATTTTAAGGTTTTAAGGTCTTTAATGACAACTATTCATGCTTATACAGCTGATCAGTCATTAGTTGATGGGCCGCACAGAGATTTGCGCCGTGGTCGCAGCGCTGCAATAAACACCGTCCCTACCACCACTGGCGCTGCTCAAGTAGCGGCGGAAACAGTGCCAGAGCTTAAAGGCCATTTTGACGGACTATCAGTTCGTGTCCCGGTGCCAGTGGGTTCTCTTTCTGATATAACTTTGGTGACAGAGCGCGAAGTAACAGTTGATGAAGTAAATAATGTCTTTATTGAAGAATGTGAAAACCCAAAATGGCACGGCATTCTCACATATACTCAAGAACCCTTGGTTTCATCTGATATAATTGGAAATCCGCACTCAGCAATTGTGGATTTGTCTCTAACTCAAGTTGTTGATAAAACTCTTGTTAAAATTATTGCGTGGTATGATAATGAGTGGGGTTATTCAAATCGTCTTGTTGAACAAGTATTATATTTGGAAAGTTTAATTAATAAAAAATGAAAGATGTAATTATTATTGGTGGGGGGCCTGCTGGCCTCACAGCTGCTCTTTATTTAGGAAGATATCAAAGAAAAGTGCTACTGGTTTCAGATGTTATTGGAGGTCAGGCAGCTTTGGCTTGGAAGGTAGAAAACTATCCCGGGTTTCTGCAAATTTCAGGCGTTGAGCTACTTAATAAAATTAATGAACAAGTCAAACAGCTTTCTTCTGTTGAAATGATAATAGGGGACAGAGTTGAAAAAATTGAAAAGGTAGGGGAGAGATTCAAAGTAAAAATTAGGGAAATAGAAGTTGAAGCCAAAACGATTTTAATTGCTGCCGGAAGCACCCATAGAAAACTTGGCATCAAAAGCGAAGACGAGCTAGTTGGCAAAGGTATTAGTTATTGTGCGACATGCGATGGGAATTTTGCGAAAGGTAAAGATGTAGTTGTAGTTGGAGGTGGGAATTCTGCCTGTGGGTCGGCGCTAATTTTATCAGAGCTGGCTCAAAAAGTGACCCTTATCAATAACTCTGTTGAGCTTCATGGTGATGCGATTAATATAGATAAACTTGTAAAAAATCCGAAAATTACTATAATCAATGAGGCTGAAGTGTTAAGTTTTAAAATTGATGAAATGAAGTTAAGTGGTATTGAATATAGAGACAAATCCGGCAAAAAGACAATGGTTCCCGCTGAGATGGTTTTTATTGAAATTGGCCAAGTTCCAGCAACTGAAGGTTTTGAGGGTATTGTTAAATTAAATGAGAAAAAAGAAATTATTGTTAACCCGCAAACAAAAGAAACTTCAACACCGGGTATATTTGCTGCAGGCGACATCACAAACATTTTATATAAACAAATTATTATCGCGGCAGGTGATGGAGCGCAAGCAGCTATGGCAATTAATCAGTTTTTGAATAGATGAAAAATAATTTTGTAGTTTTGTTTATTATTCTTATTATTGTTGGTTTTTCTATTTCAGTTGTTTTGCCTAAAGGGCCAGACTATTTTGGCAGGGAAACAAAAATGCATCTTGGTCTTGATCTTCAAGGAGGAGCTCAGCTTTTATATAAGATTGATACTTCAAATACAGCAGGAAAAAGTCCTGCTGAAGTCCAAAGTGAAACTGTTGACCTTATAACTCGCCGAGTTGATGATTTAGGGGTAAGCGAGCCGGTAGTTCAAGGAACAAAAGTTGGCAATGATTATGGGGTTTTGGTTGAATTGCCGGGAGAAAAAGATGTTGAACAAGCCAAAAAAATAATTGGCAAAACAGCGCAATTAAGGTTTTATGAATTAGACGCAAACGGGCATGAGGTCCCGACAGATTTAACCGGCGCCGATGTCTCAAAAGCATCAGCAGGCACCGATAAAAGTCAAGCTGGTTTTTCTTCAGTTTCTCCAATTATATATCTTGAGTTTAACAAAGAGGGAGCTGATAAGTTTAAGGAAATTACTAAAAGAAATGTTGGCAAAGTGTTGATTATAAAACTTGATGATGAAGTAATTAATGAGGCCACAGTACAGACGGAAATTAGTGGGGGCAAGGCGCAAATTGAAGGAATCAAAACTTTTAAAGAGGCAACAGACACGGCTCGCTTAATTAACGAAGGGGCTTTGCCGGCGCCAATTTATTTAATTCAAGAAAGCCAAGTTGGCGCTTCACTTGGGAGAGATGCAATTGAAAAGAGCTTAATTGCTGGTCTCATCGGGCTGATTTTGGTGGCGGTATTTATGATTATTTATTATGGGTGGTTGGGTGTTGCTGCCGTAGCCGCCCTTATAATTTATACTTTAATTGTAACATCGCTTTTTAAACTTATCCCAGTTACGCTTACATTGGCTGGAATAGCTGGTTTTGTTTTTTCAATTGGAGCTGCAGTTGATGCCAATATATTGGTTTTTGAAAGGTTTAAAGAAGAAAAAGAGAAAGATATTCCTATAACACAAGCTCTTGAAAATGGTTTTTCTCGCTCATGGCCAAGCATTCGTGATTCAAATATTGCCTCGTTGATAACTTCTGGCATTCTTTTTTATATGAGTACTGGGTTGGTTAAAGGTTTTGCTGTGACGCTGGCAATTGGTATTGCAGTTTCGTTGTTTACCGCTCTGACGGTTACAAGAACAATTTTGCGATTTTTTATTAAAAACAAATGAACGTAATTAAATATAGAAAATTTTGGGTCATTTTCTCAGCAGTTTTAGTCTTATTGGGAATTTTAACTATTATTTTAGTCCGCCCTAAGGCAGGTATAGATTTTACCGGCGGAACGTTGATTGAAATTAAGACTGAACAGGCACCAAGTATAAGCATGGTTAGAGATAAAATAAAGGGCGCTTTGAATGGTGAAGAATTAATTATTCAGGAATCAGGACAGGGTCAATATATTATCCGAACTAAAGCGCTTGAAGAATCTGATTATAATAAATTTGAGGCAGCGGTAAAACAAGCCTTGCCAGATGTTAATATTTTGCGACATGAGTCAATTGGAGCCACAGTGGGAAAAAGTTTAACACAAAGGGCTTTTATTGGGATTGGTTTGGCAGCGCTTTTAATTATTATCTATCTGGCTTATGCATTTAGATCGGTTCCAAGGTCAGTTTCGTCTTGGGCTTTTGGAATTATTGCTATTACGGCTCTAATTCATGATTTGATTTTTTCTTTTGCTGTATATTCAATTGTTGGAAAATTTGCCGGCTATGAAGTAGAAGGAATGATTGTAGTGGCGGCTTTAACTATTTTGGGATTTTCAGTTCACGATACAATTGTTGTTTTTGATAGAGTTCGCGAGAATATTATTCGCCATCCCCAAAGGACATTGGCGGAAAATACAGAAATTTCTGTCAATCAAACATTTGCCCGGTCTTTAAATACATCTTTAACTGTAATTTTGGTTTTGGTTTCAATGTTTCTTTTGGGCGGCTCAACAATTAAACCTTTTGTATTTATGCTAATTACGGGAATAGTAGTAGGGACTTATAGCTCAATTTTTGTGGCTTCGCCGCTTTTGGTCTGCTGGTTTGAATACCAAAACAGGAAAAAGTAGATATCTTATCGCTCTACAGTAGGGGAGTGGCAAAGAAAAATTAAAAGTGTCAAAAATTAAAAATAAAAAATTGAAAATATTTAAATTTTGTAACAGAGACAAAATTTAAATTTAATAAAAGTAAAATTCAAGTTGAAATTCGGTCTAAATTTTTTACATAAATTTTTGGCAATTTTTTTAAATTTTTTAAACTAGTTTTTTTAATTTTTGTTTTTAAAATATCTATTTTGACGAGTAATAAGACCTCTAAAATAAAAACGCGCGTTCTAGTTGATTTCAGAGCCAAAAACAGGTTTATATTAGCACTAATTATTATTAATTGAGGATAATTTTTACCCGAATTAAGAGGGTAATTTTAATTAAATAATTTTTGGCTGTGGCAGGTGAGACCTTAGAAAATTTTTTATAATTTAAATTTTGATTGAAATTCAGGCCTAATTATTATTAATTACTAGTTGGTTTTTATTTATGCGTTGGCTGCTGATAAATTCTTTAATGACGCAAAAGATATATTGTCCGACATAATATAAAAACAACGATTTCGCCTTTTTGCTTTGACAGCGTGTTATTCTAAACAAGTCATTGTTTTGATATTTGAAGTTTTATTTTAATGCTTAATTAATTTAATTTTTCTTCTCTATAATCTTATATCATATCGCCCCGCCATTTTTTTATTAGTTATTATTTTCTAATTTATTTTTTTTAAATAAAATTGTCTCCTTCTCCAAGGAGCTAAAGCCTCTTCCCCGACAAGAAAAGTTAAATTGAGTTCTAATTTTTATTATTTCTTTTACTCTTCCCTATTGCTTGCTGTTGCAGTTGTTTCATCATCAATTTTCTGGCCGGTTACTTTTTTGAACCCTGTTCTAGTTAAGTAATACCATTTGTTTAAATTATAATCTTCTATTTCTCTGACATTGCTTAACTCTTCAGGTAAATTACTTGGCTTTGTTGAAGTTTGAATATTTTCATCTTTTTCGCGAGTTTCTGTTTCTTGAGCTTTTTTTTGCGGTGTTTGGCTTTCATCTGTCTTGGGTCCTAAAACTTCTTCTGGCAATTTCGGCGCGGCAGTGCTTTCTTCTATTTCTTTTTCTACCTCATCTCTTGGGCGCGAATATTTAGATCTTGATTGATTGATAATTTTTTCTACAATGTTTGTTTTTTTAAATTCTGGCAGGACGGTTTTAGCTGAAAATGGGGCGCTAGTCACGCCGTCAATGGACATTTTCAGATAGATATTATAGTTACTCAAATTAGTTAAGTCTGATGGTTCAAAGACAGGCACGAATTCTTTATTTAAAAATTCAGCATCTTTCGCTCCAACTCTAAAAGTGATTAAAGTTCCTACATTTCCAAAAATTGCATTGGCTACATTTTCTGACATTTGGGCGATGTATTGATTGGTGACAGTTAAACTTAAGCCATATTTTCTTGCTTCGGAGAGAATAACTGCAAAAGAATCTGTCGCAAAATTTTGAAACTCATCAACATAAAGATAAAACGGAACTCTTTTTTCTTTTGGTATATCTGCCCTACCCATTGCTGACATCTGAATTTTAGTAATCATTAGTGATCCAAGTAGCGCGCTGTTGTCTTCGCCTATTTTTCCAATTGAAAGGTCAATAAGCAAGATTTTTTTCTCGTCCATAATTTTTCTGATGTTGATACAGCTATTTTTTTGTCCTACGATATTTCTAATAATAGTTGATGATAAAAACTGCCCGACTTTATTTTGTATTGGCGCTACCGCTTCAGTTCTAAATTTCTGGTCGTACCTTTCATATTCATTGATGAAAAAATCACGGATTACCGGGTCAGTAATTTTTTCAACCACTCCCCTTCTGAATTTTGTGTCGTTTAGCACTTTCAAAACGCTTAACAGTGTTGCTCCGGGATAATCAAGCAGGCCCAAAACAACATTTCGCAAAATATACTCAAGGCGGGGCCCCCAAGATTCGCCGAATATTTTTTTGAAAACGCTGACAATGCCAGAGGCAACGATGTTTTTATATTCAGGGCTTACATTTTCAAAAAGGTTAAACCCAATAGGATATTCTCTATCTGCTGGCGAGAAATAGACTACGTCATCTACTCTATTTTCAGGAATATATTCAAGAACATCATTAATTAAGTCACCGTGTGGATCAGCTACAGCCACTCCCCTACCTTTACAGATATCATCAATTATCATTTGTTTTAGAAGTGTTGATTTTCCAGTACCTGTTTTTCCAATAGAGTAAATATGAAGTGCTCTATCAGGAATTTTAATGCCAAATAATTTTTCTGTTCCTCTAAAATTAGTTTTTCCAATAATTGAAATCTGGTCTTCCTGTTCTGTCCCTGCTAGGGGCAGGTTTTGTGGCGGCTCTCCTTTTCTACTTCCGGCATAATCCATAGAAGGAGTTTCAACTGTTTCAGCCGGAAGATGATAAATTGAAGCAAGTTCTTCAATATTTAAAATATAAGGTTTAGGTCCAAGTTGCCTTTTTTTATAGCTTTGGATGGCGAGATCTTTTTCTAGTATTTTTCCATGAATAAAGCCATTAAGCTGAGTTTGATTAAATTGTTTAAAAGCTCCAAGTACTGAATTAAGTCTCTGTCTGGCTTTGTTGGGGTCATCTGATAATGAAACTATTCTAATTTTAGTTTGGAAACCAAGTTTTGTCGCTTTTGATTCAATCCCTCCCAAGCCAGCTTGCACGGCAGCTGAAATCTCGGGAGTTTTTGCAGTTTGGCTTTCTGTTGGTGACTGGACTGATTCGGCAAGTCCCCGCAAGAAACTAAAAACTCCTTTTCCGATTGTTTTTAGTATTGTTTCGTCTGGATTATGTCCTGCTTTTACTGCAGCTACATAAGCCTCGCTTTGTTTTTGCCATTTATCATCAACTGGGGAAATACAAATTTGAATCCAAAGCTCCTCGTTTTGGTCAAGTTGGCTTAAAATGCTAGTAATACTGGAAAGCGGGTCAACATCAAAACTTTGAAATGTTTTTATTGGATATATGTCTCTTTTTGTAGTTTGTAAATCAACCCCTACTCCAGCTTTTCCCTGAATTAGTTTCGTTGTATAATCCTCTGCTTCACTTATTTCAACGTCAGGATACTGTGCATAGAACTGGCTTTCAATAAATTCTTTGAGATATCGCGGAGCATAAAAATAAAATTGGATAAATTTATTAATTGAGACAATTTCAAAACTTATTGTTGGCTGGAACTTGCTGGTGTAGTCATAAATTCCATGCAGGGCGGCAAAGAAAAGTTCTGCCGCTGCCGGGGTTTTTTCGTTTTTTTTGGGGATAAGAATTCGGCACAAAACGTAATCGCTATTGCTAGTTTCAGTTTTAGGTTGGTTTGGGTTTTCCATCTTATTTATATTTTTTCTCTTGCCAATATTATTTTAAAATTCGGGTTCTTTAATTTTTATTCTTTCTTCAATCTCAGCAGAGACAATATCAACGTCGCGGCCGTATTTTAATCTTGAAAGTTCTCTAATTGCCTTGCCGAGCTCTTTGTTTTCGGGTGTCTTATCTTGAATTGTCTGCATGCTGAAAGGTCTTGTTGGAGCATTATCAATTAGTAGTTTAACATATGCATTGAAAGCATCAATATTATTGAGGTCTGTTTGGTCAGCAACAGGCGCAAATTCCTTGGCCATAAATTCCGCATCAGGCACTCCAATTCTAAAAGCAACCAGCGTTCCTACATTTCCGATAATTGCATCCCGAATTAACTCAGGGATTTGAGCTATATATTGGTTAGTAATGTTAAGGTCAAGATGGAATTTTCTTGCTTCTGAAAGTATTTGCGCGAATGTGTCAGTTGAAAAGTTCTGAAATTCATCAACATATAAATAAAAATCACGTCGCTTACTTTCCTCAATATCTACTCTTGATAAAGCGGCTGTAAATAACTTTGTAACAAAAATCATTCCCAACAAGTTGCTGTTAATTTCTCCTATTTCTCCCTTAGCTAGATTAATTAGTAGAATTTTTCCGCTGTCCATTACTTCTCTGAAATCAAAACTGGATTTGACTTGCCCGATGATGTTGCGCATTGTAATGTTGGTCATAAACCGCCCAAATTTTGAAATAAAATAATTATACATTTCAGATTTGTGGAAATCAGCGGTTTTGGCTAGCTGTTGAGTCCAAAATGCCTTGACTATTGGGTCGCTAATTGACTTTATTTTGCTTTCGCGATACTCATCATCAGTAAAAAGTTTGGGGATTTCAATTAAGGTTCCACCTTCGGGGCTATCCATCAAAGTTAGTGCTGCATTTCGCATCCAGTGTTCAAATTGAGGCCCGATGAAACCCTGCCCGTGAGGGTCAAACAACTTGTAGAAAATTTGAACTGCTTCTTGCACTAGAAAGTCTTTCTGTTGTTTTGTTTTCCACTCCAGAAGATTGACGCCTAGCGGTCTAGTGGTGTCGGCGGGGTCAAAATAGATTACATCTTCGGCTCGTTCTTTTGGAATCTTGTCAATAATTTTTTCTACAAGTTCTCCGTGCGGGTCAAAGACTGCAATTCCCTTTCCTCCTCTGATATCTTGAAGGATCATTGATTCAAAAAAAGTTGTTTTACCTGTTCCAGTCATTCCAATGCAGTACAAGTGACGTCTTCGGTCAGTTTCTTTGAGGCGGACAATAACCTCCTCTCCGCGATAGATATTTTTGCCTAAAATTATTCCTTCTTTTGGCATATTTGCCGGTGCCGGCGAGCGTTTAGCTGTAAACCACCTAATTCCCGGCGTATCAATATGCTGGGATGGAAAATGATAAATTGAAGCTAGTTCTTCTGAGTTTAGTATCATTTTATTGAATCCGATAAAATGTCGCAAAATATAATGAGTCAAAAAAGATTTTTTTTCAAAGTTTCTTAAGAGCTTAAAAGTGTTTTTATTAGGTGATGCAAATTGTGCAAAGCTTGAAAAAATATTTCTTAGGTTTGCTTCCGCTTCCTGCATGCTCTGTGCCATTGAAATTAATCTTATCTGCACATGAAAGCCAGTTTTAGCGCTTTTTTCAGACAGAAGTTTAATTGTCTCTTCTTGTAGTGGTGTGATTTTTTGGACAGGCGCGCTGTCTTTTTGGTTTTGTATTGCAAAAGCAGCAAGACTACCCAGAAAGTATCCAACTCTATTAAGCCAAGAAGTCCCAAGCGGCACTCCCCTGCCCTCTTGAATTTTTCGGATGGACCATTCAATATGCGCTCTCCAGCTTTGGCTGATTGGTTTGACTAAAATCTGGATTGAAGCACGGGAATTATCACCAATTTTAGAAAGCGCGTTGGTGATGTTGGCAATTGAGTCAACTTCAAGCTCTTTATAGGTTTTAATTGGATAGATAAAAGATCTTGAAGTGGTAATCATCCCATAGGCAATTTCTAGCCCTTCTTTAAATATTCGGAAATCGCCACTTGGTTCAATTTGGGCTGCGGGATAGAAACTTTGGATTTGTTTTTCAATTAGCTGTTGATAGCTTTTGGGCACTCCAACAAAAAAGATAATTTCTTTTTCTTTAGCGATATACTCAAAGGAAATTGTGGGTTGTCCATACAAGATTCCTTTTATTCCACTTTCAAATAGAGAGCCAAGCGAAGAAAAAAACTGGTCGGCAACGGCTGTAATTTCGGGAATAGATTTGGATGGTTCATATTCTTCCTTCTCGTATTTTTTGGGCACTTTTATTTCCAAAAGAACTAAATCATTAGCCCGTTTGCTTAAATTACTCTTGCTGTAACGGAGATAAAACAGGTATAGTGCCGCTGCCAATACCAAAACTATAGCCAGCCAAAAATAAAACTCTACAGGAATTTCAGCTAAATTAGACACTCATTCCCCTTATTAATTTTGCCTAATTAAATTATACCAGAACTAAAAAGTATTGTTTTTAATCAAGTCCTTGATTTTAGAGACTAAAGAAAAAACGAAACTTAAATTATGAATAGTTAGCAAGTGGATGCCCAAAGGTTCGTTTTCGCTGATTAAATGGCGCAGATATGCTTTTGAGAAGCCGGTTTTGCAGGTATAGCAATTGCAGTTTTTATCAATTGGTTCTAAATCTGTTTTGTATTTTGCATCTTTAAGATTGATTTGTTCGTAAAAATTATTGGACTTGAAATTTTTAAATTTCCATACGTTTGCGTGTCTGGCAAGCCGTGTTGGCAGCACGCAGTCAAACATATCTATTCCAAGACGGATAACTTCAATAATGTCTTCAGGATAGCCAATGCCCATTAAATATCTTGGCTTGTTTTTATCAAGATATTGGGTACACCATTTTGTTACCTCGTAAATTTTTTCTTTTGATTCTCCAACTGAAACTCCACCAATTGCATTGGCTGGAAGGTCAAGGGAATTAATTAATTTAGCTGATTCTTCTCTTAAATTTCTAAAAGTGCCGCCCTGACAGATAGGAATAAGAGCTTGGTCTTTTCTTTTTTTGGCTCTGATACAGCGCTTTAGCCATAAGTTTGTTCTTTTAACTGCTTCTTCAACCTTTTTGTAGTTTACGCCGGCTGGTGGGCATTCATCAAAAGCCATAATTATGTCTGCGCCAAGTGATTCTTGTATTCTAATTGAGTCCTCTGGAGATATAAAATGTTTTGAACCATCAAGATGTGAATAAAAAGTTACTCCTTTATCTTTGATTTCGGCAGGTTTGATTTTTGTTTGTCCTCGGGGGGTTTCATTTATTTTTTCTTCTCCAAGGGAAAACACTTGGAACCCGCCCGAATCAGTCAAAATTGGCTTGTTCCAACGTATAAAATTGTGTAGTCCTCCTGCTTTTTCAACAAGATTTTCTCCGGGCCGAAGATAAAGATGGTAGGTGTTAGCAAGGATAATTTGAGCGCCGACCTCCTCAAGTTCTTTTGGCGCCATCGTTTTTACCGCTCCAACTGTTCCTACGGGCATAAAAACAGGTGTCTCAATTTCTCCGTGAGGAGTAGTAAAGATGCCAATGCGGGCATCCGAAATTTTTGATTTTTTGGTAATTTTATAGTCAAACATCATTATTAGTTTATACCAAAAACCCTGCGATATGCAGGGAATCTGGTAAGGTGATGACAACTTTTGGCTAGACTAATTCTACAGTCGCACCGGCAGCCTCTAGTTTTTTCTTTGCTTCTTCAGCTTCTGCTTTGGGGACATCTTTCTTTACTTCTTTTGGTGCGCTGTCAACTAGGTCTTTAGCTTCTTTGAGTCCAAGTTCTTGATTTATTTCGCGGACTGCTTTGATTACCGCAATTTTTTGGGCTCCACTATCTTTAAGCATAATAGTGAAATTTGCTTTTTCTTCAGCTTCAGGAGCTGGACCGCTTGCAGCTGGTGCTCCGGCTACAGCCACAGGAGCAGCCGCGGAAACGCCAAATCTTTCCTCAAGCGCCTTGACTAACTCGGCAAGGTCAGAAACCGACATTGATTCAATTTCTTTAATTAAATCCTTGAACTTTCCGCTTGGAGCTGGTTTTTCATTTTTGGTCTCTTCTTTTGGCTCCCCGTTTGTTTTCTCTTCAGTTTCTTTTTGAGCAACTTCTTCTTTTTTCTCCTCAACAGGAGTTTCAGTTGCTTTCTCTGTCCCCTCTGCTTTTTCCTCTTCCGCTGATGTAGCGGTTTCTTCGGTTTTTTCTGTTTCTTCTTTCTTTTCTTCGTCTGCCATAATTATCCTTTCTTTAATTTTTTACTTTATTGGCTTTCTAATTTATTTTTATATTGATTTAAGATATTTATTAACCCTCTAATATTGCCATGCAGGACATTTACCAAGCCGTATGTCGGTGCGGCTAAAATTCCAACAAGTTTGCCTTCAAGTTCTTCTCGGCCGGGCAAAAGTGCCAATGCAGTAATTTTAGATTTATCGGCTTGCTCGCCAGCGATTATTCCACCTAAAATTTTCAAATTATCATGTTCTTTAGCAAATTGGTGGAGCAATTTGCAAACTTCTACTTCATCCTCGCCAAAGGCGAAAACAACTGGTTGGTCAAGGATTTCCTGATTAATTTCAAGACCAAGATTATCCAAAGCCTTTTTGACCAGTGTGTTTTTGGTCACAATAAGCCTGATTCCTTTTTCTCTTAAAGATTTTCGAAGTTCAGTTATTTCAAATCCTGCCAGCCCCGAGTAATTTGAAGCTACAGAAGCTGAAGAATCTTTAAAAAGTCTCTTTAAGTCTTCCAAAACTTGTGATTTTTTCTCTCTAGTTAATTTCATATTTTTGTTTTCTTGTAAGTTATTGTATTTTGCAGCTTTTTAAATTTAAAAAATCGGCATTTCTGCCGAAACATAGTTTGCCATCAAATATCTGAAACTGACTACTGATGACTAACTTTTGTCTCGGCAGGCTCCGCAGGTTGCGGATTTACACCTTTTGGTACCGGCTGTCTTTGACAAAAATATAATACTAGATTTTAAAATTTATGTCAACATTTGCAAGTGACAAAAAATTCAAATCAGCTGCGAATTATTTGTGGGGCTGGCTGGCTGCCTATTTATTTTCTATCTTTATCCCCGGTCCCATTGTCGGGCTAAGAGTGATTGATTCTTTTTTGAGATGTGCGAGGGCTTTAAGAGCTGCAGAAATATTTTCCTCTAATTTTTTTGGTTCCCATGATACTTTTCCAACAGGAATGTGAAGATTTCTACCTGAATCGGCGCGATATCTAGCCATAAGAGCTAACTCTTCTTGCGCGGTTTTAGGGTCATCAACTACTGTTCCGTCTTTGGGATTAGGCATCTTTCCTTTTGGCCCCAGTATTTTTGCAACTTGGGCTAATTTTGGCATCATATCTGGCGTAGCAACTAGAACATCAAAGTTATCTTCGCCATTCTTGATTTTTTCTATTAACTCATCTGTAGCAATTGCGACTTCAAGTTTTTTCCCCGTGCCATAAGGAAGTTTGATTGCGCCGCGGATTGAATCTTCCCCCTTTTTGGGTTTTGAAAGTTTTATATTAAGAGTAACTGTAGCGTCAAATTTTGAGTATGAAATTTGTTTTACAAGGTTGACGGCTTCACTTAAGGGATATAATTTTGAGTGGTCAAATTTTTGGGCTGAAGCAATATATTTTTTTGACCGAACAGAAGTTTTTGTTTTCTTTGTCTCTTTGCTTTTTTGAGGCTTGTTAATTTTTTTTGCAGTCTCTTTTTTATTAATTTCTTGAGCTGTTTCTGTATCTTCATGAATAGCTGCAACCTCAGGAGCAATTTGTTCTTCTGTTTCAGTTTCTTTTTCTGCATTTGTAACATCAATATCTTGGTCGTTCCAACTTTCCTCTGGCGCTTGAGGCATATCAATTTCTGCCTCTTTTTGTGATTTTTTTTCTTCAGTTACGATATTTTCTTCAATAATATCTTGTGGTTGTGCTTTTGACATTGAAACTCTCCACTTAACTTATTGTTTTATTTTCTATTTTGTTTCGGATAATTGATTCTATCAGTTCGTCCGCTGTTTTGTCAACAATATCGGCTATTTTTGTTTGATCATTCTCGGGTATCTGAGATAAGACATAATCCTCAAGGGCTATTTTAGGATCGGACGCTCCCACACCCAGGCGAACCCGCCAAAAATTTTCACCCACAGCATTTATAATTGATTTCAATCCATTGTGTCCGCCTGCCTCGCCTCCAAATCTTATTCTTGCTTGTCCTATGTTTAGATTGGTGTCATCGCTTACTACGATTAAATTTTCTGTTTCGCAGTTGAAATAATTAATTGCCAATTTTACAGCTATCCCAGATGAATTCATAAATGTCTGTGGTTTTATCATAATGACTTTTTCTTGATTAATATTAGTTTCAAAAATCTCAGCTTTGATTTTTGGATTCAAAACAAATTTTTCTCTTGGGTCTAGCTTATTAGCTAATTTATCAACAAAAATAAATCCTAAATTATGTCTAGTATTTTTGTATTTTTCTCCCGGATTTCCTAATCCAACAATAATTTTCATCAGTTTAATTTTGAGATTATATTCCCGGTATATTGATTCCTAAATCACCCATTAAACTCTTGGTTTTTTCGGCAGCTACTGCTTGGACGCGAGACATTCCTTCCTGCAAGACTCTTACCAGTTTTTCTTCAAGTTCTTTTTTTTGGGATGGATTTAAAAGCGCCTCATTTATTTCAACTGATTTGATTTTCTGGTCGGCTGTCAGAATTACTTTAACCATCAAGTCAGCACTTTTTGCTTCAACTTCAGTATTTTTAAGCTCCTTTTGGATTTCTTTAGCTTTTTTTTGCAATTGATATACTTGCTTGAATTTATCTAACATAATACCTCCAATGTTGTTAGTTTAGACAATTTGCAATTAGATAATTGTTGAATTGCTCAATTTTTTAAGATAGCTGTCAATAAAACCATCAAGGTTTCCATTTAATATATCATCAGGATTTGGGCTTGTAAATCCAGTTCTGTGGTCTTTTACCTGTTGGTATGGCTGCAAAACATAAGATCGGATTTGATTTCCCCACTCTGCGGATTTATGTTCTCCTTTGATTTCTTTTTCTTTGGCTTTCTGCTCGTCAAGTTGGCGCTTTTTGAGTTTCATTTTTAATATCTTTAGCGCGGTTTCCTTGTTCTGCAGCTGGCTTCTTTCGTTTTGGACACTGACGACAATTTTTGAGGGCAAGTGTGTGATTCTAACTGCTGAATCGGTGGTGTTGACTGACTGGCCGCCATGACCTGAGGAGCGAAAAACATCTATTTTTAAGTCGTTTTCATTAATTTCAATATCCCCTACTTCCTTGAATTCTGGAGTGACTTCAACTAAAGCAAATGAAGTATGCCGCGCCCGGTCGGCATCATAAGGACTAATCCTAACTAGCCGATGTACTCCCGCCTCGCCTTTTAGGTTTCCATAAGCATTTGGGCCGGTAATTCGCAAGGTGCCGCTTTTTATTCCGGCTTCTTCCCCTTCTTGTTTTTCAAGTATTTCAGCATTCCAAGCTTGGCTTTTTAGCTTTAAGTTTTGAACTTGCGTAAAGCGAATATACATTCTAAAAAGCATTTCTGCCCAGTCCTGTGCTTCTGTGCCTCCAGCTCCAGCATGAACTGATAAAATAGCATTTTCAGCGTCATATTCCCCTGAATATAATGTTTCTTTTTCAAGCTCCTTTAACTCGTCGTCTGACTTGGCAGATTCAAATTTATTGATAAAATCATTTAAATAAGAAAGCCGTTGGCTTTTGGCTGCGGCATTTTTTTGGTCTAACCAAAAACTAGGGTCAGCCATTTCTTTTTCAATTGCTGCCGCCTCTGCTCTTTTTTCATCTATCTTCAATAATTTTGCTAATTCCTGTTTTTCCATTGATATGATTATACCTTATATCTGGTTTATTTCAAAGCAAAAATCCCGGCCGGGGCCGGGATTTTTGCTGCTTTTTCTTGCAACTTTTAGCTGACAGCTATTAGTTATAGATTTTCTTTGATGAAGGCTATTTTTTTTCTTGCTTTTGAGATTGCGGTGCTGATTAAGCCAAGGCTAAGCGAGCCAAGGCCGGGAATAGCTGAGGGAATGCCGGTTTTTGGAAGTGTTCCAGAAGTGCTGACTTGATTTACACTTGTTTTATTGGCAGTGGCGACTTTAGCACCACTTGAAGCTGTAGCGGAAGTAGAAGCTACGCCACCACCAGCAGATGAACTTGAAGAGGCACTTCCGTTTCCAGCTGAAGCGGCTGAAGATCCGGAAGCGGCAACTCCTGTTCCGGCTGATGCTGAGCCAGAAGCTGATGCGGCCGCGTTGCCTGCGGCAGCTGAAGCTGAACCTGCGGCTGCGGCGCCGCCATTTCCAGCAGCGGCCCCACCGCCTGTGCTAGCGGCCGCGCCACCACTGCTTTCAGAACCAGAGCCGCCAGCATTTACCGCTACAGCATTATTATTGGAATTGGCGTTGTTATTGGTGTTTGAGATGTTGGTACTGTTATTTACAGTGGTGTTTTGGTTATTTATTGATGTTTGGTTTTGAGATTGAAATTGCCATTGAGGCTGATTCATCCCAACCTGATTAAAGACATTATTTATAATGTCTTTCGCGCTTAGCTCTTCAGCTGCGAAAGCTGAGCCTCCTACTAGAGATAAAGCGGTTGCACCTATAATAATTGCTGATTTATTCATTTTATTCACCTCTCTTTCTAAGATATTATTTTATGAATTTACTTTCTACCAGATTAGGCATTTGTAGCATAACTCTGTTAGAAAGTAAACTCTCGCACAAATTTTGGTGTTGTAAAGTGGTTGGGGGGAGCAGGCGGAATGATGGATAGATGATATCCGCCTGCTCCCCAGATGAAGGGATTATCAGTGGCGGCGGCTAGTTGGCGCTGGCAGCCGCGGCGGCGTTGTTGGAGTTAGCGTTACTGTTAGTGTTGCTAACTCCAACGTTCGTTGTGACCCCGGTCGTCTGATTGTTGACCGAGGTTTGGGTCTGCCACTGCGTGGCTACGCCGCCAGTGGCGTTAAGAGTAGAAGTATAGACGCTGCTGCCCTCGCGGGCCGCCCACACCCCCAGCAAGCCACCGAACAGCGTGTGTAACAGCCCGGGTTGCCCCGGGCTCACTACCACTGTTTGGGGTGCCGCCGCCACGGACGGCGCCGGGAAGGGCTGGCCGGTTAACATACCCGGCACAACCCACACCCGGACCACGCCATCCCGCCCCGGAGGTCCAGGAGGACCTTGGGGTCCCTGAGGTCCGGGAGGTCCCTGGGGTCCGGGAGGCCCGACTATGGACATTCCGGGTTGCCCCGGCGGCCCTGCTGGCCCTTGGGGGCCTGTATCGCCCTTTGGCCCTTGGGGTCCGGGAGGACCTTGAGGCCCTTGGGGGCCGGGAGGTCCCTGTGGCCCTTGGGGGGGCTGGGCGGGGAGGATGCCATAAAACATCATGGCGTTCCCGCCCGCACCCTTCTGGGCGTGGAGAAACAAGTAGTTGCCGTCGGGGTCTAGCCCGAGGGGGAAAACCACCCCGGGCATGACCGCCGACTCTTCGGGGGTGATGCAGGCCCATTCATAGGCTTGGTCAGCCTGCGTTCCCCACCGGAATTTTCCTCTCGCCCCGGCGGGGAGGTTTTTGACCTCGGCTCGCCGTGCGTCAAGCGCGACAGCTGGGTTAAGCCCGAACTGCCGCGCCAGCGCGGCGTAACGGCCGTCAGCACAGACCTCCTGCACTGACAGCGCCACGCGCGCCTCATTGATGTAGGACGGTCCCGCCGCGGCAGCGGCGGCGGCGACAATAGCCGCGATCGCGGCTGTTATCGTTCTCATTTCTTTTCTCCTCCTTTATTGGGGGGGCTTCTGGGTGAAAACCACCCAAATCCCCCGCCCTATCTCGTCTGGCATCTGCGTGTCAAAGATGCAGGTGCCATTGATGAGCAGCCGCACCCGACTACCCGGGTTTACCCCGAGGGTTTTCCCCGAGGGGTCAGTGCAAAACAGATAACCCCTCACCTCATTGTACCGCTCCACCTTTGCTGCGGCCCCGTCAACTTCATAAACGAAGTTTTGGGGCTGGACGATGTTGCCTCCATCGTCCAGAAAGAACACCACCAGCACCACCCCCTCACTATAATGGTAGCCACTGGTATCGGTGGTGGCGGAGCGGATGGTAAACTGCCGCCGCTCCAACAGATTCTCTGGCACGCTGCCCATCATAAGATAGGCCTCGCGCGCCAGAGCGGCGCGGGTCTTCGGGGGAAGCGTAGCTCCCTGCGCCGGCGCCGCGGGTGGCTGGACTTGTGGTTCTTGCGGCGCGGGCGCGGGTGCGGGTTGAGTTTGGGGCTGGACTTGTGGCGGCGCCGGGGATTGATTTCCCGGCACAGCCGCCAAGTCCAGCGGCTTCTCGTGTGTCAACTTGAAGGTGGCCGTAACTTCATCACATTGGCCACCTCGGCCCGCCTGCTTCACCTTTACGGTAAAGTAGTGCGAGCCCTCATCCTTGTTCGCGCAGGTGGCCACGAACTTTAAATTGAAGCTTGCCACCGGCGCCCCCATAACCACCAAGCCATCCGGCATAGCTACCGGCTTGGCGGCGGCGGGGATGGTGATGAAAGGCGGAAAAACTCCGCCGCTGGTAATATGCTCATGATGCCCCCCGCTGGTCCTATTTTTATTGTACACATCCCACGAGCGGCTTATTGCGTCTTCCAGCCATCGCCGCTCATCCTCTATCGCCCCGGGAGGTTCAAGGACCGTCTGAATCGGGGTCCCGTCAAAAGTGACGAGGACACTCCCGACCAGCCGGTCGTTCATATTGATCATGACGTTCCCCGTCATGACGGGACCATCCTCGGTCTTCAAGACCGGGATTGCCTCGTCGAAGAAAACGGGGAGCGTTGCCCCGTTGGGCAAAAGTATGTTGAACGTAAGAACATCCAACGTCTTTGCGTCCCGCGGGGACAGGTCAATACGAAGTTGTGGCTTCCCGAAGGTCGCCACAGACGGAGGACTTCCCGTCAACCAGCCGGCCTCTGCGGCCGTGGTGGCTGCCATAACAGCCACCAGCGCAATGACCAAAACAGCAACCCGCATTTTTCTCTGCATTTTTTTCTCTCCTTACACGACACACAGATTTTCTGACAATCCCTAGTTGTCAATTGTTCGTGCCCCGTCTCTAAAGAGATGGGCAGAATTCCAGCCGGGAAAAGGGAAGGAGGGGCACTGTTCCATAAAAAATTTGGAACAACTCTCCGCAATTCCCAGCTGGAATTCTGCCCGTCTGCTCGTCTGTGCCAAGACAAATGTCTTGCGTCGCCTGCCAAGCTGTCTGACCACTATCGCCTGCCAGCTGTCTGACCGCCTAAAAACAAGGCGGGAAGACATCTTTTATATTTAATGTTCATTCAAAATTAAGACATAACTATAGCAGGATAAACCAGTTTTTGTCAATAGTTTGTCCCAGTCAGCCAATTTTTGCTCAGCCGATTATTTAATTTAACTTACCTCTGCCCTTTCCCGGTCCCACACTCTTGACATTTTACAAGTTTTATGCTATACTGCGGCGTTCTCCCAAAATACAGGGAGAATTTTTAATATATCCCAACTTTCAAACTTCGGATGATTCAAACCCGTTAAAAAATTCCACAAATAAAATTTAAAAATATGACAAAAGTTTAACGATTCGAACCGTTAAACTTTTGCACGAAAATAATAGCTTCCACAAATTAAATCCTCTCAAAAAAATAAAACAAAAAATGAAAAAATACCTTAATCGCATTAACTACATTATTTATCTTACCTACATTTTCTATTTTGCGGCTGTTTTGGCTATGGTTTTTCCCGGCGAAGCAAAATCAGCCAACGAGCAGATTCTTGATGGCGGAAAAAGCGGCGACTCAATTAAGATTGTGTTAAAAGAAGGTTTTAAGCTAGAAGGTGTAATTCCACAGGTTAAGATAGTTCCCGGCGAATCAGAGCTTGAGAAGCGTGAGCGTGAAAAAGCCAGCAAGGAAAGACTGAAAGAAATTCAGCAAAGAGAAGAAATAATCCCCAGAGAAAACAGGTCTTATTCGGATTTCTCACTTGATTCACTTCGCGATCTCTACAAACGTGCCGCCGCGAAATTTGGTATTGACTGGAGATTAATTGAAGCGGTCCATCAGGTTGAAACCGGTAAATCCGGAGATACTTGTAAAAGAAATCCGTCTGGCGCTACCGGGCCAATGCAGTTTATGCCTTCAACTTTTAGGACGTACGCTAATGAGGGTAGTGATATCTGTTCTGTTTCCGACTCTGTTTTTGCCGCTGCTAACTTGCTGGCAAAAAGTGGAGCGGACAGGGGTGATATTGATGCGGCGCTCTATAACTATAACCATTCAAGAATTTATGTTGAGAAAGTAAAAGAAATTATGAATGGAATCTAAGGAGTGAGGAGCAATCGGCTGATAAGCAAAATGTCCCGCCAGATGACGGGACATTTTGCTTTAATCTATTTTCTTTATTGAATTACTGGGCTTACTTCGGGCGGTATAATTTCATACCAAGTTACCCCGGGATTCATTTCAATTTCTGCTCCTTCTTCATCATAGAACTTGGTTCTTGAGGTGCGACTGGTTTTTTTCCAAGTTCCATTGATTACTTTTCCGTCTCTTAAGATAATTGCCTTTCCAGATCCAATTGTTGTAAATACCCAGTTTTCGTCCCCGTAGCTTCCGTGTGGTTGCAATGTTCTGTTGACTGTTTGGATAATAATGTTTTTAGCTTTAAGTTGATTTCCGCTAACTCTATCTTTATGCTCCTGACCAGCAAGAAACCTAGCATAGTTATTTTCGGCAGGATTATATACCCATTTAACTTTATAGGATGCTGAAGAAAAATTGATTTCAACTGATTTGCCTGCCGCCTCTGCTGGCCCATCAGTTTTAAACTTTAACGCCTCAAAATTAGAATAGTTTATATTATATTTTAAATTTGCAGCGTATTGATAAAGTTTTTCTGTTGAGGAATATAAAGTGTGTTCTGAAGAAACTGCTCTGCCTTTATAGTCTCTCCAAAAATAATTTTGCGAGTGGTTAAGGTCTTTAATTCCATACGAACTTATATTTGCCAAGGCATCTTCGTTTCCTCCAGCATGCGCAAAAAAGGCATCATATTCTTTAACCCAATCCATAAAAAATAAACGGGCGCTTCTAATTGGTCCAACTTCTGTTGCATCATTTGGGCCGTAAATTGCCAGATATCTGGTGATTCCACCTTCGGTAATTGCCTCATAAACAATGCTTGCCCGATCTAGTCCTGATTGGGGCCGAGCGTCGGGGTGGTTTTCTACCACCACTGCCAACGGGTGCCGTGTAGCTTTGTCTTTGCTGTATGGAAGTCCATCTAGTAAACAGGTAATTTTTTCCTCAGTTTTGGTTTTTGTTGGCGTTAGAGTTGGCGTTTGTGTATTAAAAATATCTGTTTTGGGTTTGTTTGAATACTTTTTAGCGGCAATTGCTCCCCCCGCAATAAAAACAGCAGCAGAAACACAAATTAAAAAAACGGTCTTGTATTTTTTTTCGCTCCAGATTACTTGCCAAAAAGATTTGAGTTTCATTTCCCCTATAAAACGTTTAAGGCATTGCTCTATCTATTTTATCAGATTGAGTCCGATGTCTGTATCTTTGTATCTTTCTATTATTTCCTGCGAGGGAAAAAGTACTGCCTCAAATGTAGCTGCTACAATCCCCTCTTTAAGATGGCCGCAGAATGTTTTGAATTTACTGTCAGAGACGACAATGTGGGGATGGATATGGGTCTCGCCTTGAATACCCCGCGTTACAATTGCAGTGAAAGAACCAATCTCCATTGCGCCTTTAATTTTTTTGCTAAAGTATTTTTTACTTTTTAAATCATACATCATCAGCTCGGCTGAACTTAATGCTCCCACACCAATAACTACCCCGCTTTTTACACCGAGGCTATCTATTTTTTTGATTAGTTCAGAAACTAATTCATCACCCTTTTTTAACCTAAAGATTTTCATTTTTTCCTCGTTTGATTAAATGCCGCTATAATAATATTTACCACAATTAAAACAGCGGCGCAAAAAAGGACAGTTTTATATAAAATCGGGAAAATTGCTGTTAGTGATGTTTTTGACAAAACAAGCGCGAGAACAAAAATGAAGACAAGATAAGCAAAGCACGCGTTTTTGACATCGGTTGAGCTTGGAAACATACTAATAAGAATACTGATTAGTAGATAAAAATAAATTGCTTTGTCTACAGTTAAGTTGCTAAATGTAATGTCATTAAGGGCGCGTGAAGTAATCAGGTAAATAGCGGCAGATCCCGCAATAAACGGGAAAATAGAAATCAAAAAGATACCAATATAAGGTATAGCTGGTTTTTCGTGGACAACTTCTCCACCGGTTTTTGAAAATAGTAAGATGGACTTTATTCTTGCTCCGGAAATCAGACATCCGACAATATGCGCCATTTCATGAAAAACAACGCCCGGAAAAAGAAATAAATAGTAGATATATTGGTAGCGCCTCAGCTGATATAAAAAAAGTTCTCTGCCAAGATATATGCCAAAAATAGATAAACAAAGAAAAAGAACTTGGTTACTTTGCGCCCAAGACCACAACAGCGTCATAAGATCCGAGAATGTTTTTATCAGCAAGTTCTATTTTTGCTTTATATTCTGAGGCAATTGCTTCTTTAAGAGCTTCGGCTAATTTCTCTTGGCCTTTTTTGTAATAAATAACTGATTCGGAATATGTTTTTGAGGCGTTCCCGATTGACTCAATCTTAAATCCTTCTTTTTCAAGCAGTTTTTTGATTTTTGCAGCTTCGCCAGTTATTTTATTTCCATTGGCAACTCTGATTGATTCATTGGTGTATTTAAAAGTGGAAACTGCTGTTGTGGTTGGGTTGGCAGGAATAGACGGGGTTGGACTCTCGGTTACTGAAACGGTTGCTGAGACTGTAACTGTGGGCGAAGTGGCAACCAAAGTATCATCCGAATTTTTATTGTCCCTAAATAAGATATAGAGGGCAAAAGCCGAAGCCACTACTATGGCGATTATTCCAAGAACCAAATAAAATATGCCGCTTTTTGTTTCATCGTTTTTAATTTCGTCTAACTCCCTATTTTGCTCTTCGTCTTTGGGGAGCTCTTTTTTAGGGTCAATAATGTCTAATGATTTTGCCATTAGTTAGATTATACCACAATAAAAATTAATATTTTCTAATTACTCCTTTGACCCGGCCTTGGACAAGAGCTCGGCGAGTATAAATTGGTTTGTAAGTGCTGTTTGCTGGCTGAAGGCGAATTCTTGTTTTTTCGCGGAAAAAACGTTTTAAAGTAACGTTGTCATCATCAACGAGAGCTACGACGATGTCGCCGTTTCTAGGATTATTAGTTTTTTCAATAATCACATAGTCGCCATCAAAAATACCATCATCTTTCATTGAGTCGCCAGTGACTTGCAAAGCAAAGACATTAGGGCCAACCATGTCGCGTGGAATTTCAATTGTTTCGTTTGTTCTGATTGCTTCAATTGGTTTTCCGGCCGCGATCCGACCGATAAGGGGAATTTCAAATGTTCTTTCATCCCAAGCAGGTGTAAGCTGCAGGGCGCGAGCGCAAGAATTTTGACGGGTCAGATATCCTTTTTGCTCAAGGACATTAATATATTCGGCCACAGTGGCAACTGAGGACAAATTAAGAGATTTAGCAATTTCCCGGTAACTGGGCGCATATTCATTATTTTTAACAAATTCTTTAATAAAGTTTAGAATTTGTGTTTGGCGTCTTGTTAGAGGAAGTTGTCTTTTCACAATTTAAGCTTACCAAACAAATTACGAACATGTCAACCCCTCGCCTTTAGGTGACTGCCGCATTATTGTTATAAAACTTTTTATTTGTGATAGAAGTTAATATCAAGGACAGATATTTTTCAGATACTAGCAAGCAGCTAAAAATAAATATTTGTTGCCTAAGGGTGAGGGGCAAGCCCACTTCGGCGGTCTATTTTTATTAAGTTATTTTCTTAATTTATCTTATAAACTCCTTGACAAGTTAGCAATGAGGGGTAGAATGCAAGTAAACTTGAAAATCTGTGAAGGGAGGGATTACTCCCTCTTTTGGTAGTTATAGCGGCACATTGAAAAACAGCGCTCTTTCCTTGGATTGATATAGCTAAGGAAATTGAGCGTTTAGATAGTCGCAAAACCTATGATACTTTCCTCTTTTTTGAGGAAGGTATCAAGGTACAAATTCGGGAGGTGTGATCACTATGATCGCACGACGCAGAGGTTTTACGCTCATTGAGCTGCTGGTGGTGATCGCCATTATCGCCATCTTGGCAGCCATCCTCTTCCCGGTCTTCGCTCGCGCTCGGGAGAAGGCGCGGCAGGCAAGCTGCCAAAGCAACCTGAAGCAGATTGGTTTGGCGTACGCGATGTATGCCCAGGACTACGACGAGCGTTTCCCGACGGACTGGATCACATTGCCTCCGGGCACGCCGTGGACCGATCGCTACACTTGGCGCGCCATGATCTCGCCGTACATCAAGAATACCCAGATCTTCAACTGCCCTAGCAACGCTAGCTATGTGTATCAGGGCGCGCTCGCCGGCCTATGTCAGAACGGCGAAGGCAACATCCCTGGCAGCTACGGCGATAACACTGTTCATTGGGATCCCGGTCCTCCCAACCCGCCGGGAACTACGTATCTTGCCCTAAGTTCCATCGCAGCGCCTGCAGAACTTATCATTGCCGGCGATTCCACCAACGGCGGCCACCAAATCAGTTACCAGCCCAATACGCTGAACTTCATCCGCACCGATGCGGGCGCGACTCGTCACAATGGCGGCTGCAACTACACCTTTGCCGACGGCCACGTCAAATGGTTGACGCCGACTTCCATCTTTGACACCACGACCCAGTGTTACTGGGCGATCAGTGGGCGCGGCGACCAATAACGGGCCAGAGCGGGGCAGGTCGCACGTCCTACTTTGCGTGCGACCTACCAGTCCCAGCTACAAGTAGCTGGGACTTTTTCTTTTATAGAGCAATTTTCCTGTCTGCCAACCCCCTCACTTTTAGAGCTCTTTCTCTTCAAGATATTCAACAATTCTTTCAAAGCCTAAGGCCATTCCTATAGCTGGCAGATTTGGTCCGCCTAATTCTTTAACGAGGTCATCATACCTTCCCCCGCCACCGACTGAACTTAATCTTGATTCGTCCCCTGGAATACCAAATTCAAAAATTACTCCGGTGTAATAGTCCAGCCCTCTAACGAGAAACGGGTCTTCAATAAATTTAATATTGGGATTGTTTTTCCATTTTAGTTTAAGTGCTGCCAAAACAGAACTATAATACTTTTTCTCTTCATCTTCTAAATTTTCAATTATTATTGGCGCCTCTCTTACGGTTTGTTGGCAAAGTGGATTTTTGCAATCTAATGCTCTTAGAGGATTTCTTTTAATTCTTTGGTTGCACAACTCACAAAGTTTTTGGGAGTTTGAAATTAAATATTTCTTCAAAACTCCTGAATATTTTTTTCTTGTCATTGAGCTTCCGAGTGTGTTAATAAATACTCTTAAATTTTCTATTCCAATTGAATTCAAAAATTCAATTGCGTTTGAAATAAATTCAGCGTCAATTTCCGGGGCGGATTTGCCAATCAGTTCTGCATTCAGCTGGTTGAATTGTCTTTTTCTGCCTTTTTGTGGACGCTCATACCTGAAACAGGGGCCAACAGATATAACTTTAATTGGCAATGGCTTACTTTTTATCCCAGATTCTATCAAGCTTCTGATAACTCCGGCTGTGAACTCTGGTCTAAGACAATATACTTCATCGGACTTTTTTTCCAAATTAAACAATTCTTTTTGGACAATGTCTGTGTTATCTCCTACTGAACGCACAAATAAATTTTTTTGCTCAAATATCGGTGTTTCAATTCCTTGATAGCCTTTTTTGAAATAAAAATCTATAAACTTGTTTTCAAGCTCTCTTCTTTTTTTAAATTCATCTCCGAAATAGTCTTTTGTTCCACGTGGTTTTTGAATTTGCATATTATTTATATCCTAACAAATAAGAACAAAATTACAAATTGGATTTAATAGCTTTTTTAATATTTGACCGAGCTACTTCTGTTTTTACAATGGACAGCCAATCGGCTTTGGGCTTAACATTTTTACCTTTGATAATTTCAACAATATCACCATTTTGCAGTTTGGTGTCAAATGGTGCGATTTTGCCATTAACTTTTGCGCCGGCGCAATGGTTTCCAATATCAGTATGAACATGATAAGCAAAATCAAGAGGCGTCGCGCCTGCAGGCAAATCCTTGACGTCTCCCTGTGGAGTAAATACAAAAATTCTATCTTGAAACAAATCTAGCTTGAGAAATTTTATAAAATCTTCTGGTGAAGTAACTGCCTTTTGTATCTTTGAAAAATCATTTAGCCATTTAGTCTCATTTTTATTTGGAATTCTTGAATTCTTTTTTTCTGAATATATCCAGTGGGCAGCGACTCCAAATTCTGCTTGCTGATGCATTTGTTTTGTTCGTATTTGAAATTCAACAATTTTCCCCTCTTCGCAAAATACTGTAGTGTGAATTGACTGGTAGCCATTTGGCTTGGGTAAAGCAATATAATCTTTAATTCTGCCAACAAGCGGCCGCCAACGACTATGGATTAGCCCAAGAGTGTTGTAACAATCTTCTATTGAATCAACTATTATTCTAACCGCAATTAAGTCATATATTTTGTCCAAATCATTGTCATATTTTAATAGTTTTTTATAAAGGCTATACCAATGTTTTGCCCTAAAGTTAATTTCTGCCTTGATTTTATTTGTTTCAAGCAGCTTTTCAACTTTGCTGACGATTCTTTTTAGATAATTTTCTCTATCTTTTAACCTAGGGATAGCTAGTTTTTTTAGGTCGTCGTATTCTTTGGGAAAAACATATGGAAAAGCCAAATCCTCAAGTTTTTCTTTCCACTCCCCCATTCCAAGTCTGCCGGCAACTGGGGCGTAAATTTCAATAACTTCTCTGGCTATTCTTTCTCTTTTTTCAGCCGGTAAAAAGTTTAATGTCTCAAGGTTGTGAATTTTATCGGCTAATTTAATTAAAATTACTCTTATGTCTTTGGCGACAGCAACTAGCATTTTCCTTAGGGTCTCTACTTGACGCTCAAACTCGGGGATTTTAGAAACCGTGGTTTTTCCAAGTGGAAACCAGCTTTTTTTAATTCTTATATTGCTTAATTTGGTGACCGCCTCAACCAATTTCAAAACATCTCCGCCAAATTCGCGTTTTATTATCCGCGGCGAAACATCGGTGTCTTCCAGAGTGTCGTGTAGCAAAGCGGCAATTATAGAATTGGTATCAAGTTTAAGTTTGGCTAATCTTATAGCTGCGTGTAAAGGGTGAGATACGAAACTCTCTCCCGACTTTCTTAAAGCACCCGCATGCGATTTTTTTGAGAACTCAATTGCTCTTTTAACTCTAGCAAGTTCGCGGTCATTTAAATATTTTTGGCATAAGTCAATAAGTTGGTTTTCTAGTTTATCTTGCGATGTACTTTCCATCTTTAATATCAAATTTTATAGAAAGCTTTGATTTATTGGCCCCTGCAATAATTTTATCAGACAGGATATTGGTGATTTTTTCATCAATCAATCTGATAAGGGGCCTGGCGCCAAATTCCGGATTAAAACTATCCTCAACCAGCTTTTCAATGACTTTTGGAGTGAAACTTACTTTAATTTTTTTCTCTTCAATTTTTTGTGCAAGTTTCTTAAGTTCAAGCGCGGCAATTTTCTTAAGGTCGTCTTTGCTCAATGGGTTGAAGATGACAATCTTGTCAATGCGGTTTATCAACTCGGGTCTAAAAAGGTCAAAAAGATTTTTTTCAATAACTCCCTTCAAAGCCGAAATATCAATGCCATCTTTTTCGTGAAGATTAAAACCAAATTTTGACATTTTTTGGTATTGGCTGATTCCAATGTTTGAAGTCATAATGATGATTGTGTTTGAAAAATTTATCACTCTGCCTTTTGCATCAGTTAGTTTTCCTTCGTCAAGAATTTGCAAGAGAATATTAAAGATTTCTGGATGGGCTTTCTCAATTTCGTCAAAAAGAATAATTGAATAAGGATTTTTTCTTACTGCTTCTGTCAACTTGCCAGCCTCATCATAGCCAACATAACCGGGTGGCGCGCCAACTAACCTTGAAAGATTGTGTCTTTCCATGAATTCGCTCATATCTATCTTGACTAGCGCTGATTCTCGGGAATAAATTTGTCTGGCAAGCGCTCGGGCGACTTCAGTTTTGCCAACGCCGCTTGGTCCTAAAAAAACGAATGAACCAATCGGTTTGTTGGATAAAGATATTCCTGC
>Ga0123519_10001008_pt1 | contig 49333 bp, 44 predicted proteins | sample YelNatPaOPRAMG02_FD_87396 | JGI IMG/M metagenome (GOLD analysis project Ga0123519, IMG submission 87396) | Hot spring microbial communities from Yellowstone National Park - Yellowstone National Park OP-RAMG-02 (version 2) | ecosystem: Environmental > Aquatic > Thermal springs > Hot (42-90C) ...
CCGGCTCGAGCTGACCGCGCAAGGCGCGGGCGCGCTGTACCTGAACGGAAGGCGCCTGGGGAACTTCGCCGGCGACGGCGAGTTCGTGGTGCCCCTGCCCACGCCGCCGCTGGCGCAGGGCGAGGAGAACCTGGTCGCCGTCGCGCTGTACGGCGTGTCGCCGCAGACCGGCCTGGGCAAACTGGTGATCGCCGCCGAGGACGACCAGATCGCGCGCCGGCGCGCGGTTCACATCGCGTTCTGAGGCCGCGGGGTGATGGGAAAAGCCGTGCCGGAGCGATGGGCGCCAGGGTGTCTGGATGACGGCGCCTGGTTTCACGGGTCGCCGCTGCGCCTGGAGGTGCTGGCCGCGGGCAGCACGGTGACCCGGTCGCGCGCGGTGGCGGAGGCCTTCTCGCACAAGCCCACCTGTGTCGGAATCGAAGAGGGCCCGGACGCCGTCTGCGTGTGCCAAAACGGCCAGGTGGCCGGGCTGCTGTACGTCGTCGACGAGCCAATCAGCGCGGCCGACGTGCGCCCCCATCCCAGCTCGACCTATCGCGCCGGCCTGGAATGGCTCACGACGCGTCCGCTGCGGCTGCGCCTGGTCGCGCGGCTGTCCGCGGCCGAGCCCGGCTGTCGGGCCGACTGCCCGCACCGGGGTTCGGCGGGCGCGCGTCCATCAACCGGGCAGTAGGGCGGCGGGCAAGCAAGTGGAAGAGTAGGTGCGCCGCGCAAGTCGGGGCGAATGGAAGGAGGGGACGTGGACCGGAATCAGGCCGAGAAGTACGCCGTGCACATGCTGACGTTCATCCGCAAGCACTGGCCGGCGATCGAGGTGGCGTCGCTGGAGGTGGGCCGCAACGACAAGGAAGACCTGCTGTGGTGCAAGATCCACCGGACCGAGGAGGACCGCACCCACGGGGGCGGCTACCTCTTCACTGCGGCCTATCTGGAGCGCGTCCTCGCCCAGCAGGGCGCCTAGCCCGCGTTGAGGCAACCGGCTCGGCGATGAGGTCGTAGGGCTCGGCCCCGCTCACGCGCACGAGCACGAGGTCGCCGCCCCGAAGGCCGCGCCGCGGCCCGATCACCCGGACCGTGCCGTCGACCTCGGGCGCGTCCCGGAAGCTGCGGCCGATCCACTCGCCGGGAACGGGCCCGGCGGCCTCGATCAGGACTTCGATCTCCCGGCCCACCCACAGGCGGTTGCGCGCGAGCGAGAGGCGCTGCTGAAGCGTCATCACGCGGTGATAGCGCTCTGCCGCGACCTCGGGCGGTGGCCGGTCCGGCATCGCGGCGGCCGGGGTGCCCTGCTCCGGGGAATACTGGAACGCGCCGGCCCGATCGAGCCCGGCGGCCTCGACGAACTCCAGCAGCCGCCGGAAATGCTCCTCGTGCTCGCCCGGGAACCCCACCAGAAAGGTGCTGCGGATCGCGATGTCGGGCATCGCGGCGCGGAGGCGCTCGATCAGTCGCAGGTAGGCCGCGCCGTCGCCGGGGCGACCCATGCGCCGGAGGATCTCGGGGTCCGCGTGCTGGAAGGGAAGGTCGATGTAGTGGCAGATTCGCGCGTGGCGCGCCATCACATCGATCAGCCGATCGTCCACGCGGTCCGGGAATCCGTAGAGCAACCGCACCCAGTGCAGGCCGTCGACCGCGGCAAGCTCCCCCAGCAGGTCGGCAAGCCCGGGGCCGCCGCGGTCGGAGCCATAGGCCGTGGTGTCCTGGGCGACGAGGTTGACCTCCCGGACGCCGGCCGCCGCCAAGGCGCGGGCCTCGCGGAGGATGGAATCGGGTGGACGGCTGCGCTGCGGGCCGCGCAGGCGGGGGATCACGCAGAAGCGGCAGCCGCGGCTGCATCCCTCGGCGATCTTGATGTAGGCTGTCCACGGCGGCGTGGCCAACACGCGAGGGAGGTGGTCGTCGTAGAGGAAGGAGGAAGGGGGCGCGGCCGGCCCCGGCTGACCGCTTCCGGCGAGGGCGCCGCTGACGATCGAGACGATGTTGGCGACATCGCCGGGCCCCATGAACGCGTCGACCTCGGGGAAGCGTTGGCGCAGATGAGCGAGGTCGGCCTGGGGCCAACACCCGGCGCACACCAGGGCCTTCACCTCGCCCGCGCGCCGCCGCGCGGCCGCCTTTTCCAGCGCGGCGGCCGCCTCCTGACGCGCGGCCGCCACGAAGCAGCAGGTGTTGACGAGCAGCACCTCCGGGCCGGCCTCTTCGGGCACGAGCGCGAACCCGGCCTCCCGCAGCAGGCCGAGCATGACCTCGGTGTCCACGAGGTTCTTCGGGCAGCCCAGAGAGATTGCGCCGACGCTGATCGCGCGCGGCCCGGGGACAGGGGAGATCACGAACCGCTCTCCTGCGCGGCCGCGGCTGGCGGGGCGGCCTGACCGCTCAAGTCAGCCCGAGGGCGGCGTCGAGTTTTTCCAGGTCGAGCCGGCCCTCGAACTGGTCGATGGCGTGGTCGATTTTGCGCCGCTCCCGGACGCGGAGGCGGCCCAACATCTCGTCGATGGTGGAAACCGTGGAGAGCGTGTCGTCGCGCACCAGGATCACCGGGACCTGGAGTTCCTGCGCGCGGGCCAGCACCTGGGGGCTTGGCCGCAGGTGACCGGTGAGGATGAGGCAGCGGGTGGGGGTCTCGAGAGCGGCGAGCTGGATGTCGCTGCGGTCGCCGCCCGTGATGACGCACTTGCGGGGAGTGCGGCGGAAGTAGCGCAGGGCGCGATCGACTCCCATCGCGCCCACGACGAAGTTCTCGACGAGGTACTCGAGGGACGCCTCGCCGCAGAGCAGCTCCCCGCCCAGGGCCTCCACGAGCTCGCGGACGCTGACGGACTGAAGGACGGGGTCGTCCGGGAGCAGGCCGAGCACGGCCACGCCGAGGGTTTCCAGGCACGGCACGACGTCGTCCCAGATCTCGTCCTCCCGCTGGGCGGGGACGCGATTGAGGATGACGCCGACGACCCGGTCCCCCAGTGCGCGCGCGGAGGCGATGATGCTGTCGGCGTCGAGGAAGGACTGGCAGCGGCCCACCAGCAGCACCTTGAGGTCGAGCAGCTCGGCGAGCTTGGGCTGGTCGAGGCCGACCATGGCCCCGCGGCTGAGCACAGGGCCCAGGGCGCCGACCAGCATGATCTCCTTCTCGGCGGAGGCCCGGCTGTAGGCCTCGCGGACCCGGTTGCGCAGCTCCTCCTGGTTGGCGTGGCAGACCTCGCGGGTGAGGATAACAGGGCAGAGATCGGCGGGCGAGGTGGTGAGGCCCAACTGCTGGGCGACGAAGTGCGCGTCCTCGTCGGTGGTCTGCCCCTCCACGCTGATGGGCGCCAGACCCAGGGGCTTGAAGTAGCCCACGCGGCGGCCCTCTCGCTGCCAGCGCATCCCGAGCACCAGGCACGTCAGCGTCTTGCCCGAGTACGGCTCACTCGACGTGACATACAGAGCGACCATTGCCGTCCTCCCGAACGCAGGCGACCGCCGCGGCTGTCGTGGGGGTCGCCGCTACTCCTCTGCGATCGTAATGCGCGCGTCGACCGCCACCGCGCCCGCCCCCGGCTCGCCGACCTCGAGCGGGTTGATGTCCATCTCCACAACTTCGGGGAAGTCGGTCACGAGCTGCGAGACCGTGAGCAGGCACTGGACGATGGCGTCGATGTCGGCGCCGCGCTCGCCCCGCGCGCCGCGCAGCAGGGGGGCCGACCGGATTTCCTCTATCATCTGCCGCGCCTGCCGCGTGCCGAAGGGCGCGACGCGGAAGCTGACGTCCTTCAGGATCTCGACGTAGATGCCCCCCAGGCCAAACATGACCAGCGGCCCGAACTGCGGGTCGCGCGTGCTGCCGATGATGACCTCGCGGCCGGCCTCCACCATCTCCTGCACCATCACGCCGCGCAGCACGGCGTCGGGGGCGAAGCGCCGCGCGCGCAGCATCATGAGGTCGTAGCTGTCGATGACGTCCTGGTGGCTCGCGATCCCCAGGCGCACGCCCCCGATGTCGGACTTGTGCAGGATATCCGGGGAGACGATCTTCATGACCACCGGGAAGCCGATCTCGCGGGCGAACGCAGCCGCCTCCTCGGCGCTCTGGGCGACCTTGCTCTTGGGCAGGCGCATCCCGTAGGCGCGCAGGACCTCCCTGGCCTCGACCTCGATGAGGTTGACCCGGCCCTCGTCGCGCGCCTGCTTGAAGATGCTGCGGACAGCGTCGCGGTCGGCCTCGAGGACCGGGATCTCCTCCTCCGGCTCGGCCAGCCATTCCCGATAGCGAGCCATCGCCTCGAGCGCGCCGACTGCGCGCTCCGGATAGGGGTAGTTGGGGACCCGGTGTTGGCTGAGGATCTCGGTCGCCTTGGTCATCGTGTTGCCGCCCATGAAGCAGGCGAGCACCGGCTTGCTGGAGGCGGAGGCCTTCTGCGCGAGGCCCTCGGCCGTCTGTTCCGGCTCGGTCATCGCCTGGGGGGTTACGAGGGCGACCAGGCCGTCGACGTTGGGATCGCGCAGCACAGCGTCCACGGCGAAGGTGTAGCGCTCGGCGTCGGCGTCGCCCAGCACGTCGATGGGGTTGTAGAAGTTGGAGGCCTCGGGGAGGCGCTGCCGGAGCTGGGCGACAGTGCTGGAATCCATCGGCGCCAGGGCCAGGCCCGCCCGCTCCAGGGCGTCGGTGGCCATGATCCCGGGGCCGCCGGCGTTGGTGATGATGCCCACGCGGCGGCCCTGCGGCGGGCCCTGGTACGAGAACGCGATGGCGAGGTCAAACAGCGCTTCCACGGAGCGGGCGCGGATGACGCCGGTCTGGCGGAAGGCCGCGTCGTAGGCCTGGTCGGAGCCGGCCAGGCTTCCGGTGTGGGAGGAGACGGCGCGGGCGCCGGCCTCGGTGCCGCCGGACTTCACGACGATGATCGGCTTCTTGCGGGAGACGCGGCGGGCGACCTCCATGAACGCAGGGCCGTTTGGCAACCCCTCCATGTAGGCCACGATGACCTTGGTCTCGGGGTCGTCTTCCCACGCGCGCAGCAGGTCGACGACGCCCACGTCCACGCCGTTGCCGAAGCTGACGAACTTGCTGTAGCCGATCCCCTGCTGGATGGACCAGTCGATGATCGCGGTGGCCAGCGCCCCGGACTGCGACATGAGGGCGACGTTACCCCGGGCGGGGAAGCCGCGCGCGAAGGAGGTGTTGAGGCCCACGTCGGTGGCCATCACGCCCAGGCAGTTGGGCCCCACGATGCGGATGCCCAGGCGCGCGGCCGCGGCGGCGAGCTTGCGCTCGCGCTCCACGCCCTCGGAGCCCGATTCCTTGAACCCGGCGGAGATGACGATGGCCGAATCGATGTGCTTCTCGCCGCACTCCTCAATCACCGAGAGCACGGCGGGCGCGGGCACCACGATGACGGCGAGGTCGATCTCGCCCTCCACCTCCTTCACGCTCCGGTAGCAGCGCAGCCCGAGGATCTCCGACGCGTGGGGGTTGATTGGATAGACCTTCCCCTCGTATCCCGAGGAGATCATGTTGCGGAGTATGTCGTGGCCGACCTTCCCCGGGTGTGTGGAGGCGCCGATGACCGCGACGGAACGCGGCCGAAAGAAGTGCTCGAGATAGCTGGTGCCGGAGGGAGAGCGGTCCCCGGCTCCGGTGCCGGCGCTCAGGTCGGCGCTGCGCTTCTGGTTCACCCCCGCCTCCTCAGCCGTCCAGCTTCCCGGCGCGATGGGCCTTGATGTAGTGCATGCACATCTCGTCGCGGCCCAGGAGGGTTTCGCCGGCGCACGCCACGGCCATCAGCCCCTCATCCAGCGGATCGAGGATGGCGGCGTCGAGGCCGCGCGCCATCGCCATGGCGAGGAAGACGCGGTTGAGCAGCCTGCGGCCGGGCATGCGGTAGGAGATGTTGCTCAGGCCGCAGATCACGTGCGCCGAGGGCAGGGCCTTGCGGATGGCGCCGACGGCGTCGAGGAAGGCAGCGCCCTGCTCAGTCTCCACGCCGATGGGTCGCACAAGCGGATCGATGAACAGGTCGTCGTCTGCAATCCCGGCGGCCCGCGCGGCCTCGGCCATCCGGAGGGCTAGCTCGAGGCGCTGATCTGCGGTACTGGGAAGGCCGGCATCGTCGAGAGTCAGCGCGATCACCCGCGCGTCATACTTGCGGGCGAGCGCGAGGACGGGATCGCGGCGGGCCGATTCGGCGCTGGCGGAGTTCAGAAGCGCGCGGCCCCGGTGCACCTGAAGGCCCGCCTCCAGCGCGGCGGGATTGGAGGAGTCGATGCAGACGGGCGCGTCGACCGCCTGCTGGACGGTCTGGACGAGCCAGGCCATGTCCTCGGGCTCGCGGTCCGGCTCGGTGCCAGCGTTGACATCGATGTAGTTGGCGCCGGCCTCGGCCTGCAGCCTGGCCTGCTGCACGACGAAGCCGCTCTTGCGCCCGACGACGGCCTCCCGCACGCGCGCGCCGGTGCCGTTTATGCGTTCCCCGACCACAATCATCTGCCGAATCCTCCGTCCTGAGTCTGCAGGAATTGGGGCGATCAGTAGGCCGCCCGCGCGGCGTAGGTGTCCTCGATGCCGTGGATCAGCGCAAACAGCAGCCGGTTGACGGGAGTGGGAACGCCGAGGGCCTCGCCCTCCCGCACGACCGCGCCGTTGATCGCATCGATCTCTGTGCGCCGCTTGCGGTTCACGTCCTGCAGCATAGAGTTGACATTGTTGGCCGTGCGCTGGCAGATTCCCTCGGCGTGGGCCGCGATATCTTCCGGCGACAGGCGGATGCGCCGCCCGCGCGCCACCGCCTCGACCTCCAGGACGGCGGCGCGAAGCACCTGCCGCAGGTGTGCCGACTCCAGGATGCCCCCGTTGCGCACCTGGGCGATGGTGGCAACGGGGTTGATGCCGGCATTGACCGCCAGCTTGCTCCACAGCACCGATGTGAGGTCTGTCGTGAACTCCGTGTGCAGGCCCGCGGAGGCGAAGGCGCGGGAGACGGCCGCCAGCCGCTCCGTAAGCTCGCCGGTGGGCTCGCCGATGACCGTGACGCCATCGCCGGCGTGGTGGACCTGGCCGGGGGCGATGAGGGTGGCGGCCTGCGCAGTGGTCCCGCCGATGACGCGCTCCTCGCCGGCCGCCCGCTGGAGTATCTCGAGGTTGCCGATGCCGTTCTGGAGCGTGAGCGCGACGCCGCGAGGGCCGATCAGCGAGGCGGCGGTGGGCGCGGCGGCCTGGGTGTCGTAGGACTTCACCGTCAGCACGACCAGCTCGCAGGGGCCTGCGGTGGCGGGATCGGCGGTTGCGCGCACGCGACCGGAGAACTCGCCCGACACCCCCGAGACCCACACGCCGTGGCGGTCCAGGCGGCGGGCGCGGTCGGGGCGGTGGTCGATCAGCCACACCTCATGCCCACCCCTGCTCAGCATTCCCGCGAAGAGGCACCCGATGGCGCCGGGCCCGACAATCGCAATCTTCATCCTAGCTGGGGCGCCTCAGCGGCGCTTCTCCCACTTCTCGAGCTCGGCGAGCTGGCCGTAGGTTCCGCCCCGTCTGATCTCCTCCCGGATGCGATTCTCCCGTTCATACCACTCCATGCCTCGGTTCGCCCACTCGACCGCGCGGTCGCGGGGGATCCGGACCACGCCGTCGTCGTCGCCGAGGATCCAGTCGCCGGGCTCGACGATCTTGCCGGAGACGGTGATGGAGACGCCGATCTCCCCCAGGCCTCGCGGCTCGCCTGCGTTTGGGCAGATGAGGCGCGCGAAGGCGGGGAACTTGAGGGCGCGGATGTCGGCGCTGTCGCGCAGCCCGCCATCGAGGACCACGCCGGCCACGCCGCGGTTCATGGCGCTGCGGGACGCCATCTCGCCCCAGATGGCGGGCCCGACGCCGCCGGCCTCGACGACGATGACATCGCCGGGCTCGGCGCGGTCGATGGCCTCCACCGGCTTCGCGTAGTCGCCGGGCGCGGTACGAACCGTCAGCGCGCGTCCCACCAGCTTGAGGCCCGGGGCGATCGGCCGCAGGCCCTCGAGGACGCCCCGCCGGTGCATGGCGTCGGAGAGGTTGGCGGCGGAGATGCTCTCGAGGATCTCCCGGATGCGCTGCTCCGAGCCGCGCTTGTAAAGCCTGGTGGGGATGCTGATGCGCTCGGTGATGGCGCGCTTGATCTCCGCGGTCGCCTGCCTGGCGTCGGGGGCCTTGGAGATGGCGCCGCCCACAATGATCACGGCCGCGCCGGCTTCCACCGCCTGGACGGCGTTCTCGGAGTGGATGCCCCCGGCGACGGACACGGGGAGGTCGACCGCCTCGACCACCTCGCGCAGCAGGCCGAAGGGGTCGGCGGCCCGCATCTGCATATCGATGGCGACGTGCACGTCGATCGCGTCCACGCCGAGCGCGGCCAGCTCCCGGGCCCGCGCGACCGGGTCGGCGACGCCCAGGAGATCGGCGACGATCCGGGCCCCGTATTCCCGGCCGGCCTCGACGCACTCCAATATGGTGGCATCCGGGGCCGCGCCGAGCACGTGGACGAGGCTCGCGCCGGCCTTCGCGGCGGCCTCCACCTCGACGCGGCCGGCGTCGATCACCTTCATGTCCGCGGCGATATCCAGCTTCGGGAACCGGGCCCGCAGCTCGCGGACGGCGTCGAGCCCCACGCTCTTAATGAGGGGCGTGCCCGCCTCCAGGATGTCCGCGCCCCCCTCGGCGGCCTCTGCCGCGACCCTCAGGGCGCGGTCCAACTCGAGGAAATCAAGCGCCACTTGCAGCCGCGGCGCCCCGGGTTGCTGTGCCATATCACTCGCTCTGCTGTGGCAATCGTTCAGCCGGTGCTCGCCCTCGCCACGGCCCGCCGTCGTCCCTCGTGCGACTCGACGGGGCGCAGCCGGCGCAGGTGGTAGCCCGTGCTCTGCTCGAACGCGTACGCCGCCCGCAGCATCGTCTCCTCCCCAAACGGGGGGCCGACGAGCTGAAGCCCAATCGGCAGCCCGTCGGAGGAGAATCCGCAGGGGAGGGACATGCCCGGCAGGCCCGCGAGGTTGACGGGGATGGTGCAGACGTCGGACAGGTACATCGCCACCGGGTCCTCGGTCTTCTCGCCAAGCCGGAACGCGACCGTCGGGCTGGTGGGGCCCACGAGCACGTCGAAGCGCTCGAACGCGCGGTCGAAGTCGCGGCGGATGAGCGTCCGCACCTGACTGGCCTTCAGGTAGTACGCGTCATAGTAGCCCGCGCTCAGGGCATAGGTCCCCAGCATGATGCGCCGTTTCACCTCGGGGCCGAAGCCCTCGTCGCGCGTCTTGCGATACATGTCGATGATGTCCGTGGTGCCCGGCGACCGGTATCCGTACTGCACGCCGTCGTAGCGGGCGAGGTTGGAGCTGGCCTCTGCGGGCGCGATGATGTAGTACACGGGGATGGAGTAGTCGAGGTGAGGCAGGGACACTTCGCCGGTCTCCGCGCCGAGCTCGCGAAGGCGGTCGACCGCGGCGCGCACGGCGGCCTCGACCTCCTCGTCCACCCCGATGCCCTGGTACTCCATGAACTCCCGCACGAGCCCGACGCGCAGGCCCTTCGCGCTGCCGGACAGGGCGGCCGTGTAGTCGGGGACCGGGCGGTCGATGGAGGTCGCGTCGCGCGGGTCACGGCCGGCGAGGAGGTTGAGCATGAGCGCGCAGTCCCGCACATCCCTGGTGAGGGGCCCGACCTGGTCCAGGGAGCTGGCGAACGCGATGACGCCGTAGCGGGAGACGCGGCCGTAGGTTGGCTTGAGGCCGACGATGCCGCAGAAGCTGGCGGGCTGGCGGATGGAGCCGCCAGTGTCGGTGCCAAGGGCGACGACGGCCTGGCCGGCGGTGACGGCGGCGGCCGACCCGCCGCTGGATCCCCCGGGGACGCGATCGAGGTCCCAGGGGTTGCGGGTGACGCCGACGGCCGAGTTCTCCGTGGAGGAGCCCATGGCGAACTCGTCCATGTTGGTCTTGCCCAGGAACAGCAGGCCGTTGGCGCGGCAGCGCTCGACGACGTGGGCGTCATAGGGGGGGACGAAGCCCTTGAGGATACGCGAGCAGCAGGTCGTCTCGATGCCCCGGGTGCAGAAGATGTCCTTGAGCGCGAGGGGAACGCCGGCGAGCGGTGGCAGCGGCTCGCCCCGCGCGCGGCGCTCGTCGACGGCGGCCGCCTGCTGCTGCGCGGTCTCCCGGCAGGGAAGCACGAAGGAATGCAGGTCCGGCTCGACCTCCTCCAGCCGGGACCAGAACGCGCTCAGGACCTCGCGCGCGGAGACGGCCTTCGACCGCAGTAGGTCGGACAGCTCGTGCGCGGTCAGCTCGGGGAGCTCGCCGCGGCTCACTCGAGCACCCTCGGGACCCGGAAGCAGTCGTCGGCCCGATCGGGCGCGTTGGCGAGCGCCTCCTCGGGGGACAGCGAGGGGGCCGGCTCGTCCTCGCGAAACACGTTCGAGACCTCGACCGCGTGCGACATCGGGGGCACGCCCACGGTGTCGATCTGGCGGAGCTGCTCGAAGTGCTCCAGGATGGAGTTGAGCTGGGTCGTGAACTGCTCCCGCTCGCGCGCGGTCAGCTCCAGGCGCGCCAGCAGGGCGACGTGATCCACCTCCTCCGGCGTCAGGCGCATCGCTTTCCTCCGTTTACTGCGGGGCCGGCTCAATGGTGATCTGCACGGACGCGAAGGTCCCCGTCACCGTGAGGTTTCCCGTCTCCGGGTTGGGCATGGTTACCTGCTGCGTCGACCGGTGGGGCAGCCGGGCCTCGGTGGTGGTGACCTGGTACATCGCGCCCGGGGCAATGCGGAACGCGCCATTGGCCACCTCGATCCGCATCGCCGTCGCGTCCCCGCCCCGAATCGTAACTCCGGTCCGCCCGACCCCGACCGCGGCGTCGGTGCCATGGACGACGAGGGCGATCTTCTGCGGCCCGTACTCGGTGAGCGAAGCTGTCACCACGGCGCCCTCCTCCAGCGGGGTGATGAAGACGGGGACCGGCTCGGCCACGGCGAGGGGGGCGCCGGGGAAGAGCAGCTCGACCTGCTTGCCGCCGTCGGGATTCTGAAGCCTCATGGCCCCGCCAGGGACCAGATACATCTGGTTGTTGGCGCCAGACACCAGCACGCCTGCGGGCTGGCCGCCCGGCGCGGCGACGGCGATTGCGTAGGTGGAGTATAGCGCCACCGCGTCGGCGGGCCACACGTCCGCGGGCTGCGTCATTTCGACTTCGGCGCCCCAGGAGAGGACGCGGGCGTGGAACTCATCGAAATAGGGGTCGGAGGTGTCCCAGTTTTGGTACAGGAAGGCTGGGGCGTAGACCGTGAAGCCCTGTCCGGTAGCGCGCACGCGCAGGAACGGAGTGCCCGCGGCCACGAAATCGGCCCCGAGATAGGTCCACGTCCCCCCGGGCCAGGAACTGCTCGAGCAGGTCGGCAAAGCGTTGGATGGAGGGGTTAATTTCCGCGCCGGAGGCGGCCGTGCCCAGGGGGATCGACGTGGTGCCCTCGCCCGTGGACCCGGGCTCGCCGGGGGAGCCGGTCTGGCCCGTCGACCCCAGCGTGCTGAACTCCGGGGGCTCTACGCCGGCGGCCAGTTCAGAGTATCGCAGGCCAAAGAGGTCTCGCAGGGTGGCGGGCACAGAGATGAGGGTGCCATCGGCCTCGTACATGCCCACTCCGGCGTCGGCGACCAGCGCGCCGCCCCGCAGCACGTAATTGTAAAGGACGAGCTGGCTGTCCTGGGGCAGATAGAGGGCCGCCGGCGCGATGATGGCGCCGTACTGGCCCAGATCCACCTGAGAGAGCGAGTCCAGCGCGAGCACATCGATCTGGCCGTACTTGCTGCCGTTGCGCGCGGCCGCGAACAGCGAGGTCGGCTCGTTCGGCGTGACCCCGTCGAGATAGCCGTAGAGGCCCGCGCCGTTGCGCATCGCGCCGCCGACGATCGGCTCATACAGGACGGCCGCGCGGGCCAGCGGCTCGGCCGGGAAGGCGGCGCTGGCCTGGAGGGCCTGGGCCGTCTGCTGGATAACCGCTCGCATCTCAGCCGAATCGCGGATGGCCGCCCAGTCCGAGCAGGCCAGTCCGGCCGCGCCATGCAGCAGGGCCAGGTTGGCCCACGCGGCGAGCCGGGCCGGGGTGACGTCCTGCCCCCGCTGGGTGAGCAGCCCCTGCACGGCGGCGAACTGGTTGGCCCGGCGCGCAATGTCCACAGCGTGCACGTTGGAGGTATCCCAATCGGCCTCCGCAACCGTCGGGAATGTGTTCAGCACCAGGCCATCAAAGTCGCCGGGCACGCTGATGATCGAACGATAGTCCGGCAGCGAGGAGACCAGCAGGAGCCGTCCGGGATCGGCTCGCTTCAGGGCGCTGGCCCACCGGGACAGCACATCGGCGTAGGCGCTCTCCCGGTAGTATGCGAAGTCGACGCTCGCCCGTCCCAGGCCGCCGGGAAGCGTGCTGTCGATGTCCCTGACGCCGGATACCGTGATCTCCCCCCAGTCGTCGAAATTCGCGCCCCAGGAGGCGTTTAGCGCGGAGAGGGAGGGATACCAACGCTGCAGATAGGTCCGGAATCCCTCATCGTTCCAGACGACCTGCTCGGGCCGGACGGCCTCGATCGACCAGGCGATCAGCCGGGGGTGAGTCGTCATCGCCCCGGCGGCGGCCGCCACGGCCGAGTCGACCGCCCTCGCGTAGGCGTCGGAAAGGGGATCGGGGGCCAGCGGCTTTCCCTGTTCGTCGACCACGGCTGCGGGGGTGATGGCGGCGACGACCAGCAGGCCCCGGGCCTCTGCGGCCGAGGCGAGGGACGAAGAGGCGGCGAGGCTCTCGCTCGAGGAGTCGGTCAGCAGCACGTAGGCGGTGTTGAAGCCGGCGGCCGCGTAGGCGTCCACATCGGCGGCGTCCGTGAGCCCGCGGGCCCACAGCAGCACAGTCGGCGTGCCGTCGACGCGGATGAAGTTCGCCTGCTTGCTGGCGACGGCAGGCTCCACGGCGGGCGGCTCCGCCCCCTGGGCCCACGCGGCGCCGGCCGCAAGGACGGCCCACAGCGCCAGGCAGATATATCGTCGTGTCACCATCGGTTCTACCTCCGCTGCCCACAGCGGCGCCCGTGACGCACCCGAGAACAAGCCGGGCCCGCGGCGCCGTGCGGCGGGAGCCTTGCCCCGGGGCATCGCGGCAAAGTAGCGATTCGGCGAGGGACCCTCAGGTCCCTCGCCAGCCGCGAGTTCGATCAGGCGCCGATGGGCCGCGCCGGAACAAGGGCGCTAGGTGAGCGCGACCTCGGTCTCGGCGTCGAAAAGGTGCGTCTTGGCCATGTCGAAGACGACCTCCAGCGGCTGGCCGTCCCCGGCCTTCGTCTCCGCGTCGACGTCGGCGATCAGCGAGTGGGGCCCGATGGTCAGGTACAGGTACACCCTGGAGCCCATCGGCTCCGTGACGTCCACGATGGCGGTGGCGCAGTTGCCGTCGCTGGCCGGGACAGGCGGATTGAGGGCGCGGTCGTAGATGTCATCGGGCCGCACCCCGAAGGTGACCCTCTGCCCCGCCTTCGACCTGACGGCTGCTGCGTGGCTGTCGGGCAGCCGCAGGGAGAGGGACTCGGCCTCGAAGTACATCGCACCGTCCCTGGGCTGAAGCCTCCCCTCGATAAAGTTCATCGCCGGGCTGCCGATGAAGCCCGCGACGAACCGGTTTGCCGGATGGTTGAAGAGCGCGAGCGGGGAATCCACCTGCTGCATCTTGCCGTTGTTCAGGACGGCGATGCGATCCCCCATCGTCATCGCCTCCATCTGGTCGTGGGTGACGTAGATGGTTGTGATCCCCAGGCGGCGGTGCAGCTTGATGAGCTCCGCCCGCGTCTGGACCCTCAGCTTGGCGTCCAGGTTGGACAGCGGTTCGTCCATCAGGAAGACCTTGGGCTCCCGAACGATCGCCCGTCCCAACGCGACCCGCTGCCGCTGGCCGCCGGAGAGCTGACGCGGCTTGCGGTCCAGCAGCTCCTCCACGCCCAGCATCCTGGCGGCCTCGTGCACGCGGCGGTCGATCTCTGGCTTCGGGAACCGCCGCAGGCGAAGCCCGAAGGCCATGTTGTCGTAGACGTTCATGTGCGGATAGAGCGCGTAGTTCTGAAAGACCATCGCGATATCGCGGTCCTTGGGGGAGACATCGTTGACCAGCCGGTCGCCGATGTAGATCTCGCCGCTGGAGGGCTCCTCGAGGCCGGCGATACACCGCAGCGCCGTGGTCTTGCCGCAGCCGGAGGGCCCTACCAGGACCAGGAACTCCTTGTCCCTGACCTCGAGGGTCAGGTCGTCGACCGCGACCACGTTCCTGAAGTGCTTGCTGAGGCCCTTGAGCAGCACGCCCGACATCTCTGCGCTCTCCCCGGGGCCGCCGGACGGGCCCCGGACACCTCTGTTGCCGGATTATAGCAAACCAGTTCAGGGGTGGCAAGGAGAGCGCGGGCGTGGCTTGCCGGGGCCGGGCCGCGGCCGATCAGAAGGTGCCGTGCCGCGGCCGCCGAAAATCTTAAGTTTCGGATGGGAGAAAACGCGGAGGCAGGATAGGGGCATGAGCGAAAGCGACATGGTGCGAGCGCCCAAACACGGGCTCGAGCACCACGGGTTCCGCAACATCGCGCGCGTCTACTGGACCCAGACGACGCCAGCTCTGTACGAGCGGGTGGTCCAGCGCCGAGAGGGCCTCATCGCGCACCTTGGGCCGATTGTCGTGCGCACCGGCGACCACACGGGGCGGTCTCCCAATGACAAGTTCATCGTACACGAGCCGTCGTCATCGGACCATGTCTGGTGGGGGGAGGTGAACCGGCCATTTGCAGAGGAGAACTTCGACCGTCTGTACAAGCGCCTGCTCGCCTATGTGGAGGGCAAGCAGGTGTTCGTGCAGGACTGCTACGTGGGGGCCCATCCGAAGTACCGGATTCCCATCCGCGTGGTGACGGAGGACGCGTGGCAGAGCCTGTTCGCGCGGAACATGTTCATCCAGATCAAGGATCGGGAGGAGCTGTACTCGCACGTGCCGGAGTTCCGGATCCTGTGCTTCCCCAAGTTCCACGCCATCCCCGAGATCGACCAGACGCGGTCGGAGACGTTCATCCTGGTGAACTTCGGCCAGAAGACGATCCTCATCGGCGGCACCAGCTACGGCGGCGAGATCAAGAAGTCGGTGTTCACGATTCTGAACTACCTGCTGCCGCAGACCGCGGTGCTGAGCATGCACTGCTCGGCGAACGTGGGCGCCCGGGGGGATGTGGCGCTGTTCTTCGGGCTCTCAGGGACGGGCAAGACGAGCCTGTCCGCCGATCCGGAGCGGGCGCTGATCGGCGACGACGAGCACGGTTGGTGCGATGACGGGATCTTCAACTTCGAGGGCGGGTGTTACGCGAAGGTGATCCGGCTGTCTCGGGAATCCGAGCCGGAGATCTACGAGTGCACGCGCCGGTTCGGTACGATTCTGGAGAACGTCGCGTTGGATTTCGAGACGCGGCGCCTGGACCTCGACGACGACTCGCTGACCGAGAACACTCGGGCCTGCTACCCGATCAGCCACCTTCCCAGCGCGATCCGCGAGGGCCGGGGCGGGCACCCGGAGAACGTGATGCTGCTCACCTGTGACGCGTTTGGCGTCATGCCTCCCATCGCCCGCTTGACTGCCGAGCAGGCGATGTACCACTTTCTCTCTGGCTACACCGCGCGGGTGGCGGGGACGGAGCGCGGCGTGAACGAGCCGAGGACGGTGTTCAGCCCCTGCTTCGGCGCGCCGTTCATGGCGCTGAACCCCACGGTGTATGCGGAGATGTTCGGCGACCGAATCCGGAAGCACCGCGCGAAGTGCTGGCTCGTCAACACCGGCTGGATTGGGGGACCTTACGGCGTGGGCCGGCGCATCGACATCGGCTCGACGCGCGCGATTGTGCGGGCGGCGCTGTCCGGAGCGCTGGACAACGTGCCGGTGCGCAAGGATGCCAACTTCGGGTTCGCGGTGCCGATGCAGTGCCCGGGCATCGACCAGAAGCTGCTGGACCCGCGCAACTGCTGGCAGGACCCCAAGCAATACGACGCGTCGGCGGCGCGGCTTGCCGACGAGTTCCGTCGCAACCTAGGGCAGTTCGTGGGTGAGCTGCCCAAGGGCGTCCGGGACGGCGGCCCCGCGCCGGCGTAGTCGGGGGCGCTGCGGCGGCTGCGAGGCCGCGCGCGGTCGGGGGCGAGCGCGGGGGCGCCTCGGGGCGGCCGGGTTAATGGAAACTCCCTGTCGACTTCACCGTTTCGTCACCGGCCAGCCGTAGACTGGCTGTGTGCGGAGTCGTGATTTCGACCGGGAGGCACGGTGCTATGCGGGCGAAGTTCGGCGTGCTGGCAGGCCTGCTGGGGTTGGGCCTGATGAGCGGATGCGGGCAGAAGACGGCCTCGAAGCCGAGGCCCGCGGCGGAGACGACGGGGCCGGCCGCCGGCGAGCGGGTTCGGCTGGTGGCGTTCGTGGGGGCGGCGAGCAAGCCGCCCGCGCAAGAGGCCAAGGCGGTTTTCGAGAAGGCGCATCCGAACATCGTCGTTGACATGACGTTCGGCGGGTCGGGCACTCTGCTCAACCAGATGATCCTTGAGGAGACTGGCGACATCTACATGCCTGGCTCCGACGGCTACATGGACAAGGCGGAGCAGAAGCGCGCGGTGTTGCCCGAGACGCGTGCGATCGTGGCCTACCTCATCCCCACGATTTGCGTGCAGCACGGGAATCCCAAGAACATCCGGTCGCTGGCCGACCTCGCGCGCCCCGGCGTCACCGTGGGCCTGGCGGAGGCCGGGGCGGTGTGTCTGGGAGATGCCAGCGAGGCGGTCCTGAAGCACGCCGGGCTCGAAGAGGCGGTCAAGAAGAACGTGATCACCTACGCGAAGAGCTGCGACCAGACGCAGCAGCTCGTGCAGCTGGGGGAGGTCGACGCGGTCATCGGCTGGGACGCGTTCAAGCACTGGGCGCCGGACCAGATCGACGTGGTGAACATCCCGCCGGAGCACTTGCGGGTGTATAACATCCCGGCTGCGATCTCAGTATATTCGAGACACCGAGAGGCCGCGCAGCAGTTCATCGACTTCCTGACCTCGGACGAGGGCAAGGCCATCTTCGCCAAGCATGGCTACAGCATCACCAAGCCAGGGATCTGAGCGCCGCGCGGGAGCGGCGGAAGTGGCGCCCCGCGCGCGGGAGGCTGCCGGGCAGGCGGCCGCGCCCCTCATCGTGGTGGCGGCAGCCGCGCCGCTGCTGCTGTACCTGGCGGCGCCCATCATCGGGCTCATCGTGCGCACGACCCCGGAGGTCTGGCGCTCCTACGTGTGCTGCGCGCAGGCCGGGATGGCGCTGAAGCTCAGCCTGGTCACGGCGACGATATCCCTGGCGATCGCGATCCTGATCGGGACGCCCGTCGCCTACTGGCTGGCGCACCACGAGCTCCGGGGCAAGGACTTCATCGACACGCTGATCGACCTGCCGCTGGTGCTGCCGCCGGCGGCGGCGGGATTCGCGCTGCTGCTGTTGTTCGGCCAGCAGGGCATGGGCGCGTGGCTGAACGCCCACGGGCTTCGCATCTCGCTGACTCCGGCCGCGGTTGTCATGGCCCAGGTATTTGTCGCCTCGCCGTTTTACGTCAAGCAGGCGCGCGCGGGCTTCGAGGCGGTGCCGCGGGACCTGAGGCTGGCGTCCGCCACCCTGGGGGCGGGCCGCCTGAGGACGTTCCTGTCGATCACCGCGCCCCTGGCCAGGCCCGCGCTGTTCGCGGGGGCAGTGATGACCTGGGCGCGGGCCCTGGGCGAGTTCGGCGCCACGCTCGTGTTCGCGGGCGCCTTTCCCGGCCGCACGGAGACGATGCCGATCGCGATCTACACCGCGGGAACCACTAATGTGCCGGCCGCGGTCGCGCTGGCCGCCACGCTGGTCGTCGTGTCCTTCGCCGTCATCATCATCACGCGACGGCTGGTGGGCGGCGCGGCCCACCTGTCGCCCGCCCGTTGATCGCGCTCAGCGCCCGCCGCCCCTGCCGCGGGGCACAATGTCGGCCCCGCGGACGCCCACCTCCAGGCGGTGGATGCTCCGCTGCCCGGCCACCGTCACGTAGAGGTCGGTGCCCCACCAGCAGAGGTTGGTGACCTGGTCGCCGCCGGCCGGGTAGCTCTTCAGCAGCCTCCCCTGCTCCACGTCGACCACGTCCACGGTCTTGTTCGTCCACCGGGCGATCCACAGCCGCCCCGCCTCGTCGAACATTATGCCGTCGAGCGTGGGGGTCGGGAACTCGATGATCGTGCGCTTGTTCGCCAGGCTGCCGTCGGCTTCGATGTCCCAGCACAGCAGCCGGTTGGTGTCCGACTCGGCGAGATAGAAGCGCTTCTGATCGGGCGACACCGCCAGGCCGTTGGGGAACGCGAGGCCGTCGGCGACGCGCGTCACCTTCTCGACCGCGCCGTCGTCGGAGAGGTCGATGCGGTACACGGCGCCGATCGGGTTTTCCCTTCCGGAGCCAGTGGGGTCGCTGAAGTAGATATTGCCATCGCGGTCGTGGCAGACATCATTGGGGCCGCGGTAGGGCTGGCCTTCGCAGTTGTCGGTGAGCACCTCGATCGCGCGCGTGACGGGGTGGATGCGCAGGATGCGCCGGCCGCCGTAGTCGGCGACGATGAGCCGGCCGCGGGCGTCCACCTTGAGGCCGTTGGCCTGCCCGCCGGTGTGGACCCAGATGGAGACGGTGCCGTCGGGCGTGCGCCGGCCGATCGTGCCGAGCGCGTGGTAGTTGACGAAGTAGAGGTTGCCGGCCTGGTCGAAGATGGGCCCTTCGGCGAACGCGATGTCGGCGACGACGGGCTGGGGCTCGACGCGGTCCGGCAGCGGCGGGGCGTCGGCGGCGGCCAGCGCACAGGCGGCGCCCAGAAGCAGCGCGAACGCGAGGGCGTGGGTGGCGAGAGGTAGGGTAAGCATCGTGTATGCGGCCTCCCGGGGAGTCGGTGCCGACGGAGGTTAGGCGCCGGCGCGGGGAAGTCCTGCGGACGGGGGTTGGCCGGGAACCGGCCGGGCCGCCCCAGGGGGTTCTGAGGGCACCCAGAGGCGCCTCTGGCGGGTGGAAAGCCCCCGCGGGGCCGCGGGGGGCCTGGGGCGGAGAAAGGGCCAAAGATGGGGGTTGACAGCGATGCGGGGCGTGGTATAATGTCGAGTGCCCGAATAGGGGCATCTGCCGGAGGACCTGAAACGCTTCTCGCTATCTGCCGAAGATAACAGCGGCGAACGAGTTCAGGGAAGGAGCCAACCGCAGAGGGGGCTCGTCCCCCTCTGCGCTTCTGTGTCCGGCAGCAGGACCTTGACAACGACATAGTCGTGGAGCCAGGTACGTCGCCGTACTCTCTTGATCCCTGCCGGATCTGTTGTCCGGAGGGGGTTAAGCTACTAAGGGCGCACGGTGGATGCCTTGGCAGAGACAGCCGAAGAAGGACGCGGCAGGCTGCGAAATGCCCCGGGGAGCTGCGAGCAAGCATTGATCCGGGGGTGTCCGAATCGGGAAACCGGGCGGGAGTAATGTCCCGTCACCGCCGGGCGAATCCATAACCCGGCGGGGGGAACCGGGGGAACTGAAACATCTCAGTACCCCGAGGAAGAGAAAGCAAAAGCGATTCCCCCAGTAGTGGCGAACGAAAAGGGAACAGCCTAAACCTGCGCCGTGGATAAGGCCTCAGCCGTTGCGGCGCGGGGGTCGCGGGGCCGGGCTGGACGGAGCTGAGGATCCGTCGGGGAGTGAGAAACCGGATCGATAGCTGAATTGGCCTGGAACGGCCAGCCAGAGAAGGTGAGAGCCCAGTAAGCGAAATCGATCCGGCTCCCTGGGTCCGGTACCCAAGTACCACGGGGCACGTGGAATCCTGTGGGAATCTCGGAGGACCATCTCCTAAGGCTAAATACTGTCTCTGACCGATAGTGAACTAGTACCGTGAGGGAAAGGTGAAAAGAACCCCATGCGGGGAGTGAAATAGAACCTGAAACCGTGTGCCTACAAACGGTCGGAGCCCGATGTTGTCGACTTCGGTCGGCGACCGGGTGACGGCGTGCTTTTTGCATAATGAGCCGGCGAGTTGTCCTCAGTGGCAAGGTTAAGGGCCTCTGGTCCGGAGCCGCAGGGAAACCGAGTCCGAAAAGGGCGTCAGAGTCGCTGGGGGCAAACCCGAAACCAGGTGAGCTACCCATGGCCAGGGTGAAGCGAGGCTAATCCCTCGTGGAGGCCCGAACCGGTGTCGGTTGAAAACGGCTCGGATGAGCTGTGGGTCGGTGTGAAACGCTAATCGGACCTGGAGATAGCTGGTTCTCCCCGAAATAGCTTTAGGGCTAGCCTCGGGTGATGGCTCGCGGAGGTAGAGCACTGAATGGGCTAGGGGCGCTCATACCGCTACCAAACCCAATCAAACTCCGAATGCCGCGAGGTCCGAGCCCGGGAGTCGGACTGTGGGGGATAAGCTTCACAGTCGAGAGGAAAAGAGCCCAGACCGTCGGCTAAGGTCCCCAAATCGGGCTAAGTGGAGAAGGAAGTGGCTTCGCCCAAACAGCCAGGAGGTTGGCTTAGAAGGAGCCATCCTTTAAACAACGGGTAACACCGGACTGGTCGAGCGAGGCTGCGCCGAAAATTCAACGGGGCTCAAGCCCGATACCGAAGCTGCGGATCGCCAGCGCAGAGGCTTCACAGCAGTAGGGTGGCTACGGCAGGCCTTTGGGCCTGCGGCGGCTTAGAAGGCCGCTGTTGTGGGTTTTGCTGGCGGTGGTAGGGGAGCGTTCGGCACTGGAGTGAAGCGGTACCGTGAGGAGCCGTGGACCGTGTCGAAGTGCGAATGCCGGCATGAGTAGCGAAAAAGAGAGTGAGAATCTCTCTCGCCGAAAACCTAAGGTTTCCCAGGCAAGGTTCGTCCTCCTGGGTTTAGCCGGGCCTAAGCCAAGGCCGAAAGGCGTAGGCGATGGACAGCCGGTTGATATTCCGGCGCCACTGGAAGGCGATAAAGACGCGAAGGGGGGACGCCGTTGGGTGTTCCAGCGCGCGACTGGATTGGCGCGTTCTGGGCCGAGGCTGTCCGGCAGGCAAATCCGCCGGACGTACGGCCAGAGCCCGGAGGAGGAAAGGCTTCGGCTGGACTGAACTGGAGTAACCAGCGGCCGCGAAAAGCCTCTAGCGAATCTCACAGTGTCCGTACCGCAAACCGACACAGGTAGGCGGGCAGAGGATGCCCAGGCGCGCGAGAGAACCCTCGTTAAGGAACTCGGCAATCTCGCTCCGTAACTTCGGAAGAAGGAGCGCCTTCCGGCCCGAGCGGACGTCGTCTTCGGACGATGCTCCGGCCGGGCGGCGGAAGGCCGCAGCGAAAGGGCCCAAGCGACTGTTTACCAAAAACACAGGTCTCTGCAAAGCCGTAAGGCAAAGTATAGGGGCTGACGCCTGCCCAGTGCCAGAAGGTTAAGGGGCGGGGTTAGCTCGCCGCAAGGCGAGCGAAGCTCCAATCCGAAGCCCTGGTGAACGGCGGCGGTAACTCTAACCGTCCAAAGGTAGCGAAATTCCTTGTCGGGTAAGTTCCGACCTGCACGAAAGGCGTAACGACTTGGGCGCTGTCTCGACGAGGGACTCGGCGAAATTGTAGCGCCAGCGAAGATGCTGGCTACCCGCGACAGGACGGAAAGACCCCGTGGAGCTTTACTACAGCCTGGTATTGGATTCTGGGGTTTCGTGCAGAGGATAGGTGGGAGCCGGTGAAGCCGGGGCTCTGGCCCCGGTGGAGGCGACCTTGGAATACCACCCTCGATACTCTGGCGTTCTAACCGTAGCCCTGATCGGGTGGCGGGACAGTATCAGGTGGGTAGTTTGACTGGGGCGGTCACCTCCTAAAAGGTAACGGAGGTGTTCAAAGGTTCCCTCAGTGCGGTTGGAAATCGCACGCGGAGTGCAAGGGCACAAGGGAGCTTGACTGTGAGAGCGACAGCTCGAGCAGAGACGAAAGTCGGACCTAGTGACCCGGCAGTCGGGGATGGAACCGCTGTCGACATCGGATAAAATGCTACCCCGGGGATAACAGGCTCATCTCCCCCGCGCGCTCACAGCTACGGGGAGGTTTGGCACCTCGATGTCGGCTCGTCGCATCCTGGGGCTGGATAAGGTCCCAAGGGTTGGGCTGTTCGTCCATTAAAGCGGCACGCGAGCTGGGTTCAGAACGGCGTAAGCCAGTTCGGTCCCTATCCGTCGCGGGCGTAAGAGGTCTGAGGGGAGCTGCCGCCAGTATGAGAAGACCGCGGTGGACAGACCAAGGGTGTACCAGTTGTCCCGCCAGGGGCAAACGCTGGGTAGCCATGTCTGGTTGGGATAAGCGCTGAAAGCATCTAAGCGCGAAGCCCACCCCAAGACGAGACCTCTCACCGGGTCAACCGGGTAAGGCCGCAGGAAGACTACCTGCTTGATAGGCCGGAGGTGTACGCACGGTAACGTGCTAAGCTGACCGGTACTAATCGGCCGAGGGCTTGGCCCCCTCCAGAGAGCAGATCGGGAGATCATCAGAGTGCGCGACGATTCCCGGCCCTCCACGACTGTGTCGCACCCTCGCCTTCCCGGCGCGGGCGCCCGCACCCTTTTGCTTCCGGTGACCATGGCGGAGGGGAAACGCCTCTTCCCATTCCGAACAGAGAAGCTAAGCCCTCCAGCGCCGATGGTACTGCAGGGGCAACCCTGTGGGAGAGTAGGTCGTTGCCGGAGGCATGTGTTTTCGCAAAGCTCGTCGTCCGCAACATGGGCGACGAGCTTTGCGCGTCTGGGGGCCAGGCAAGCTCCCGCCCCGCGCGCCCGCCGGGGGGCAGGGGGGCCCGGCCGGGGGCGCCAGCCGGCGCCAGACCGGCCGCTTCCCAGAGAGGAGCGCCCGCATGTCAGATGACGAGGTCGTGCAGCGCATCACCTTGGGCGCGATCCGAGTTGTCCAGCGCGCGAAGCAGGAGGCGCGGCGCCTAGGCGCCGACGCCGTTGCTCCCGAGCACCTGCTGCTGGGGGTCGCGCGGGGGGAGGGCGTCGGCACCGATGCCCTGAGGCATCTGGGCGTGACAGCGGACCGCCTCGACGAGGCGATCGGCCGCGGTGCCCCGGGCGCGGGGAAAGCTGGCGGGCCCGCCTGCCAGTCGCCGCGATGGAGTCCCCAGGCGCGGCGGGTGCTCGAGGCGGCGTGCGACGAGGCGCGGGAGCTGAACCTCAGGCTCGGCCGGCCCAACTTCGTGGACACCGAGCACATGCTGCTGGGCCTGCTGCGCGACGGCGGACCCGCGTCCGGCCTGCTGCGGGAACTCGGCGCGGAGCCGGAGCGGATCCGCCAGACGGTGATCGGGCTGCTGGGGGGATCCTGCGGCCGCGCGCTGCGCGATGAGCAGCCTCAGCAGTGGCAGCAGTGGGTGGACGCCGCGGTGCGGCTTGGCGCGAAGGAGGCGAAGATCATCTCCCCCGCCAGCGTCGTCACGGCCGCGTGGGTGCGGCTGAAGTGCCAGTATGGATGCGGGGGCTATGGCAAGCGGCTCACGTGCCCTCCCCACTCCCCCACCCCCGAGCAGACGCGCGCCGTGCTGGACTGCTACCGGACGGCCGTGCTCATTCACTGCCCGAGCGAGGGCGAGTGGGAAGCGATCGGGCGCATCGTCGCCGCCCTGGAGCGCGAGGTGTTTCTGGCGGGCCACTACAAGGCGTTCGCGTTCGGCTCGGGCCCGTGTGAGCTGTGCGAGGAATGCAGCTTCGAGGACTGCGCCCATCCCGAGCAGGCGCGGCCCTCCATGGAGGCCGCCGGCATCGATGTCTACGCCACCGCCCGCGGCAACGGGTTCCCCATCGAGGTCGTCAGGGACCGCTCCTGCCCGCAGAACTACTACGGGCTGGTGCTGATCGAGTGACCCCGGCCGGGGGCAGGCTCCTGCGCCGCCGGCCGGCGTTCGCCGAGCGGCCCCGCCCTGCCGTTCTCAGAAGGGCCACTGCTCGGGGATGGCCTGGCGCGGGATGATGGCGCGGCAGGTCTTCTTGGGGTTGACGATCTGGGAGATCCTCACCTCGCCCGCCGTGGAGAGAAGCCGGCGCGCCTCGACCTCGGTCCGCGGCGTGATCTTGGTGAGGAGCTGCACCATCTGGTCCACGGCGCCCCACGCCGCGTCGTCGACTGTGTCGGCGTGCGCGAATACCATCAGCCGGTCGTCGTGGACCAGGTAGGTCCTATGCCAGATGGGGTAGGGCTCGCGGCGCACCGTGAGGGTGACCTCGGCGGCGCACTCGATGCCGGTGCCGCAGCACTCGCTGTCTCCCTGGAGCGCGTGGACGTCGCCGAGCGCCAGCATGCCGCCGGGCACGGCGACGGGCAGGTAGATGGTGGCGCCGGCGCAGATGTCGACCGTGTCGAGGTTCCCGCCCCAGTCGCTGGGCGTGTTGGTCGGCACCGGCTCGCCGGGGGGCGCGAGTCCGATGACGCCGATGATGGGGTTGACGGGCAGCCGAAGGCCCCAGGGGTAGGTGGCGACGCCGTCCTTGATGTCGACGACGGTGAAGGGCTCGCCCTGGGCCCCGCCGCCGATGAAGCCCCATTCGGCCGGCTTCACCTGGCGGATCGCGACCGCGAGGGCCTCGCCGGGCGTGGCCCCCTTCACTGCGATCGGCCCGGTTGCGGGGTTCGGCCGCGGCCCGCCGGGGCGGAGGGCGCCCTCGCGCCCGACGAAGCCGCCATGGCAGTCCGCGGTCTCGACGAGCACGGTCTCCCCATCCTCGATGGTATAGGCGGCCGGGTGGCGGCGGTCGAGTTCGTTCACGAAGTGGTCGGCGGTCAGTCGCCTCATGTCAGGGGTTCTCCTCGCGCAGTCGCCCACCGCGCGCCCTCGTCCTCCGGCACGGATATCTCGGCGCGGTAGTCGCTCATGTTGTAGTGTGGCTGGCGGCGCGGGCGCGGTACGCGCCCGACGGGGGCCGGCCGGTCCTGCGTGTAGATCCAGATGCGATCCAGGTCCCAGAGGACGATCTCGTCGCGCGCATCGCCGGTCAGGTCGATCGCCTCTGCGCAGAGGACGGGGTGTCCGTCGTCGGGGAAGGTCACCACGGGCCGCAGACGGCCGTCGAGCATGCCGCCGCGGCGCAGGCTGCCGGAGGTGAGCAGCAGATCCAGCCCGTCTCCGCGCCAGTTCACGGGAGAGAGGACGGCTCCCCCTCCGGACAGCTCGATCGACTCCAGCAGGCGGCCCTCGGCATCGTAGAGGCAGATGATGTCGGGGTTTCCCCAGAAGGTCTTTGTCGCGATCTGGAGGCCGGGCACGTCGTCGCGAACGCGGGCCGCCGTGAGCCGCTGCACGTGGCCCGTCTTGTCGCGCCACAGGATTCTGCCCTCGGCATTGCACACGACGGTCCCGCCCTCCCCGCAGGCGAGGGCGATGCGCATCTCGCCCGTAGCGTCGAGAGGCGTGATCGCGATGGCGTCCTGGTGGTCCTCGACCTCAATTCGCCAGAGCACCGCGCCGTCGTCGTCCACGAGGGCGTAGCCGATCATCACCTCATCCCGGCCGTCGCCGTCGAGGTCGGCGACCGCGGGGTAGTGACCGGTGTTGCCGTGGAACCTCCAGAGCTCGCGCAGGTCGCCGTCGTATGCGGTGACGTTGCTGTAGCGGTCCTTGACGAGCAGGTCGCCGCGGCGGCCCAGGCCGCGGAGGTCGGCGAAGCAGATGGAGTCGCCGGGGATGCGGTAGAGGTCATCTTCGGGCAGCCAGGTCGCCATCGGGCCCGGGTGAGGCGTCGGAGCGCGGCGCTTGACCTTCCCCGTGGCGCCATCGAGGACGCAGATCTCGAAGTTGCGGCAGCACACGACCTCCTGCCGGCCGTCGCCGTCGAGGTCATGGACCTGGAACGCGAGGTCGCAGGGGATGATGCCGTGCTCTCGGTGAGGCTCGCCCCACTGCCACAGGATCTCGCCGTCGAGGTTTACCGCGGTGAGGCAGCTCAGGAACGGAAAGTCACCGCCGTTGAGCATGTCGGTGTACTGCGCCAGGACGATCTCGAGCCGGCCGTCTCCGTCCAGGTCGCCGAAGCGCAGGTGCCGGCCGGTGCCGAAGCCGGGGGTGTCGAACTTGCGCCAGAGCACCGGCCGCGGATAGCGGCCCCGCTCGGCAGCCAGCTCGGCCGCCTCGGCCTGCGCCTCGGCCTCCAGGCGCGCACACTCCTGCTGTTCCGCGTGCACCTCCACCCGGGCGAAGCGAGCCGGGCCGGTGGCGAGGATGCCGATGCGCCCGCGCGTCAGGTGCCGATCCTCGATTCGGAATTCGATTCTGTCGTCGAGCGAGGCGTGCAAGTGTGCGCCTCTTGCGGCGATGCGCAGCGTGTGGTAATGGTCGAAGTCGGGCTCCCACGGCCCCGCGGCGAGCACCTCCTCTTCCTCATGGCGGCGCCGGATCAGCCGCACGACCCCGTCGCCGCTGACGCGCAGGGAATAGTGGGTGCGGTTGTTGGAGTAGCGGATGAGCAGGCCGGCCTCGGTCTTCTGAGACAGGAGGCGCACGTCGGCCTCGGCGGCGATGTCGCGCCAGCGGAAGTCGCCCGCCGACAGCATCGGCAGGCCGTGCTCGCGCAGCCGCGCCTGCTGGAGCACGCGGCGGCCAGCATCGTCGACGGCCTGCCAGTTGCCCAGCCGCCCCCAGGAGGTGTCGTTCGTGGTCTCGACCCAGCCGCCGGGAAGCTCCGGCAGGTCCAGGCAGTGGTACTCGCCGACGGCGGTGTAGTCGAAGGGAATCGCGCCCACGGGCAATGAGCCGAACTCGTCCACGAAGATGCGCACGGTCAGTTCTTCTCCTCGCCGCCAGGCGGCCCGGCGGCACATGTGGCTCCGGATTCGGGGCCGACAACGCGGGTCCTGTCGCGGAGCGGGAGGAGCGGCGCCCGCGCGAGGGAATCGAGATTAGCGAAATGGCTGCTTCCACCCTGTCCCTGCAGGAGATCGAGCGCGCTCGCGCTTACCGCTGGCGGACCGAGGACGACCGCCGCGTTGCGGACGAGCGGGGCGCGCTCAGGTTCATCCGCGAGCTGGGGTTTGTGCTGCTGATGCCGATCTCGGGGTCGGAGCTTCCGAGCCTCCATGCGGCCACGCGGGACTCGTGGGCCTGGTGGGACTGGAAGCAGACGCTGCCGGGCCGGCGGGCGTGCTACTATGCGAAGCTGCTGCGGCGGCGCGGCACGTTCGTCTCGTGGGAATGGTTCCCGCGCTTCTACGCCGCCTACGCCGACCCTCGGCCGTACTGGCGGCAATATCGGGAGGGCCTGCTCAGCCGAGAGGAGAAGCAGATACTCGACCTGCTCGCGGAGCGCGGGCCACTGATGACACGCGACATCCGGCTCGCATATGGGCCGAGAAGCAAGGCGAACACGCGCCTGGTGAAGTCGGTGCTCGTCGAGCTGCAGCGGAGATTCCTGATCACGGCGGCCGGGGGGAGCACGGAGGGCTGGAGTCACCACCGGTGGGACCTTGTGGACCGGTGGGTGCGCGGGGACCTGCTGCTGCAAGCCCAGCGCACGCCCCAGCACGAGGCGCGCGCCGCGCTGATCCTGCAGCACGTGAGGAACGCGCTGGCCACGACGCCGGCCGACATCGCGTGGCTGTTCGGCTGGGAGCGGCCGGTCGTCGAGGCGGCGGTGCGCGAGCTGCTCGAGGTGGGCGAGGTCGAGATGGCGTACGTGCCTGACCTGGAAAGCGCAGTCCTCGTCCCGCGGCCGTGGCCGGGGTGGCGCGGATGATGGCCCCCGGCGGCGGCGCGGCGCGGCCGTGGTCGCGCCTGCGGCTGCGGGTGGCCTTGCTGTTCGGCCTGGGCGCGCCCGCGGTCCGCCGCTCCTACCCCGGCTGCCGCACCCGCACCGCGCCGGGTCACCCGCCGGACCTCGTGCGCGACCTGATTGCGCACTACCGGGACCGGGAAGGCAGCGAGGAGGTGCAGCCCATCAACTTCCGGTGCGCGAAGGTCGCGCGGCCAGGCGGGGGCCCGCCGGCCTTCGTCAAGGAGTTCCCGCGTCACCACCGCCTGCACGACCTGGAGCGAGTGATGCGCTGTTCACGCGTGGACCGCGCGTGGCGCGCGGCGAACCTGCTTCCCCGGGTGGGTGTGCTAACCCCCCGCGCCATCGGGACAGCGGTGACGTGGGCGGCCGACGGGTCGGTCACCGAGTACCTGGTGACCGAATGGCTGGAGGCGACGTCCTTCCCCGAGGCGCTGGCGGAAAGCGGTGCCCATCGGAGGGCGGTGCTGGCCGAGTTTTCGGCGCACATGCGCCTGTGGCACGAGCGAGGAATCTACCTGCGCGACCTGGTGAAGAACGTCCTGGTTCGGGAGGAGGCCGGGGGCCGGACCTACTGGCTCACCGACCTCGATGCGCTTCACCCGTGGAAGCGCGTGACCCGAGCCCGGGTGCTGCGACTGATGGCTCAGCTTCGCCAGTGGGCCGGCCCTCTGGCCGCCGGGGAAATTGAGGATATCTGCCGCGCCTACACCGGGCAGGTCGGCGGGAAGCTGTCCGAGCGCATCGCCGAGGTGCTGTCGGCGCCGTCACGGCGCCTGGGGGCCGCAGCAGAAGGTCCTGTTGCGCCGGCGGCCGCGCAGGCGCGTTCGCGTTGACATGGGCGCGGGCGCGGTGTTATAGTACGGGCGCACGATGTGCACAGAGGCGGGTGGCGGACGTGGTGGAGCCGGCCGTAACGGGTATACGAGAGGCAGGAGGATATCGGAGTGCCTCTTTACGAGTTTCGATGTAACAGCTGCGGGCGCGTTTTCGAGCGCCTGTGCAAGATGGGCGAGAGCGGGAAGAACCTGGCGTGTCCCGACTGCGGGACGCGCGGCCCGCGACGTCTGATGTCGGTGTGCACGGCCCGGGTGGCCGGGGAGAGCGGCGGCTCGGCAGCGACGGGATCGAGCTGCAGCACGTGCACGTCGGGCAACTGCGCAACCTGCCACTAGCCGGGCCGGCGAGCAGGAGAGGGGCCGCTCCGTAGGCGAGCCCGGCGCGCGGGCGCAGACGCGAGCAGGGCGAGCCGGGGAGAGCTTCGGCAGGCCGCGGGCGCGAGCCGCGCGGCCTGTTCGTGCCCGGGCTCCGGCTCCAGGGCCGGTTGTGGCGAGGAATCCGCCCGGTGAAGTACTACATCACCACGCCGATCTATTACGTCAACAACGTCGCCACCGTCGGGACGGCCTACACGACGATCGTGTGCGACGTGCTCGCCCGCTACCACCGGCTGCGCGGGGATGACGTCCTGTTCACCACCGGCACCGACGAGCATGCGGAGAGGGTGCTGCGGCTGGCGCGAGAGGCGGGGGTGGATCCAAAGGCCTACGCGGACCCGATCGCGGCGCAGTTCGTCGAAGACTGGCGCCGGCTGAATATCTCGTACGATGATTTCATCCGCACCACCGAGCCCCGGCAGCATCGCGCGGTGCAGGCGTTTTTCGAGGCCATCTACCGCAACGGAGACCTCTACCGGGGCAGTTACGAGGGCTGGTACTGCGTTCCGGACGAGACGTTCTTCGCGGAGAGCGAGCTTGTCAACGGGCGGTGCCCGAACCCCGAGTGCGGCCGGCCGGTGGAGTGGGTGAGCGAGCCCGCCTACTTTTTCCGCTTCTCGAGGTACGGCGAACGGCTGCTGCGGCACATCGAGGAAAACCCGGACTGGCTCGTCCCGGACTTCCGCAAGAACGAGGTGGTGAGCTTCATCCGGGGCGGCCTGCGGGACGTCTGCGTCACGCGCCAGTCGACCTGGGGCATACCCCTGCCGCCGTCCATCCCCGACTCGGAGGGGCTCGTCGTCTACGTGTGGGCCGACGCGCTGGTCAACTACCTCACCTGCGCCGGCTATCCGGATGACGCAGAGAAGTTCCAGAGGTATTGGCCGGCCGACCTGCACATGATGGCGAAGGACATCTTCACCCGCTTCCACGCGACCCTGTGGCCCGCGATGCTCATGTCCGCCGGGCTGCCGGTGCCCAGGCAGATGGCCGCGCACGGGTACTGGACCGTGGCGGGGGAGAAGATCAGCAAGTCTCGCAGCGCGAAGCCGCCACGGCCGCAGCCGGTCCTCGAGGAGGTGGTCGCTGCGACGGGTTGCACAGTGGATCGCGCGTGCGACGCGCTGCGCTACTACGAGCTGCGCGAGATGACCTTTGGCCAGGACGGTGACTTCTCCACCGAGGGCCTGCTACGCCGCTACAGCGACGACCTCGCGAACGACCTCGGCAATCTGATGCACCGCGTCCTGCCCATGATCGGGCGCTACCGAGGGGGCCGCGTCCCCGCGGCCCAGCCTCCCGACCCCCAGCTCCAGGCGGCGGCCCGGGCGGCGGTCGAGGGATGGGAGCGCGGGGTGGAGAGGTTTGACTTCAGGGGAGGCCTGGAGGCGATCTGGAGCTTCCTGGGGGCGGCGAACCGGTTCGTGGACCAGCAGGCCCCGTGGGCCCTTGCGAAGGCGGGCGCGGAGGCTGAGCTCGACCGCGTGCTCTACTCGGCGGCGGAAGCGATCCGGATCGCGGCGCTGCTGGTGTCGCCGGTGATGCCAAGCGCCGCGGACGAGATGGAGCGGCAGCTCGGGCTGCGCGACTGGAAGCGGACCTGGTCTCAGGCCAGCCAGTGGGGGCTGCTGCCGGGCGGCACGAAGACGCAGCAGGCCGCGCCCCTGTTTCCCAAGGCGGAAGTCGCGGCGGAAAGGCCGGCCGGCACAAAGGCCGAAAGGGCGCGGGGGAGTGCAACGGCGGCGGATACTGGAGGGAGGACCATGGTCTCGATCAAGGACTTCCAGCGGATCGACCTGCGCGTTGGCGAGGTGATTGCGGCGGAGCCCGTTGAGGGGGCGGACAAGCTGCTCAAGCTGACGGTCGACATCGGGGACGAGCAGCGCACAATGGTGGCGGGGATTGCGCTGTCGTACCGGGCCGCCGAGCTGGTGGGGAAGAAGGTGGTCGTGGTGGCCAACCTCGAGCCGGCCACGATCCGCGGCGTGCGGTCAGAGGGGATGATCCTGGCGGGTTGGGTGAAGGGCGACGACCGGAGCATCACGCTGATTTCGCCCGAGCGCGCCCTGCCTAATGGCGCGAAGGTGACCTGAGCGGCGGTTCGCGGGGGTCCCTAATCTCCGCCGGCTGGCGCGGATTCCGGCGGCCTGGGCGTGTGCTCGACGCGCAGAGTGACGGTCACCGAGGCGGTGCTGAGCAGGTTCACGCCGTCGGGCACGACGAGGGGCAGCTTTCGCGTGAAGCTCTCGGTCACCAGACTCAGAGGCAGGTCGGTCGTGGCGACGGCCCGCACCGCCTGCACGTTGGCCGGGGGCCCGACGATGGTGACCATGGGCGGGTCGATCTCGACGGACACCAGTCTGAGGCCAGGCGGCAGTGATCCCCGCGTCTCCAGCACCACCGGCACGGTGGCGGAGGAGATCATGGGCTTCATGATGACGCGCACGTTGACATGGTCGGGGATCAGCGAGACGCCCGGGACCTCCCTGCCCGAGCTGTCGACGGCCCGCACGGGAAGGGAGAAGGGGACGTCGGGGATGGACCTGGCGAGGTCGACGATCACGACGGCGGTGGTCGTGCGATCAACGGCGCTGCTGGGCCCCCGGACCGCAATGGTTTTCGGGGACACCGTCACATCCTGGACTTCGTATCCGGCCGGCGCTTCGCCGACGAGGCTGAGGCTGACGGGCTTCCTCTCGCGCAGGATGGGCTCCAGAACGATGGGAAGGTGGTCTGGCTCAATGCGGACGACGGCGATGGCCTCGGGAAGCGTGGCCTCGACGGGGACGACGTAGCGGCCGGCGGAGAGGCCGACGCAGGAAACGTAGGCTTGCACGCGGCCCGACATGCGGTCGATGTCGCGCTTCAGGCCGCGTATGAAGATGTCGACGTCGGGCAGCGGTTTCTCGAGGGCGAGGTCGGGCTTCAGCCCGCGCACCTCGACGGGGGAGCGCACAGAGCGCTCGACGATGGGGTTCCTCTCGTTCAGCAGCACCCAGAACCAGAGAAAGACGGCGAGGGCAAGCGCGGCGGCCTTGAGGGCGAGATTCCTATGCGGCACTCGCGCGCCTCCTCAGCCTGAGCCGAGGGGCGCGCGGCGCAGGCGTAAGGACGCTGGCCAGCCGCTGCTTGAGGACATCCGGGGTGAGGTGGCTGTAGAGCTTGCCGTCGACCGCGAGGGAAATGGCCCCGGTTTCCTCGGAGACGACGAGCACGACGGCGTCGGTGGTCTCGCTCAGGCCCAGCGCCGCGCGATGGCGGGTGCCCAGCAGGCCGCGGACATCGCGGCGTTCGGTGAGGGGCAACAGGCACCCGGCCGCCACCACGCGGTCGCCGCGAATCACAGTGGCGAGGTCGTGGAGAGGGGTGCCGGGGTAGAAGATGGTGCGGAGCAGGTCGGCGGAGACAACGGCGTCCAGGCGCCGGCCGGTCTGGATGACGTCGTTGAGGCCGACCTCTCGCTCGAGCACGATGAGCGCGCCAATCCGCTCGCTGGCCAGTTGGCGCGCGCTGTAGACGAGCTCGTCGACGAGGCGGCTGATTTGCTCGCGCCGCAGCGTCGCCAGGCCGGCGCCGAAGAGGTGGCCGCGCCCGATCTGCTCGAGCGCGAGGCGAAGCTCGGGCTGGAAGAGGATGATCAGCGCGATCACGCCGGGCAGGAGGGCCTGCTTGAGCATCCAGTTGAAGGTGTCGAGGTGGAGGGCGCCAGTGAAAACGATGAGGGCGCCCAGGACGAGCAGGCCCTTGATGAGTTGGACAGCGCGGGTGCCGCGCAGCAGGCGCAGGACATAGTAGACGGCGATGGCGACCAGCGCGATGTCGAGCACCGACAGGAGGCTGAAGTTCTGCCGCAGCGTCTCCCAGACCAGTCTCAGTTGCCCGAGCATGCCCCTCTCCCGGACGCCGCGGCGCGCGGCCCTCCCCTACTTGTGGTCAGCATGCGCTCCCCCGCCGGCGAGCGCCTCCTTCAGCCTGCGGAAGGTGCTCCCGAGGGCCTCTGGCACGACTCGCGTGTTGGCCGTGACGGCCATGAAGTTGGTGTCGCCGCTCCACCGGGGGACGACGTGGACGTGAATATGGTCGGCGTACCCGGCGCCGGCAACGTGCCCCACGTTCATCCCGATGTTGAAGCCGTGCGGCTTCAGGGCGGCGGTCAGCGCTTCGATCGCGAGTCGGATTCCGTACAGCAGTTCGCTGGACTCCTGCGGGGTCATCTCGAGCGGCTCGCCCAGGTGGCGGTAGGGCGCGACCATGAGATGCCCGGTGTTGTACGGAAAGGCGTTCAGCATCAGGAAGATGGTGTCGCCGCGGTACAGGATCTGGTTGCCCTCGTCGTCCCCGGCCGCCGGCTTGGTGCAAAAGATGCACCCCTCCGGCTGCTCGGCCGCCACGTACCCCATGCGCCACGGCGCCCACAGGTGGTCCACCCGGTGCCTCCCTGTGCTACCTTCCCGGCCTCATGATACCGCGGCGGCCGATCGCCGTCAAACGCGCGCTGTCAGGTTCAGGGCGCGGCGAAGGCCACGGCGCGCCCCGTGCGCGCCGATTTGTATATCGCGTCGAGCATCTCCATCACCACGACGGCCTGGGAGGCCGGGGATATTGGCTCCTCCCCGCGCTGGATGCAGTTGGCGAAGTGCTCGATCTCGGCGGCGTAGGCGTCGACGCGACCAAGGTGCGGGCGAGCGTCCACCATCGTCTTGGACTCGGTCCCGAAAATGACCAGCTCTGGCTGGAGCTGGACGCCGGCCTTGCTGCCGAAGAGGCGCAGCCAGTACATGTCCGCGGTGTGGGCCGCCCAGGAGATGTCTATGCTGAGGGCGCGGCCGTCCTGGAAGCGGATGATTCCGGCGACGAAGTCCTCGACGCTGAACTTGCGCGGGTTGTAGTTGACGCCCCAGCTTCCCATGCCCTCCCCGCGGGGGCCCAGCTGCGCGAAGGTGGTGCCGAAGGCCGCCGCGGGCTTCGGGTGGCCCATGATCCACCACATGAGGTCGACCGCATGGACGCCCAGGTCGATGAGCGGGCCACCGCCCGACTGCTCGATATCCTGGAACCACCCGCGGGGGATGCCGGAGCGGCGCAGCCAGGTCGCCTTGCCGAAGTAGATGTCGCCGAGGCGGCCGGCGTCGGCCAACTGCTTGACGAAGCGCGCCTCGGCTCCGTAGCGGGCCGACTGCGCGGTCATGAGCAGCCGCCGCGCCTCCTTCCCGGCCTCCACCATGCGGCGCGCCTGCGCCGCGTTCATGGCGATGGGCTTTTCGCACAGCACATGCTTGCCGGCCTTCAGCGCCGCGATGGCGATCGGCATGTGCGTGTTGTTGGGGGTGCAGACAGAGACGGCGTCGACCACATCGCTCGCTACCAGCTTGCGGTAGCCGGCGAACGTCTGCGGAATGCCCTCCTCGGCCGCCGCGGACTTCAGCCGGCCGGCGTCGACGTCGCACACTGCCGTCAGCTCGACGGCGTCGACGGATCGCGCGGCGCTGATGTGCGCGCGGCCGATGCTTCCGACTCCGATGATGCCCAGGCGAACCTTCTTGCTCACTGATCCCCTCCTCCTCTGGCGCGGTGGCGGGGCACCAAGGCCCCGGCCGTCGCACGGCCCCGGCGGGCCGCTACACCGACGGCTATCCGTGTGCTTTCGACCGCTCGGCCGCGCCTCCTCCCTCCCGCCGGCGCATCGCGGCGGTTGTCTCCCGCGCATTATGGGGGAGGCGACGGAGGCGGATGTCCTGATACTCGGCGGCGAGGATGCGCTGCGCGTCGCGCTCGTGTCGGCGCCGGTGTGGCGTGGTGTACTTGATCGTCAGGATCGCTGACGCGCCGGGCTTGAGCAGGGGGGCCAGCCGCGCGACGATGGTCGCGGCCTGGGCCGGGTCGACGTTCATGTCCGCGGTCATCAGGTCGAACGCGCCGACCAGATCCGCCCGGCCCACAAGGTCCTCGGCCCGGCAGCGGAGGTGTTCGACGTTCGGGAGCGCCTCCACCGCGGGGTCGAGGTCCGCGGGGTCGACAGCCACAACGCGCGCGCCGGCCTGCGCGAGTGCGGCGGCCCACCCGCCCGGCGCGGAGCCGAGGTCGAGTACCCGCGCTCCGCCTGGGACCTCGATCCCAAATGCGGACAGCGCCTCCTTGATCTTCCACTGGGCCCGGTTGAGGGGCCGTTCCCCGGGCGCATACTTCCGCTGGCGACGGGGCGTCTTGTGGACGGCGGCCCAGGGGCGGTTCACGCCAACATACGCGACATCTTGATAGACCTGGACGGTGACGTGCCAGGTCACCTCGCCCTCGTAGTCGCCCACCGCGCCGGTCGCGCGCTCCACCTGTGCCGCGACCTGGCGCTCGAGGTCGCGGCTTCTCCAATCGTGTGCGCCGCGCCGGCGGCAGCGCACCAGGAACGTGTCCCCCGGCCGGAGCCGCCCGACGTCGACGACCGCGTCCGCCACCGCCCCGAAAGACCCCGGAGACGGGCCGACCGGGACGCGGCGCTGCACGGGGATGACTTGGGCCACGCACGAGGTGTCTCCCTCCCCGATCCGCGCCAGGGCCTGCTCCTCCGGGACGGCCGTCAGCAGGAGGAGATTGCCCTTCAACAGCAGCGGCCGGACGCGTGCGTCTGGCAGGAGGCGCCGCAGCTCCTGGCGCGCCTGCCCCTCCAGCCCGGAGGTCGCCGTGACGATCAGCGCGGTGCCGCCGGCCTCCCACGCCGGGCCGCTCATCGCCGGGGCCCCACCACGACCATCGCTCCCCGCCGCGCGCCGAGAAGCTCGGCTGCGCTACCCCCATTCACCGAGATCTCCAGCCGGCCGGTGCTGCCAAACAGGGCCACAAGCTCGCCGGGCACCGCCGCGGCGTATGTGGGCCGGATATCCTGGATCGAGCGGTCCCCGACGCGGATCAGGACCCCCTGCGCGCCAGCGCGCTTGCTCCAGGCTGCGAAGGCCTCCTCGCCCAGATCAGTGATCAGATTGCCGAAGTGGTCGATGTGAATGACGTGAGCCTCTAGACCGGCGTCAGTGGCAACGGCCCGGGAGAGAGAAATCTGCGCGGGCGCGCCAGAGAGGGGCGGGCCCACCGCCTCGGCGCCGAGGCCGCGGGCGAGGTGCGCGGCGACGGGGGCCATGATGTCCCGTCCGTGGAACGTTTGGCTGACGTGCGGAAGGAAGAGCTCGCGGCGCTCCACGGCGAAGACCCGAAGGCCGCCGGCGCGGTCGAGTACGTAGCTCAAGACGCCGTTGTCAGGAGCAACGAAGCGCTGGCCAAGGGCCTCCACGCAGAGAATCCGCCGCGGCGTGCCCACTCCGGGGTCGACAACCACCACATGGACAGTTCCGGGGGGGCAGTAGGGCCAGGCGGTGTCGAGCAGGTAGGCGGCCTCTTGCACGTCCTGAGGCGCCACATCGTGGCTGAGGTCGATGATCCGGGCCTGCGGGCAGATGCCCAGGATCACCGCCTTCATGACCCCAACATAGGTGTCGGCAGTGCCGAAGTCGGTCAGCAAGGTGATAAGGGGATGGGCTGCGCCGGATGCCATGGCTGCCGTCTCGCCGCCGCTGGCATGCCTGTGAGGCGGCCGCGCGGTCGGCCAGGGACTTCTGCGGGCTCGGGTGGTGTCCTGCTGCGCAGGCGGGAGTGCCGATTGTGGCCGAAAGTGTACAAAGAGGGTGCTAAAGGCCCTTGACTGAGATACACTCAAGGGGTATTGTCTCACGCGGAAAAGCAGGCCTGGACCGAGCGAGGTCCGGGCAGCACTACGGGGAGGTGAGAGCGATGTCGTCGCTGATGAGGTGGGATCCGTTTCGCGGTCTGATGCGGATGCAGACGGACCTGGATCGGCTGTTCGAGGAGTTCTTTGGCCGGCCGATGCTGTCTCCGGAGCGGGAGGGCGTGCGGCTGCCTTCGGTGGACGTTTCGGAGACGGACACCGAGGTGGTGGTGAAGGCGGAGCTGCCCGGCGTCTCCCGCGACAACATCGAGGTCGAGGTGAGGCCGGAGTCGATCAGCATCGCGGCGGAGATGTCCAAGGAGGAGGAGCAGAAGGAGCAGACCTGGCACCGCCGCGAGCGCGTGTGGGGCCGGTATGAGCGAGTGATCCCGCTTCCGGCCGAGGTCATCACCGACCAGGCGAAGGCCAAGCTGAAGGACGGCGTCCTGGAGGTGAGGATGACCAAGACGGAGCGCGCGAAGGCGTCGACCGCGAGGAAGGTGAAGATCGAATAGCGCGTTCCGCGCACAACGGCGTAGTGACCGGGGGGCGAGGCCTGCGGGCCTCGCCCGTCCGCGTCGGGGAGCGGCTCAGCTTCCCTTTCCCTCGGTCAGCTTCTGGACGTGCTGGTGGTATTGCTGGGCGTTCATGAGCAGCCGCACCTCGGCCGGGTCGGACAGCTCGATTCTGGCGAGCCAACCCGCTCCGTAGCAGTCCTGGTTGATCTTCTCGGGAGCATCGTCGAGGGCCGTGTTGACTTCGACCACGCGGCCAGACACGGGTGAGTTGACGTCGGCGACGGCCTTGACCGACTCGACGCTGCCCAGGGGCTGCCCGCGAGTGACCTCGTCGTCGGGGCGCGGGAGCTCCACGTACACAATGTCTCCGAGCTGCGCCTGCGCATAGTCGGTGATGCCGACGGTGGCGACGCCGTCCTCGACTCGGGCCCACTGGTGCGTCTCGCTGTAGTACAGATCTCCGGGGTACACAATCCGCCTCCTTACGCTCTCGGCGCGGCCGTCTGTCCGCCCTGCCACTGTCGGCGCCCGACCGCGGTCTAGTTTGCCACTCGCCCCTCGAGGCCGGCCGGGGGGAAGGGCGACTGTCCTGTTACGGCGCCCCCGCTACCGCACCTTCCGCCCCCCGATTATCCGGGCCGCCGGTCCCGATCGGCCTCCTGGCGGGACCGCAGCAGCGCAAGCAGAGCGGCCATCGCCGGCGGTGCCGACACGGAGAAGCTGACCTCGCAGCCCGTCGCCGGGTGGCGGAACACGAGGCTGTGGGCGTGGAGCGCCTGGCCCGGCAGCGCGGCGACCCGCGCGAGGGTTTCGGCGTCCAGGGCTGCCTTCTCCTTCCTGGCCCGGCGGGCCCCGTAGGTCGGGTCGCCCACTATGGGGTGTCCTTGGTGTGCCAGATGCACGCGTATCTGGTGCGTCCGCCCAGTGACTGGCCTGGCCTCCACGAGGGTCATGTTCGGGAATCGCTCCAGCACGCGAACGTCGGTCACGGCGGACCGGACGCGGCGCTCGGGAGCAGGGCCGACGACGGCCGCCATGCGGGTTCTCTCGCGCTGGTGCCGGGCGATGGGGACGTCGATGAGAATGCGGTCCTCGCGGATGGAGCCCCACACGAGGGCGAGGTAGGAGCGTCTGATCTCGCGTTGGCGCACCTGCCGCGACAGCTCGCGGTGCGCCTGCTGCGTCTTCGCAATCACCATGAGGCCGGAGGTATCGCGATCAAGGCGGTGCACGATCCCCGGCCGGTGGGGCTCCCCGGCGTCCGCGAGGGCGGGCGCGTGGGCCAGCAGCGCGTTCACAAGGGTGCCGCTTTCGTGACCCGGCGTGGGGTGGACGACGACGCCCGGAGGTTTGTCGAGGACGATGATCTGGTCGTCCTCGAACAGGATTCGCAGGGGCAGAGGCTCGGGGCCGGGGGTCGTGTCCACGGCCTCGGGAAGGGGGACCCGGACGGTTTCACCGGCGACGACGCGCCGGCCCGGGGGCGCGGGGCGGCCGTCGACCAGGATGCTCCCGGACCTCGCGAGCCGCTCCGCCCGGGAGCGGGTCAGGCCGGGCAGGCGACGCGCGACGAAGGCGTCGAGGCGCAGGCCTTCGTCGGCGGGCTCGACTCTCAGCAGCTCCTCTCGGTCGTCGCTCACTCCGAGGGCTGGTTCTGCGTCGGGCCGGCGGTTCTCCTGCCACGGCGATGGAGCCAGACCAGGGCCACGACGGCCCCGATGAAAATGACGGCGCTGGCTACCTGGGCCTGGGTGAGCGGACCGATCAGGAATTGGGCCGTGTAACCGGCGCGGAAGACCTCGACGATGGCGCGCACGACCGAGTAGGCGGCCAGGTAGAGAAAGAAGAGCTGCCCGCGGACCGGCAGCCGCGGCCTCGCCCACAGCAGCAGGCCCAGGATGGCGAAACTCCCTAGGGCGCTGTAGATCTGGGTTGGATGGCTGGGGTGCGTCGCGAGGGGCGAGCCGGGCGACACCGGGAAGCATACGCCCCAGGGGGCAGAGGTGGGGGCGCCGTAGCAGCACCCGTTGAGGAAGCAGCCGAAGCGGGCGATGCCGTAGGCGAGGGGAAGGCCGGGGGCGACCATGTCGGCGAGGGTGAGGAACGGGACGCGCCGGCTCCGCGAGAACAGGACGCCGGCCAGCACGCCGCCAAGGAGGCCGCCGTGGAACGAGAGGCCACCCTCGCGCCAGATCTCGAGGGCCAACAGCGGCCGCCAGGCGTAGTCCTGCCAGTTGAGGGCAACGTACAGCAGCCGCGCGAAGACGATGCCGGACAAGAGCACCCAGATGCCGAGATCGAGGGGCAGGTCGGGCGAGAGCCCAAGGAGGCGGGCCTGGCGGCGCGCGAGCAGGATGCCGGCGATGAAGCCCAGCATCAGCAGCGTGCCATAGGCCTTGACCTCGATGGGCCCGATATGGAACAGGGTTGGAAACACGGCTACGCCTCCCCTATCGGCGCCTGAGCAGCGAGACCGCGAGCAGGACGAACCCGACCGTGATGCCGATATCGGCGACATTGAACACCGGCCACCACCTGATGTCAATGAAGTCGATGACGGCGCGCATCCGGAGCCTGTCGAGCAGGTTTCCCAGCGACCCCCCGAAGACGAGGCCCAGGGCGGGGGCGTGCTGTGGGTGGCGGGCCAGGCCGCGGCCGGCGGCGGCGTAGAGGATGATAGCAGCACAGACAGCCGCACCGGCAGCGAGGGGCACCCACCAGCGCGACACGATGCCGAAGGCCGACCCGACGTTGAGGGTGAGCGCGAGGCGCACCCAGTCGCCGATCAGCGGGATCGGCCGGCCGGGCAGCAGGAAACGCAGCGCCAGCAGCTTCGTGAGCTGGTCGGCGAAAAGGAGGCAGGCTGTGAGTCCCAGGAAGAGAGCGGCGAGGCGTCCGGTCCTGGTGGACGCCCGCTCCACTACCGCTCCAACCGGTCCTGGCAGTCCACGCAGAGGGTCGCGAAAGGCAGCGCCTTCAGCCGACCCTTCTTTATGGGCCTGCCGCAGGCGTCGCACTTGCCGTAGGTGCCCCGGTCGATCTTCTCCAGCGCTATGTTGACCTGGTTCAGCAGTCCCTCGACGCTCTCGCCGATGGCGAGGTCCTTCTCCCGCTCGAACGTCTCCGACGCGAGGTCGGCGGGGTGGTCCTCATAGGCCGAAAGCTCGCTGGCCCGCTCGGACTCGGCGGTGCGGGCCGTGCGGCTCTCGATTTCGTGCAGCTCGGCCTCTAGCCGATCTCGCTCGGCTAGAAGCTGCGCGCGGAACTTCTCCAGGTCTATTGTATCGCGGCCTGGCGCCTTGCCCTTCGCCTTGGTCGCCGTGCGAGGGGCCGGCTTGGCCGGCTTTTTCCCTCGCGCTGTGGCTGCTGCCTTCACAGACATCGAACCCATCGTCCTTTCATCCGTACCGATCAGATATTAGCCATAGAATATGCAGCTCGGCCCGCGCCCACGCTCTTGCTGGCCATCGGGGCGGCCACTCGTGCCCATCCCGGGCGCTTGGTCGGATAAATCACCGACTCTTGTATATTGCTCCCTGGCGGCAACCCCAAACCTGCCCGCGGCGGTTGACGCGGTTATTCCACACAAGCGCCCTCACCAAACCCCTCGGACTGGACCGGCATCTGCCGCGGCGGCCCGCGCCCGTCCCCCTGTCGCGTTGACCCCCGGAAGGCGCCTTCTCCCCCCAACTCGGCGGGAGAGTATACAGCCTCGGTACCGCCCGGTCAAGGTCGCTGGCCGGCAATCCAGGCCGCCCCGCGACTGTCCCGTCGTGTGCCCCAGGCCGGGCAGGGAAGCTGGGCGCGGGACGAGTCACCCGGCATAGCGCCCCAGGAACCAGTTTGCGCGAATCCGCACGAGGTCCCGCACCGCACCCAGGGACTCTTTGACGCGGTTGAAGCGCGTGTCAGGGGAATCCCGCCAGGTGACCGGGATCTCGGCAATCCGCAGGCCCAGCCGCTGGGCCAAGAAGAGCACCTCCATGTCGAAGGCGATTCCCGGAAGCCGCTGGAGGCCGAACAGCCGCCGCGCGACCTGCCTGGGGTAGAGCTTGAAGCCGCACTGGGTGTCCGCGATGCCCCGCACGGCCACCATCCGCACCAGGAGGTTTCCGACGCGCCCGACCAGCTCCCGATACCACGGCTGGCGCACAGGGAGCTTCGATTCCCGCAGGCCCCGGGACGCGATCGCGACGTCGGCGCCGCCATCCAGGGCGGCCATAAGCTTCTCAACCTCCTCGATCGGGGTTGAGAGGTCGGCGTCGGAGAACAGGATGAATGCGCCCCGGGCGGCGAGCATCCCCGTGCGCACGGCGGCACCCTTTCCCCGGGTCGGCTCCCGGAGCACTGTTACGCCGGCCCGACGGGCGGTCTCCGCCGTCGCGTCAGTGCTGCCGTTGTCCACGACGATGATCTCGTAGTCATAGCTCTGCGCACGCAGGTACTCCTGGATCCGGCTCAGAGTCGGCGGCAACCGCTGCTCCTCATTGTACGCGGGGATGACGACGGAGAGGAAGGGGGCGTCCGGCGAGCGGCTCACGGGGAACCCTCCTCCCCGGCCGCGGCTCGCACCAGCCGCGCCCGCAGTTCGTCGGCGGTCAGCCCCGCCACGGCGATCTCCTTCGCCCGTCCCCGGGCGCCGCGCACTATCTGCACGGCTGACTTCGGGACGCCTGCCGCGTCGGCGATCAGGGCGACGCAGGCGCGGTTGGCTGCGCCCTCGACGGCCGCGGCGCGCACGCGAGCGACGATGCCGCCATCGCCGCGGACGAGGAGCTCCGAGCGGGAGGAGCGAGGGCGGACGTGAACGGTGAGCAACCGATCAGAGGGTCTCACGAGGGCGCCTCAGCGAAGGAACGGCAGCAGCCATGCCAGGTTCAGCGCGTTGAAGCTCGCGTGCGCGGCGGTGGGGCCAACTAGCGAGCCGGTGCGCTCGTAGAGCCACGAGAGCAGGATACCCAGGAGCACATAGGGTGCGAATCCGGGCAGGCTGCCGTGCCCGAAGGCGAAGACGGTAGCGCTGAGTAGCGCGGCGGGCGCGAACGACCAGCGCTGTCGCAGGCCGCGGAAGAGGATGCCACGGAACACGGTCTCCTCGAGCACGGGGACGATGAGGCAGAGCGCGGCCGCCAGCAAGGCCTTGCTCGCCCATCCCGGAGCGGTGACGAGGAGCGGAACCAGAGGGTGGTCCATCGGCGCACTGGAGGTGTGCGCCTTCAGGAACTGGTGCAGCACGAGCAGGGCCGGGGTCGCGACGCCCGCGGCGGCGACTCCCACGGCGGCCCGCCGCCACGGGCGCTCAAGGCGCCAGCCGAGGTCAAGCTTCCCTCGCGCCGCGAGCCGGAGCCACAGGATCGGCACCAGCCCCGTGAGGACGGTTGTGAGCACGAGCACCGGCGCCGAATCGCCGGCCGGCCGGAACCGGGCGGCCGCCAGGCCCAGGGCGAGACCGGCCGCGAGCCACAGGATGAGGGCCTCGACGGCCTCCCTCACGCCCCACGGTGGCCTCGGCAGGGTTGCGAGGGCGCTGGCCGATGCCTTGCGGCGGGAGAGGAGCCGGTAGAGGCCGATATTCAGCCCTGCGATGCCGGCCAGCAGGATGATGCCGCAGACCGAGATCATGATGATTATGAAGGGCAGCAGAGAGTGACCTCGGCGGCGGCCGGCCGCCAGCTCTCTTTGCGAGTCCTGGGTGAGGCCGATGCGCTTGTAGGCGCCTGCGAGGGCCAGGTGTCCCGGCGCAAGGCCGACCGCGAAGGGGCGGGCCGCGTCGATCTGGTCGGGCATCGCGGGTGCGGGCATCACGAGCGCCAGGAGGGCCCGAAGGCCGGGTTTTTCGCTGTCTGGAGCGCGAAGGACTGCCCATATCATCTGTCTGCGCGCGCCCCTCTTGTCCCCCAGCTCCTGAAGGGCAAGGCCGGCCGAGGCCAGCGCGCGCACGTTCTGCGGATCGGCCTCGGCCGCCAGGCGGTAGTACCCAGCGGCCCGGGACAGCAGGCTGTTGCCGCCTGTGACGTAGTAGAAGTCGACGTAGGTGTCTCCCGCGTGGCGGTACATTTCCGACCGCCTGGGGTCAGGCGCCCGTGGGGTGGGGTTCAGCGCCTGCCAGCCGACAAGCCCCAGAACGCCGGCCGCGACCGCGGCGAAGGCGATGGCGCGCAGCGCGGAGCAGCGGTCATTGAACACGGCGGGCAGCGGGCCTCTGTGCGTCATCACAGCCTGGCGATGATCGCCTGTAGAATCTGGAGTATGACGATGGCAACAAGCGGAGCGAAATCCCACCGCCCCGCCGAGGTGGGGATCGCCCGGCGGATGGGGCGCAGGATGGCCTCCGACGTGTCCTCGATGATGCGCACAATGGGGTTGTAGTGGGGCACGCGCACGCCCGCGGCGCGCAGCCACGAGATCACGACCGCCGCCAGAATCGTGAGCGTCAGCGCAGTGATAACCACGTTGAGGATCCCTTGCAGCGGACCCAACATGCTCTCACATGACTCCCGGGGACCTGTGTGGCCCCGCCTCTGGGATGCTTGCCACCCGGCAGGCTGTGGCCGGGGTCTGCCGGGCATGAAGGCCTATCAAGACAGTTTTCCCACCGCCGCCGCTGCCTACCCCCCCTTGACCCCGCGTCACTGGGAGGCGCGCGCGAGCTCCCGCGCCCGGGCGGCCGCGGCCTGCACGGCTGAGAGGACGGTGCTGCGGAAGCGCCCCCGCTCCAGCTCGGCGAGCCCCGCGATGGTGGTGCCGCCGGGGGACGCGACCGCGTCCTTCAGCGCCCCGGGGTGCTGTCCCGTCTCGAGGATCATCTTCGCCGCGCCGAGCACCGTCTGGGCGGCGAGGGCCTGCGCGGTGCCGCGCGGCAGCCCGGCGGCCACGCCGCCGTCGGCCATCGCCTCGATCAGGAGGAACACGAACGCGGGGCCGCTGCCGCTAAGGCCTGTCACGGCATCCATCTGGGACTCATCGACCTCAACCACCAGGCCGACGGCGCCGAGCATTTGGACCAGCTCCTGGGTCCGCTCGGGGGGGACGCCGGGAGCGGAGAGGCCGAAGGCGCCGGCGCCGACGAGGGCCGGCGTGTTGGGCATGACGCGGATGAGGGCCGCGGAGCTGCTGCCGAGGGCGCCGCGGAGCCGGGAGAGAGGGACTCCCGCAGCGATGGAGACCACGGTCTGGTCGGGCTCCAGGACAGGCGCGATCTCGGCCAGCACAGGACCGACCACGCCCGGTTTGACGGCCAACACGACGTAGAGGCTGCCTTCCGCGGCCTGGCGGTTTCCGGCGGCGGTGGCCACACCCAGATCGCGGGCCAGGGCGTCGGCGCGGCCGGGCTCTGGGTCCGCCACAATCACCTGCTGTGCCGGGACGGCTCCGGCGCGGACGATCCCGCGGACCAGCGCGCTCCCCATGTTCCCCGCCCCGATCACCCCGAGCCTGTAGTTGCGTGCCACGGCTGGCCTCCTGCGCGCGGTCAACTTCCCTGGCGAGGCCGGCGAGACCATCCCACGGGCGGGCGGCCAGAGGAGGTCGGCCGTCCCGCGGTCGTCTGAGTGCGCGGGCGCCAGTGCCGAGGAGCAAGCAGTCTCCGCCTAGACCTCCTGCCAGAAGGCTGTCTGGCGGGCGCCGCTGTCCTCCTCCTCCTCGGCGAGGATGTCGATGTTATGGGGCGTGGCGAGGTAGACGCCATCGCCGGCCTGCTCGAGCTGCCCCCCGAGCGCGTAGGTGGCGCCTGCCACGAAATCGAAGATCCGGCAGGCGTTCGTGGCATCAATCTCCTTGAGGTTGATCACCACCGCCCGGCGATCGCGCAGGCAGTCCACGCATGCGCGCGCCTCATCCTGGTCGCGGGGGCGCCGGATGAAGATCTGGCCCGACCGCGAGTGGATCGGGATGATCCCTCCCCGCCGCCGCGGCGCGGACCGGCTCTCCTCCTCGTCGCCCGGCGGACCATACATCTCGTCATCATCTGCAAACAGCCACGACTTGACCCGTTCCACGAAACCGGACATGCACTAGCCCTCCCATGACCGTTGCTGTAGCGCGCGGCTTCGACCGCTGCCTGCGTCTGGTGCCTCAGCCTATCTGCCTCTGGGTCCGAAAATCCCGGTCCCGATGCGGACCAGGTTTGCTCCCTCTTCGATGGCGACCTCGAAGTCGTGCGACATTCCCATGGACAGCCACTCAAGCTGCGCTCCCGTCCGCTCCCGGAGCCGCCGAGCGAGGTCCGCGAGCAATCGAAACTCGGGGCGAGCGGCCTCGGGGTCGGGGTCCCACCGTCCGATCGTCATCAGCCCGCGTACGCGCACTCCCGGCACCCCGAGCACCTCGTCCAGAAGTCGCGGGAGCGCTTCGGGCGCAACACCGAACTTGCTCTCCTCGCCCGAGGTGTTCACCTGCAGCAGCACGTCGATCGTCCGTCCCGCGGCCTGCGCGCGGCGGCCCATCGCCTGGGCGATGCGGAGGCTGTCCACCGTCTGGATGATGTCAAAGGTCTCGACCGCGTGGGCCGCCTTGTTGCGCTGCAAGTGCCCCACCAGGTGCCAACGGACCCCCTCGCCCACCTCGGCCCGCTTCTGGGCGGCCTCCTGGACGTAGTTCTCACCAATGTCGGTGACGCCCGCGGAGATCGCCTCACGGACCCGGGCCGCGTTCATCTGCTTGGACACGGCCACCAGAAGCACATCGCTGGCCGCCCGGCCGCTGCGCGCGGCGGCGGCTGCGATTCGCTCCCTGATCCGAGCCACGTTCGCGGCGACATCCACGTCGCGTTCGGCGCTCGACATCGCCGCGGCCTCCATTGACATGCTAGGGCCCAGCATTATACCACATCGCACGGGGGCCGGCCAACGCACCGCCCGGCGGGTAAGTCCCATCCCGTCAGTCGACGGGCGAGGGCGCCCCCTGGGGCTCCTGCCGCATCTCCTGGAGCACAGCGGCGTGCCGGGGGCAGTACTGCCCCGACGTGACCTGCGCCCGCACCAGCTCCGCCTGCCAGTGGGCGTTGAAAAGGCGGCAGTCTGGGTCGGGGCAGAAGGCCTCGCCTGCCGCCTGGTAGAGGACGGCCTGCATCGCATACCCCTTGGCGACTTCGGTCAGCCGGGGGTCATTGTGGTCCAGGAACTGCCCCTCGAAGCGCGCTTTCAGGAGAGCGTGCGCCAGCTCGACGGAGGCGGACCGGGCAAGTTGCTGGCGGGCGACGTAGAACTCGCGGGGCTTCGCGGGCGCCTCGACGAGGCCGGTGGTCGAGATGATCGCGGGCAAACCGAGGATGATGGTGCGCAGGTGATAGCGGCGGTCGTCTTCGCTCCAGCTGGCGACCAGCCGGTTGGTGAAGGCGATGTGCACGCGGCTGAGCCTCCGCTCGGCGGTCGGCAGGAGCTCCCGCATGAGGGTCTGCAAGCCGAACCCGTCATAGAGGATGCCGAAGGGACCGCGGTCGGCCTTCTCCAGTCGGCGCCTCTCGAAGTCGACCTCGGCGGGGACGGGCTCGGCCGCGGCGGGCGGTGCGCTGGCGGTGCGCACTTTGAGGCGCGCGATGCTCGCCGCGAGGTTCGGCACCTCACTGCCGCCATACTGGAGCAGGAAGGAGCCGCGGGCGCGGACATTGGAGCACCCCGTCTGCTCCTCGACATACCGCACGACCGCGGCGGTGTCCAGGGCGTCGACCGTGCCGTCGTCGTATATCGTGATCCGCTCTGGCCTCATGCGCAGCCCCGTGGATGTTGGTGCCTGGGGAGGTTCGGGAGGCGCGGGGGCTGCCCTGCCGCCACAGGCGGCCCAAGCAGGCGCAGGACCGGCCCGGGGGGCGGCGAAGGCCGGGCCCGCAGGAGGCGCGCGATGCGGTTTGCGTTCTGCAACGAAGGATTCCGCGATCGCCCCTGGCCGGCCGTCTGTAGCGCGATTGCGGGGGCCGGCTACGATGGCGTCGAGATCGCTCCGTTCACGTTTGCGGAGTCCGTCCAGCAGATCTCCGCGGCGCAGCGCGGCGAGATCCGGGATGTGGCGCGGGAGGCGGGGCTCGAGGTGGTCGGCCTGCACTGGCTGCTGGTGAAGCCCGAGGGCCTCCACATCGCGAGCCCGCAGGCGGCGGTGCGGGCGCGCACGCGGGACTACCTGCGCCACCTGGTTGACTTCTGCGGCGATGTCGGGGGCGCCGTGATGGTGTTCGGATCGCCGAGACAGCGCAGTCGACCGGAGGGCGTGGAGGCGGAGCAGGCCTGGCGGTGGGCGGTGTACACGTTCGCCGGCGTTCTGGAGGCCCTGGCCGAGCGCGGCGTGACGCTGTGCATCGAGCCGCTCACGCCTGAGGAGACGGATTTCGTGAACACGGCCCAGGAGGCGCGGCGCCTGGTCGAGGAGCTGAACAGCGCCCACTTCCGCCTGATCCTCGACGTGAAGGCGATGTCGGCGGAGGCGGAGCCGGCCCCGCAGATCATTCGCAAGCAGGCTGACATACTGGCCCACGTACACGCCAACGACGCCAACCGGCAGGCGCCCGGGTACGGGGAGGTCGACTTCCGCCCGATCCTGGAGGCCCTGCGCGGGATCGGCTATGGGCGCTATGTGTCCGTGGAGCCGTTCGAGTTCGCGGAGGAGGTCGACGCGGTCGCCCGGCGCGCGATGCGCTACCTGCGCGAATGCCTTCCCCCCTGAGACGCCGCTTTGGGAGAAACGACATGCCCGAACTCAACATCGTGGTACACGCGGGCTCGCATCCGCGGCGCAACTGCCCCGTGATGGTGCAGATCCCGGCCGACCTCGTCGGCGGAGAGGACATCGCGGCGTTGGCGCCTGGCGCGGGGCCGATTCCGGCCCAGGTCTGCCCGGTGCATCCGTTGGCCGGGCAGCCGGGCGGGAGGGACAGCCTCTTCGCGGTCTTCATCGTGCCGGAGCTGGCGGCTGGTGAGAGCCTGCCGCTGACGGTCCGGCCGGCGTCGGCGAGAGGCGAGGGGGAGGGCGGCGTGACCGTCGCGGACGATGGCAAGGGCTCGGTTGCCGTTCACGTGGCGGGCGAACTCCTGACCATATACCGGTATCTGCACAACCCGGCGCGGCCATGTTTCTTCCCCCTGCTGGGCCCCGGCGGGAAGCGGGTGACGCGGAGCTGGCCGATTGCAGACGATGTGCCGGGGGAGACCAGGGATCACCGCCACCACCGCTCCATGTGGGTCGCCCACGGGAACATCAACGGAAGCGATAACTGGAGCGAGGAGGAGGGCCACGGGGTGCAGCTTCACCGGCGCCTGATCACTGCATGCGGCGGAGCCGCGTTCGGGATGGTGGGCGCTCTGAACGACTGGAACGACAGCGCGGGCCGGAAGCTGCTGGAGGAGCGCCGCCTTCTCACCGTCTACGCGGTCCCGGGCGACAGCCGTCTGTTCGACCTGGATATCTGCTTCACGGCGACCGAGTGCGACGTGCGCTTCGGCGACACGAAGGAGGGGGGCATCCTTGCGCTGCGGGTGGCGCCCTCGATGGACGGCGATCACGGGGGGCGCATCGAGAACTCGTTCGGCGGGATCGGGGAGGCGGAGTGCTGGGGGCGGCGCGCGCAGTGGTGCGACTACTCCGGAGAGGTCGACGGGGAGCGCCTCGGGATCGCGGTGCTGGACCATCCGCAGAGCTTCCGCCACCCGACTTACTGGCATGTCCGGGACTACGGCATGTATACGGCGAACCCGTTCGGAGTGCACGACTTCAGGAACGACCCCGCGGCCGACGGGAGTCACTTCCTGCCCCGGGGAGCCTCCCTCTACTTCCACTACCGCGTCTACCTTCACCGGGGCTCGGCCGCGGAGGCGAGGGTGGCCGAGCGCTATCACGATTACGCGAACCCGCCGCAGGTCCAGATGGCGCCGTCCTGAGGCCGCGGCCGCGATTCCTAGTAGCCGGCCGCCTTGTCGACGACGTTCAGCAACTGCTGCCCGGCGAGGTACCGCTCGAGGTTTCGCCGGAACAGGTCCAGCGTGCGGGAGAACGACCGCGGGAGCTGCCGGAGTTGTGGGGAGTGACCATGACGTTGGGCATGTCCCACAGCGGGCTGTCCTGCGGCAGCGGCTCGGTCTCAAAAACGTCCAGGCCGGC
>Ga0123519_10001015_pt1 | contig 49140 bp, 48 predicted proteins | sample YelNatPaOPRAMG02_FD_87396 | JGI IMG/M metagenome (GOLD analysis project Ga0123519, IMG submission 87396) | Hot spring microbial communities from Yellowstone National Park - Yellowstone National Park OP-RAMG-02 (version 2) | ecosystem: Environmental > Aquatic > Thermal springs > Hot (42-90C) ...
AACAAGCGATAAAAAAATTATAAAAGATAAAATTGTTTTTATCATAAAAAGACCCTCCCTTAATTTTATTTTAACTCAGATTTTTCTATTATATATTTAAAATAAATAAAAATCATATATAAAAAAGAATAATAAAAAATTATTAATTAAAATTAATACAATTGTTATTAAAAATATTTATGTTGAAACATTTCTTTTTATTCAATATACTTAATATAAATAAGAAAAAATAAATAGTACCTATATAGAAAGGTCTTTTTTGGAAAATCCTATTTCTAAATTTTTTCCTTTCGAAGAAAGACAAGACGGAGTTTATATTTGCGTTTCTAGTGAAAATGCAAAAAAAGTTAATTTAAATGAAATAATTAATGAGCTTCAAACTGCAAAAGTTATAAATTATGATTTTGCCAGAATTAAAGAAGTTATAGAAAAAGCAAGTGGAAAATATGAAAAAATTGGACCTCTTTTTGAATATTATAATGGAGAAATTGCAAATTATATAGATATTAATATTTCACCAATGAAAGCATCAATAATTGTAAGTTCTGTGGCAATAGCGAATAGTATCAAGATAACAGAACAAGCGATTTTATATTTTTTACAAACAAAAGGCGTAATACATGGAATAAAAAGCGAAGCAATACATAACATAGTTGCAAATACAATTTTTGATAAAGAGGTTGTTGTAGCAGAAGGTACAGAACCAATTCCTGGTGAAGACGCAAAAATTGTTTATGAAGTTGATATAGATTTAAAAAATAAACCTCAAGAAGAAAAGGACGGAAAAGTAGATTACAGAAACATTCATTCTGTTATAACTGTTGAAAAAGGTAAAGTAGTTGCCAGAAAAATACCCCCAACACCGGGAACACATGGGACAGATATTATGGGAAATCCAATAGAAGCAACTCCTGGTAAAGATTTAGTTTTAAAAGGGGGAAAAAACACAATGGTATCTCAGGATGGAATGTATCTTATTGCAACAAAAAGCGGAAATGTTTATAAGCAAGGCGATCTACTTTGTGTTGACGAAGTTTTATGTATAAAAAGAGATGTAGATTTTTCTGTTGGAAATATAAAGTATTGTGGCGATATAGAAATTTTTGGGAATGTTCTTCCTGGTTTTACAGTAGAAACAGAGGGAAATATAAATATAAAAGGAGAAGTAGAGTCGGCAAAAATAATATCAAGAAATGGATCAATAAAGCTTGAAAAGGGAATTTTAGGAAAACAGGATATGATATTATATGCAAAACAGGATATTTATCTTGTTTTCGCTCAATCTGCTATTATAACCGCAGAAAATACTTTAAACGTTAACAAATATTGCCTTCATTGCGATATAACGTGTGGAAGCCTTATAGGAGCAGATTCAAAAGCTTCTATAATAGGAGGAAAAATAATTGCATTTTCAAAAATAGAAATAGGAAATACAGGAAACGAAACAGGAGTTGAAACAAAAATATTCGTTGTTGACAAAGAAGAACATGCTATAAACGATAAGATTAATCAATTGATGTTATTAAAAGAGAAACTTGAAAAAGAAATAGAACCAATTAAAAAACAGCTTAAAACCAAAGCTGCAATTATTAAACAAATGGGTTCTCATGCTTCTACCAAAATTGCAGAAGAAGTTAAACACTGGATAGATGCATATAATAAGCTGGCTGTAAAATTAAAATATGTTGATGAAAAAATAAATTTTTTTCAAAATGAACTAAAAAAACCAAGACAATATAATGGATACATTAAAATTCTTGGAGATATTTTTCCCGGAACAGAAATAAATCTTTATGGAATGACTAAAATAATTAAAAACCATATGATTAATAAGATGTTTCATATTAAAGATGGTCAAATACAAGCGGAAGGCTGATATATGGAACAAACTTCTGTTTTTAAAATATGCGAAAAAGACGGATTTATATGGATTACTTTGCCAGATGCAATAAACATGAATAACTATCTTGATTTAGAAAAAGCTATTTATGATAATATTTCTCAACAATGTCCTAAGGTTGTGGTTGATCTTTGCAATACAAAAAATTTATATAGCTCAGGATTGGGTCTTTTAATAAGACTAAGAAAATATATAAACGAAAAAAAAGGGTTACTATTTCTTGTTAATGTATCAAAAAAAATTTTTGATCTTTTAGAAGCTGTGCATTTAGAAAGATTGTTTAACTGCTATGCTACAGAAACAGAGTTTGAAATATCTTTTGAAGAAATAATAAAAAATAAAATAGAAAGTAAATTTAAGGATTTTGTTTTTGTTGCAAAAATAGAAAATGGAATTTATAGGATTAATATTTCAGGAAAGCTTACTGGCAATACCGATCTTTCTGAAATTAAAAATTTTTCTTATGATTCTCATGTAAAAATTTATGTTTTTGATCTTTCGGGTATTGATAAAATAGACAGCAATGGAATTTATATACTATCCCATTTATTTGTAAATTTAAAAAATAATAGTGCACGTGTTTTAATATATGGAGCAGATGCATATCTTAAGGAACTTATTAATGTTTTAAACCTTTCTGATTTTGTAGAATGCTATTCAACAGAAAAAGATGCTTTTGATGCAATAAAAAATTATTAATGTGAAAGAAATCTCTCATTTGATTTATGCAATTTATTTTAATTTTTCAAAATGTTTTAATTATTATTTAGTTATTATTTGTCAATTTAAAAGTGATATTTCATTATTATTAAAAAAGAAAAAATAAAATTATTAAAATTAACTAAAAATATAAATTTATTCATAATGAATAAAAAGTAATAAAAAAATTTTTCTAATAAAAAAGTCTTGGGGTTAAATATTATTTACTAATTCTTTTCTTTTTTAAAAAATCTTATTCCTTCTTCAACAAGATGCATATCAACACAGGTATTATAGCATGGACCATTGGGCCTGTCGTTAATTACTCCGTATACTGGAATAGGATATACATCCTGAATTCCAAAGGTCAAATCTCTTTCGCAAGCAACAGCAACTATTGCATCGGGCTTATAAGATAGCGCCTTTTTTCGGGCTAAAGTTCCACCATTTACAACCTCTACCCTAAGCCCCATTTTTTCGCCCAGTTCTATCAAATTTCCAACTGGACATCTTCCACATCTTACGCAATTGTTTATGTTATTTGTAAGTTTTCTGTTACAAACATCAATTTGAAGGCAATGTGGTAATAAAACCAAAATCTTATCGCCTTTTATTCGTTTACGTTGGGCCTTTGTAAGAGCATTGTTTACTTTAACAAAAGAAGCCCTTAATTTATTTCTGTCAACGCCTAATATTTGACTAAGAGTTGCTGCTATTGGAAATAACAATTTTATTGTAACAGATTTTCCTCCATGAGGATAAAGAAGATCTAATCCGGTAAGAGCTGTTAAAGTGATTAACGTTAGACCAATAAAAAGCAATAAAAATATCCCACCTCCAAAAACAATAAAAAACCAATCAAGCCATAAAGCTATCTCAATCAGTCTTAGATGAATAAGGTAATAAAATAAAAAACTAATTCCTAAAAAAACAAAAAGACTTAACCAGCAAAAGCCTAAAAAAATTGCCTTTGTCCATGCTTGTCTCCAAACAGAAGCCTGTGCCGCTTTTATGTTTGCCGAATTAGTTAAATTATTTTCAACAGATGTTTGAGACATAATTTTTTATAAGAATTTAAAAATTATAATACATTTTCAACATATTTTATTTGTGGTATACTTTTTTTGAGCATTCGTTCTACTCCCATTTTTAGTGTCATAGCAGCACCGGGGCAACCATGACATGCTCCCTGCAATTTAACTTTTACAACGCCATCTTCACTAACATCAACAAGTTCTATATCTCCTCCATCAGCCTGAAGATTAGGCCTTATTTGATTTATTATTTCTTCTACCTGATCCCTAATCATAAAAATCCTTTCTCTTAGAAAATATTATATAATTAATAAGACATTTAATAACAGACTTTTATTAATTTGAAAAATAATCCATAATAAACATAAACGTAAATTTTTGTTTTAAAATATAATTTTTTTATATGAAGCAATAAATAAATAAAGATAAATATTATTTTATTGATAAAATTTCATCAAAAAAAATTATATAATATAAAAAATTGCTTTGAATTAAAATAGAATATATTAATGTCTTTTTTCGCTTAATTGAATAACATAGAAAAGTATTTTAAATTTTTATATATGTTAATAAAAATATTCTTTTTGATAATTACAATATCATATCTCGCTTTCTCTCAAGCCTTAGATATTATTCTTTTAAATGGAACAGCTAAAGTTCAGCATTCAGCAAAAAAAGACTGGGATAATCTAACTATTGGTTCTCAGATAAAAGATAACGATATTATAGAAACGTTCTTTCAAACAAAAATTATTATGCAGTTTGGAAAACGCAATGCCATTATATTAGGCTCAAATTCAAAAGCATTAATAAATATTAGAGAAAATACAAATGAACAGGGCAATACTATTCTCTCTGTTAATGTAACTCTCTTTTCGGGAGGATGTTTTACAAAAGCAATTTCAAATGCAAACGTAAGTATATACACGACAACCGCTGTTGGCCAAACAGACAGTGGATCTTTTTCTGCGATTGTTGATGCAAAAACGGGCGAAACGGGTTTTCAGACTTTTTTTGGTAATGTTTTTGTAAGAAATATTGCCCAAAAAGAAGGTATTAAGCTGATTTCGGGTCAAACAACAATAATTTTTCCATCCAAAGAACCAACGGCTCCACTTTATATGACTGTAAAACATGTTTCTGTTCTTAAACAATTTTTTGGAGATGAATATATTGAATATGAACTTAAAGCATCAAATATAAATCCTACCGAAGAAAAAACTTCAACAGGATTTGGAACATCAAGCATGTTATTGCAACAATATGGAGCAGGTATTTATCAGGGTAATTATCAAAGACTATTTAGCCTAGATAAAATTTGGGGTGCTATTGTTGCAGAAAGGGAAAAATACAGTTTTTCTTATAAATCAATAGAAAAACCAAAAAGCTATAAAGAAAAAAGAATTGTAATTGAACAGCAAAATAATTTTAGCATAGCAAAAGGCTCTTTATTTCCTAAAATATCAATTATTCCTTCTTTTTCAATTAAATTTTTAAGCATAGGTCTTAATATTCCAATTACTTCAAATTATACTCAATCTTTAGGATTTTATAATTTTTCGTCTTTAAGTGGAATTTTTGATTTAATACATCATATTGAAATTGGGCCCATTGGAGATTCTACGCTTATTAAAATTGGTCCAATTAGAAATTATACCCTCGGAGAAGGAACAGTAGTAGATAACTTTAACAATCAAAACGAATATTTAATTTTTAATACACCAGGAATTATTGCTCAAATTTTGTTTAGTGACTTTTCTTTACATTCATTTATTGGAGATATTTCTTCTTTTTCTATAGGTGGATTTTATTTTTCTTACTCGCCGAGTATATATAATTTTTCTGTAGGATATTTTTTTGATGTAAATCAAAATTACTTTTTAAAGACAACAAATGTTTCTTATAGATATATTTTGCCCAATATGTCAAATGTTGTTTTTATTGATTCATCATTTAATGCACATATTTATCAATTTGGTTTTGGAACAGAAATTTATGATAACTATGACATAAAAATAAGAATTTCTGCAGAATTTGCTCAAAAGCTGTTAAAATTTCATAACGATGGATTTGTTTTAAAGGCTCCAATTGTTTCTATAGGATATAAAAAAATGCTTTTTAAAACAGCTCTTGCTTCAGAAACGGGGAAATTAATTTCTGGGCAGTTTAATTCATTTTATCCTTCAAATCGTGCCAGAATTTCAAGCAGTATTTATGCAGATACATTATTAACATCAAACAATATATTTTCATCCCGAAAAAGAAGCTCAAAAATAGAACTATATTATGGAATTAATCCTTTTAAAGGATTAAATATTCAAGCCGAATACAAGCAAAATATTTTTACTAATAAAACATTTGTAAAAGATTCTACTCATTATTATCCTAATTTGTCGTTAGGTTGTAATATAGCAGTAAACGACAGTTTATGGAGCTTAATTAAATATGGATCTTTATATTTTGAAAATAATAACGGAGGGTTTTATCCTCCAACATCTTTTATTCCTTCATGGGGTACCTGTGCAGGTATAGATATAGAGACAAATCCAATTTTATTTGGTTTTGGCTTTTTGGGAGGAATTAACTGGAAATGTCTTGATATGAATTTTAATAATAAAATTGATCCACTAGATAATATTATAGAATTTTATTTAGGAATAAGGTATGGTTTCTCATGGTAACTAAAGAAATAATAGAACTTTTAAAAAAATCGTTAAAAGAAGATTTAAACCAAAGCGGAGATATAACATCAAAAGCCATTTTTAATAAAAAATCAAAGGCTCATGCAATTATAAAAAGCAAAACAAATGGAATTTTATCTGGAATAAAACTGATTAAGCCTTTATATAATTTAATAGATCCATCTCTATCCATAAAAATTATAAAATCCGATGGCGATATTTTGCTTCCTCAAACAATAATATGCGAACTTTTTGGTTCTATAAGATCTATTTTTGCAGGCGAGAGAATTGCCCTTAACTTTCTTGGGCATTTAAGTGGAATAGCAACACAAACAAATAGACTTGTTTATCTTATTTCTCATACAAAAGCAAAAATACTTGACACAAGAAAAACAACTCCTCTGTTAAGAATGTTAGAAAAGCAGGCTGTTGTTCATGGCGGAGGATTTAATCATAGATATGGATTATACGATATGATATTGATTAAAGATACACACATTAAAGCCGCTGGAGGAATAATTCCTGCATATAAAAAAGTTATTAAATATTTAAAAAAGATTAATAAAAAAATTAAAATAGAGATAGAAACCCAAGATATAAAAGAATTTACAGAAGCATTATCCTGTAAACCACACAGAATTATGCTAGACAACATGAGTGTTTATGATATGACTTTTTGTGTTAAAGAAGCAAGAAAAGAAAAATCTTATGTAGAGCTTGAGGCAAGTGGAAATGTAAATGAATCAAATATTGTTAAGATTGCAGAAACGGGTGTTGATTTTATTTCTGTTGGTTCAATAACTCATAGTGCTAAGTCTTTGGATATTCATCTAAAAATTGTTGATTAACATTTTTTCATGATCTCTTATATAGATAAAATTAAAAAGCTCTCGTTTGTTGAAAAGTTATATTGTTTTGATGTTATTGATTCAACCAATAATTTTGCAAAAACTCTTATTACTCTACCAAAAGCAGGCCTTTATATAATAAATGCAAAAAAACAAACAAAAGGAAGGGGACAAAGAAACAACAAATTTTTTTCTAATCAAGAAGGAGGTATTTATACAACAATTATTTGTCCTATTAACGATATAACGTTGCATTTTAATTATAATAGGGCAATTTCACTTTCTATTTGTCAATCAATAAAAAAAATATTTCCTGATGCACCAATATTTATCAAATGGCCAAATGATATATATTGGAAAGATAAAAAATTAGGTGGCATATTACTAGAAAATCATTTAAAAAGTCCAAATCATCTTATAATAGGATTCGGAATAAACATTAATTTATCAAAAAAAGATTTTCCTGCAAATTTAAGAAATATTGCAACTTCTATTAAAATTGAAACAACAAAAATATGTAATAAAGAATTTTTGCTTTTTAATATTGTTAATCTTTTTTGGAAAAATGTTTTTTTAGATACAAATTTTTCACATTCACAATATTGTGATTTTTTATATAAAGTTGGCTGTGAGTGTGAAATAAATAATTTAAGAGGAATTTTTAAGCAGGTTCTTGAAGATGGAAGAGCTAAAGTTATACATAATAATAATGAAAGTTTTTATACTTCTGGTCCGATAAAATTTATTAATTGAAATTAAAATTGCGTAAAATTTTTTTTAATTAAAAAAATTTAGCCAAACATCTTTTATTTAATTCAAAAAGAGTTAATATATATCTAAAAAATATTGTAAAAAATTAAATTTAAAATTATCTTTAAGATAGTATAATAAAATTTGCATTTTAAAATAATCAAAATTTTTAGGAGGAAAAATTATGGAAAAAGACAATATGTGGGAAAAGATTAAAAAAAATTTTAAAGACGGAGCCGCACTTTCTATAGAAAAAATTGAAGAATATTCTAAAATTGGAAAGCTAAAAATAGAAGAGTTTGCTGCAAAAAAGAAAATAGAACGTAATTATTTGGATATAGGTCAAAGAGTTTTTGATCTTATAGAATCCCAAAAAAATTCCGAAATATTAGAAGATATTTTTATTAAAAAGGCAATAGAGAATATTCGTCAATTAAATGCCGAACTAGCCGAAATAGATTCTAAAATAAAAAAAATTTCCGAAGAAGCAAAAAAGCCTAAAAATACCTCTAATTTAGACTCCGAATCTTCTGTTGGAATTTAATTTATTGTTTATGAAGGAAAAAAGCAAAAGAGAATTTCTGATAGTACCAAATTTTGGTTCAAAAATTCATGCTATAAAAATTAGTAAAACATTAATTATATTCTTAACATTTTTTTTTATAGCCGGATTTTTAGGTTATATAATACCTTTTAATACTGTTACTATAAACGAAATAGAAGCAGTAAAAAATAAAAATATAACAGAACAAAATAAAAAGCTTATAGCATTAGTTAAGCCGATAAATAGGCTTATAGATAATTTAAATGAAGAAATATCAATAATAGAACAAAAAAAAAATAATGTGATAGAAAAATTAGGCGTAATTATTCAGCCATTAGTTCATTCAAGAAAGTCTAAACACTCTCAAATAAATATTGATTTACTATTAAAAAAAATTAATTTGTATGAAAACCAATTAAAAGATTTTATAGTTCTAATTTTAAATAATTCTGATTATTTAGATTCATTACCAATTAGAAAACCCATTCGGGGAGACTTAATTGTAAGCACCTACTTTGGGCCACAAAAAGAAATATTTACTCAAGAGACAAAAAATCATTATGGAATTGATATTATTACCGAAACAGGCACTCCTGTTATTGCCCCTGCCTCTGGTGTAGTAATAAAAGTAGAAGAAAATTCTATTTGGGGAAAGAAAATAACAATTAAACATAACAAAGATTTTTCTACTGTATATGCTCATCTTGGTTCTATTAGCGTTTTTTCTGGTAAAAAAGTAAAAGCAGGTGAAATTATAGGAACTATAGGGCTTTCTGGAGTTTCTTCTGGTCCTCATCTTCATTACGAAATATTAAGAAATAATGTTCCAATAAATCCTTTGGAAATTATTATGCCCGATTCAACATTATCTACTGTTGCTTTATTGAATTAATTTAATAATAACTATTATTGCTATAACGCCAATTAAAGCCGCAACAGAAAATGCAATTATTTTTAGTAAAGAAGGGGATTTTTTTCTAATTACGATTTCTTGTGGTATATTTGAAAAATCTGCTTGAGGATCTTTTATAAAATTATAAATAACATCTGAGGGTGATTTCTCACAAACTGCTTTAAATTCCCTGTAGAGAGCATTTCCCATTTCTGCTGCAGATGCAAATCTTTCGGCAGGTATAAGAGCCATACTCTTATAAACAACGCTTATAAGAGATTTTGAAAGCCCCAAATTAAATGATTCCAGAGGCTCATATTCTCCTTTGGATTTTTTTCTTACAAGATCAGAAATTGTTTTTTGGGGAAAGGCTCGAGTACCTGTTAGCATTTCATAAAGCACCGAACCAAGCGAAAAAATATCACTTTTGTGATCTATATCCTTTCCCTCCAGCTGTTCTGGAGACAAATAGGCTAAAGAACCCATTACTTTTCCACCAATAGTATGAAGACTTACTTCCTGAGGTCTTGCTATCCCAAAGTCCATAAGCTTAACAAGTCCACCCTTTGATATTATTATATTGTCGGGCTTAATATCTCTGTGAATAAGCCCTTTATATACTTTCCCATATAATGTGTAATCTTTAAAATGAGCATAATGAAGAGCCTGACATACAAAATAGGCTATCATAAGAGAAACCGGAATTGGAAGCTTTCCATATTTGTTAATTAATTCGCGAACAGAAAAACCATCTATAAATTCCATTTCCATAAATGGAATTTCCTGTTCCCAAAATCCAATATTGTGAATTTCAACAATATTGGGATGATGTATATCTGCAAGTATTTTTGCTTCTGTAAAAAATCTTTCTCTCATTTCTTTATCAGAAGGATTTTTAAGAATCTTAATTGCTCTTGTTACTTCAAGTCCTTCGTGCCAAACCTGATAAACATTTGCCATACCTCCTTCACCTAAAAGCTTGATAATCTTGTTGGGCCCAATCTTATCTCCAACCTTTGGCATTGGTGATTGATATGGATTCACAATATTGCTTTGGGATGGTCTTATATAGCGTTTTTGCGGCTGAGAAGATAGCGGATTTTCGTTCATATAATTCTCTTTTGGTAAATTATTAAAATATTTTATTTTATTAGCTATAGTAAAATAATATATTAAAATACATTTTAATTTATCGTATATTTTTATTTAAAATATATTTTTAAAAACCAATGAATATTTTAATAATTCGTTTCTCTTCTATGGGAGACGTTATTCTTGCAACTTCGGTTTTTTCTTACCTAAAATCTGAATATCCAGATTCTAGAATTTGGTTTATTACAGGTAAGATTTATTCGGATCTCTTTTCTCTGGACAATAGAATATATCGGGTAATTTCCTATGAAAAAGGAAAAGAAAAGAATATTATAGAAGAACTAAAAAACGTTACCTTTGACAAAATTATAGATCTTCAAAACAGCCCCAAAAGTTTATTTATCAGAAAGCATCTTTTTTCTTCACAATCTCCTTTAGTATTCAAAAAGCTTTATTTCAAGAGATTGTTATTACTTTTAACAAGAATCAATCTTTACAAAAAAGAAAATAATATTGTTGCTAGATATATTAAAACTGTAGATAGTAAAATAAATTGCAAAACCTTTCTTCCTCCGCCAAAAATAATTATAGATAACACAATAAATATTATTAATATTAATTCAAATATTTTATCTGGTTCTTTTGTAAGACCTATTATTGCATTATTCCCATTTAGCGCTTGGAAAAATAAAAAATGGCCTGCATCATATTTTAAAGTTGTAGGCAAATATTTTGCCTTAAAAGGATGGAACATAATTATTGCCGGTGGTCCTCAAGATATTGAGGAATCAGAAAAACTAAAAAAAAGCATAGGCAATCAGTGCTTTTCTATTGCGGGATTATGCAATCTAAAAGAAACGGCATATATAATCAGCAAATGCAATCTCGCTTTAGGAAATGATACTGGTTTATCTCATCTTGCCAGAGCCTGCGGTGTTAAAACCGGTATAATTTATGGCTCAACAACCTATCACTGGGGATTTTATCCCTATGGAAAACCTTCTTATAGAATTTTTGAGAAAAATCTTTTTTGCCGACCCTGTCATCCACATGGAGGCAATTTTTGTTTTTTATTTAATAGAATTTGTTTAAAAAGAATTTACCCAGAAGACGTAATAAAAGGCTTGCTTGAATTGAGTGGAGAAAAATAAATTTTTTTGACTCTTGACTATGTCTTGGTTCTTTCAATTAATTTTATAATTATGAGAAATAAAAATTATGCTTGTTTTTTCTTCTTGATTTTTATATTATTTTCCCTTAGCAGTGCATCTGATACCAATAAAGATTACAATAATTTTATATGTTATTTTGCTGGTATAGAAATTCTTAAAGCAGATAAAATATCTACTCCTTCAGAAAAGGCATATATATATAAGGTTTTATGCGATATAACAGGAGTAAATGCTAAAAAAGCAAAAGATTTTATCAAAAGATATTATAATAAACCAGAAGAATGGAAAAAAATAACATCAAAAGTTGTAGAGCTTATTCAAAAAAGTAAATAAAAAAAGGAGATTATAATGAGCAGCTCTTATATAAAAAATATTACAGACGAAAATTTTGACGAAGAAGCCTTAAAATCAAAAATTCCAGTTATTATAGATTTTTGGGCAGAGTGGTGTGGCCCATGCAAGATGTTGTCTCCGATTTTAGATAAAATAGCCGAAGAATATAAAGATAAAATAAAAATATGCAAAGTGAATGTTGATTCTTCTCCCCAGATAGCTGTAAAATATTCTATATCAAATATTCCAACACTATTTTTTATAAAAAATGGCAATATTTCCGATCAACATGTTGGACTTCTTTCCGAAAAAGCACTAAAAGAAAAGATAGAAAATTTTATTAAATAATAAATTAAAAATATAACAAACTATTTATATATCTTTCTTTTACTGCAAAGCATACCATAGGCATCAATACAGCAGTTGCATACAGAAGGAATTTTTCCTTTCTTATGCAAAGAGCGAAAATGAGAAAAATTTTTAGAAAACCATATTTTTTTTATATCGTCTTTTAGTATGTTGCCAAATATAACGGGTTCGGGATGATTTTCTTTTTCATTAAAATAAAAAGATGTTTTTACAGAGAGATAATCACATGGACAAACATTTCCTTTTATATCTATAAACAAACTTAAACATTGAGTACATCCGAGTGGAATTGGTTTGAGAAGAGGCAGATAAATAATCTGTTTGTTTTTTTTGGCTCTTTGTATTCCTTTGTTTATAATTTTTTGTATATCTAAAAGATTATTACCGTTATATACTGCAAGCCCTGTCATTTCCTTAGAAAAACAAAGCAGATTAGTAACGAATATGGTCTTTATTCCCAAAGAATTTACAAAGTCTATATAATTAGGAAATTCAAAAACATTGTTTTTATGTAAAACAAAAACAGTTTTTATTTCACTTTTGCGTAAAGCCGATTTAAGATTTTTTATTGTAGAGATTGTCTTTTCAAAATTTGAACCGGTTTTAAAGTTTTCAACTGTTTCCTTTTTTATTCCATCTAAAGAAACAACAACTTCTGGAACTGGGAATCTAGATAAATTTTTAATAGTATCTTCTTTAAAACTATTCCCATTTGTATATATAGGAAATTTAATATAAGGATTGACAGATAAAATAAATTCCATCATTTTAAAAAGATCTTTATGTAGAAGTGCTTCAAAACCAGAAAAATGAAAAAAAGATGCATGCTTTATAAAAGAAGATATCTTATTTGCCCTAAAAACAAAATCTTTATAATCTAATAAACCTGTTTTTCCATCTGGTATTTCTTTCCCAAATTGACTAAAAAAACAATGTTTGCATTTAAGATTGCAACTAGAAACAGTTTGGAGAATTATAGAAGATGGATAGGATAAAATTTTATTATAAATAAAGTTATGTATGCGTTCTTTTATCATTTTTTACGTTTTTTATTTTAAATTTAAATTGATTTATTAATAAAACTTAATTTATAAATCTAATTTATTTTAAATTATCTAACAATTTTTAAAATATTTCTTTTAAATAGGCTTTTGCATTATTTTTTTTGGATTGTATAAAAAATTTCAACAAAAAAATTATAAATAATAATTAAAACTTTTGCATTTGTTTTTCATTTATTTTATTATCTCAATGAAGACTTCAAAAATATGTTTTTCTTGTTTTATTAATGATATTGTTTCTGCCTTAGATATTCTTGGAGTTAATCAAAAAGACTCAGAAGATATACTGGCAGAATGTTTTATGTATCTTTCTTCTCATATAAAAGATAAAGTTCCGCCTTCCTATCATATTACCGAGCTTCATAGAATAATAAAAAGAAAACTAGGCATAAAGATTCCATTTCTCAACCTAAGAAACACCTGCATAGATATAGGTAAACAAATAAGTAAATATGTAGATAAAAAATCCTCAAAAATGACGGGATATAATAAATTCAAATTTTTGGTAAAATGGGCTATTGCTGCAAACAGTCTTGATTTTAGAACAGCAGGTGCTGGTTATGCCTTAAGTATCTCGCAGGTTAAGGAGATTTTAAAAAAATATTTTCAAAAAAAACTTTTTGTTGATAATACAAGACAAATATATAAAAAATTATTATATGCAAAAAATATTGTATATATTCCCGATAACGTTGGAGAGCTTCCTTTTGATAAGCTTCTTATTCGCTATATAGGTTCTTTAAACAAAGCTAAAATAACAATTCCTTTTAGGGAAGGTCCTATAACCAGTGATGCCACTTTAGATGATGCTAACGTTTGTAAAATAAATGAAGTAGCATCAAATATCATTCTTTCTGGTCCAGATACTTTAGGTATTTCTTTTTACGAAATTAATCCGGCTTTAACAAAAGAAATGCTTCTTGCAGATGTTATCATTGCAAAAGGTCAGGCAAATTATTATGTTTTATCAGAAAATAAAGAAAGATTTCCAAATGCTACTATTTGTTGCTTTTTTACTGCAAAATGCAGTTTGGTTTGGAGCGCTTTTGGATGCAAAGAGAAATCATCTATAGCTGCTATTATAAATATGTGAGATAAAGAAGGTAATATTAAATATGAAAGGCTTTAATTTTGCAATATTTTTAACTTTGTCTCGTGTTTTTATTGCACCTATTTTTGCTTTTTGTTTTATTTACAGTTTTCATTCTTCTTCAACTCTGATATGGTTATGGATTTCTTTAGGACTTATGTGCATCATAGAGCTTACCGATGCTTTTGACGGCCATATTGCTAGAATAACCAATAAAGTATCAGACTTTGGAAAGCTTCTTGATCCTTTGGCAGACAGTCTTTCCCGGCAAACAATTTTTCTTTCTTTTATGGTTTGTCAAGAGCATATAATACCTTTATGGATGTTTCTTTTGTTTTTATACCGTGATGGCGTTCTTTCTATATTAAGAACTATGTGTGCATATCATGGTATTGTTTTGGCAGCAAGAAAAGCAGGGAAATTAAAGGCAGTTGTTCAGGCAACAGGAGCATTTATTGTTGTTGGAATTTGCATTGGTATAGAATATAATATTCCATGGCTTCCTTCCAGAATATGGGGTCAGCATTTAGGTTTTTGGATAATGTGTATTCCAACAATAGTTACAATACTATCGGTTTATGATTATATAGTATCAAACTGGAATATTATAAAAAAGATGGCTGTTTCACAGATGTTTAAGTAGGAAGATGTTTATATGGAAATTCCCAAAATTATTGTTGCACCATCTATTCTTTCGGCAGATTTTAGAAAATTAGAAAAAGAAGTAAAAAAAGCAGAAGATGCAGGCGCAGACCGCATACATTGTGATATAATGGACGGTCATTTTGTTCCAAACCTGACTTTTGGTCCTATGATAGTAGAAGCGGTAAAAAAGTGCGTATCTGTTCCTTTGGATGTTCATCTTATGATTTCTAATCCAGAAAAATATATAAAAGATTATTGCAATGCAGGTGCCGATATATTAATTGTTCATGCAGAGGTATGCAAAAAAAGACTCTCTCATGTTATTTTAGACATAAAAAAAAATGGGGTTAAGGCAGGAGCCTGTGTTAATCCCGATAAAAGCATTAATCTTTTAATACCTTACCTCAAAATAACAGATCAGGTTTTAATAATGACAGTATTTGCTGGGTTTGGCGGTCAAAAATTTATTACAAACATGCTTCCAAAAATAAAAAAGATCAGACAGGAAATAAACAAGATAAATCCCCAAATTGATTTAGAGGTTGACGGCGGAATAAATGGCGAAACAGCCTATTTATGCGCGCTGAATGGGGCAAATGTTTTTGTTGCAGGAAGTTATGTTTTTGTGGCAAAAAATTATAAAGACAGGATTTCATCAATTAAACAGGCAGCCTTAAAAGCATGGCAAGAAAAAAATTAGTATTTTTTTTGTTTGCATGGGGCTTTGCATTTTTATTAATTGTCAAGTGCACAACCTATCCTGTTGATACAAGCGGTAAAAACATTCTGGAAATGGAAAGTGTATGGCAGTATCTTTGCACATATAGTATATGGCAGGAAAAAGTGCCTTTAGAGCCTTTTGCTCTTGATTCGTTAAATACTCCAGAAGAAATTCTTTTAAGTGTATGGGATACCTTTCATACTGTTAACTATACCTGTTACGATTCCACAATATTGCCAAAAAATAGCAAGTCACTGTCAATATCAGAAACAACTGTTTATTTTTACCGCTTAACACTTAATACTGCTTATTTAAGAATAACAGAATTTATAAAAGATACGACTCTTTTTGAATTTAAGAATATTTTGGAATCAATTAAATCTTTTTCAAACATTATTCTGGATTTAAGACAAAATGGCGGAGGAGATTTAAGAACAATTGATTCTTTAATGGAATATTTTCTTCCTGTAAATACTCCTTATATATATGCCAAATACAGAAAGTATGATTCATCAAAAAGAAAAGCACAAACAATAGACTGGGAAATGTGGTCAACAAAAACTTCAAAAGATATATCTCTTGCCTCAAAAAAGATTGCTGTTCTAATTGATAGACAAACTGCAAGCGCAGCAGAAATAATAGCTGCAGGACTTAAAGACGGAAAAAAACTTGCTAATTTAGACTCTGTTGTTCTTATTGGTGATACTACTTTTGGAAAAGGCATGGGACAAATTGTAGTTTCGCGAAATCATTTGAAAAAAAGAGATATAAAAATTACCTATTTATTATTAAAAGGCATTTCACAGCGAACAGGTAATTATCATAGAAAAGGAATAGCCCCCGACATTTTATCAAATCCAAATAACAGTAATCAGATTATATTAACTGCTCTTAGAATTTTAGAATCTGTGAACATATTAAATAAGACAATAGATTTTTCTTTGTCTAAAAAACCTGCCTTGGGAGCATATATTAGAATTGATCCAAACATGGAGTTTGAATAAGAAAATTTTGAATAACCCTAATTTATGCAGAAAAAATTATTATTGTGATATTTAGAATTTTGTATTTTAAAATAAGAGCTTTTTTTTAATTTTAACAAATTGGTATTGTATAGAATATTTGTAAAAAAATCTAATTAACGGTTTGATGTATAATTTAATATAAAAGATATAATGAAACTTACAGAATAACTGCCTATTTTTACTAAAATAAACAACCCACAAGGTAAGATTTTTTTACCTGCTATAAACTTTAAAAAAAATATTTAATTCAACTATCTTTTTTACTTGTATCTTTTAAAATCTCTAATATTTCTTCTTTATTTTTTCCTGTAATTTCAATAATTTTTCTTTTAGATGCAGTGCCAACTTTAATACTAATGTAAGATTTAGGAATTTTTAGTAAATTAGATAAAAATTCAATAAGCTCGCAATTTGCTTTTCCTTCTTGTGGAGGAGATTTTACCCATACTTTTATAACATCATTATTATCTAATTCTATTTTATTTTTATTTGAATTAGGCTTCAAAAATATATTTAGTCTACAAGACAGCATTTTTATAGTTCTAATGATGATGAAATGTTGGATTGTGGAGGGACTTCTTCTATTGTTTCGTCATCTATAGATTCTATTGTAGATTTTAACTCTTTTTTCTCGGGGCTTTTTAAATCATCACTTATTACCTTTAAAAGCTCAAGCTGGGTTTTAAGCATAGATTTAAACCGTGCAAGAAAGCTGTCTCTTTGGGATTTAAGGGCAACTATCTCGCTTTCTAATTCATGAACTCTTCTGCGGGATTCATCTTCATATTTGTCTGCGCGAATTTGTGCATCTTTTATAATCAGCTCTGCTTCTTTTTGAGCATTGATTCTTGATTCATCTGTAATTCTTTGAGCCGTTAATAAAGTATCATTTAATGTTTTTTCTATTTGTATATATTGTTCAAGCTTTTGTTCTGTAATTTTTAATTGATTTTGAAGATCGTTATTTTGCTTGATAACAGATTCAAACTCACTTGCAACCATTTCCAAAAAACTATTAACTTCATCAGGGTCAAAGCCCCATAATGTTTTTCTAAAAGGCTGTTTTCTTATGTCAAGCGGAGTTATTCTCATAATTTATCTCCCGGTTTCTTAAATTAGATAAATCCATTTAATATTCTTTTAAATACATCTAAAATAATAAAAACAACAATTGGTGAGAAATCTATACTACCAAAGGATAAAGGTAATATTTTTCTTATAGGAGCCAATATGGGCTCTGTAACAATATATATCCATCCTAAATATTTATTATTAGGATTTGGTTGAATCCACGATAAAATTATTCGTAAAAGGAGAATTATCTCGTATATCCTAATAATTATAATAATAAATTCCATTACTTAAAAAATATATTTTGATAATAATAAGATTATTGTTTTTTGTATATAATTAATTTTTATGCTTTAATTTTTTTGTACTAAATAGTGCCAGTTCAAAGACTTTTCATATCCACATTCTATCTTTTGTCAACATTATTTGTTGTTAATATTAATATTAACTCTATACAAAGACAATCTGTCTTTTGAAATTGGCTCAAAAAGGACGTTTAAAAAAAATATAGAAAACTCTTTTCCAACAATGCTGCAATCGTCATTTGAATCTCTACCCAAAGATGCAAAATAAGGATAAACAGGAATGCGATTTGTAGCTTTATCCCAAGATGCAATCTGGATTGGTTTTTCCCATTTAATTCCATCTTTTGACTGCAAAATATATAAATTGTTGTTTGAATTTACTGCTATTAAATACATTTTTAATGCAGAACAGTAAGCAGCATCCGAATGCATATCGATATTTGGCAGAATGCTATCGGGAATTATTCTAAATCCAAGCCCAGGTTTTTTTGAACATGCAACAATTCCCCATTTTTCGTTTCCTGCATACTTTTCCCAATTGACTACTCGGCCATGTCTTGCTTCTTCTATTACTAATGAAACAGGAGCTCTTGCAACACAAGGATATTTATTAAAATAGGCATCAACTTCGTTAAAAAATACATAAAAATATTTATCTTTTATAATATATGCAGCACCACCTATGTTGCATCTTGTATCTGGGCTAATATTAAAGGTCCTGATAATATCTCCGCAAAAATTCCAGAGTCTTCCATTATTATTTGAATAAGCTAATGCAATGCTGTAATATGCAGGATATGGGTTTTTTCCATCCTGAAATACATATTCAACATGAATAAATCCTAATAATTCATTACTAGAAACTTTGTAGACATTTTTTAAATATAGACATATTTTATCTGCTCCATTTTTAATTTCAGAATAATTTTTTGTTCCAAAATCATATTCATATTCTGCTGTATGTTTTTTTGCATATTCAGAAAAAATTTTATAAAAATCTTTATGCAAAAAAAGAGTCTTTTTTTGCCAGGGGTATTCTATTGTCCCTTCATAAATATAGGTCCTATCCCATGAAGGAAGTATTGTATACAAAATAGAACTATCTTTTTTAAGAGTTGCAGATACTGCATCACAAGGGTAATCCATTTCTTTATAAATTAATTCAGGCGATGATATAATTATTTCTCCCTCTGTATAACTACTTGATATAAAAAGAATAATAAATATAATTATAAATGGCAATTTGTATAATAACCTGAATAATAATAAATTAAGCATATAAACGATTTGATTTATTTTTTTTGTAATAAAATAAAATAATAATATAACTTATTATAAATATTATAGATAAAATAAAAGAGAAAGGTAATGTATAATTAAAGTATTTGAGTTCTATTATATGTTTGCCTTTTTCAACCGGAAATCCAAAAAATCCAATATTAATTAAGTATATTTTTGCTTTTTTACCATCAACAAATACCTTCCATCCTTTATCAAATGGAATAGAAAAAAACATTATTTTTTTTGAAGTTAAAAATATATTTCCTACAATTTTATTTGGTGAGTGGTAAATAATACTAAGAGTATCTTGTTTTCTTTTTTTAACAAAATTTTCTATGAGAAAAAGAAAATTGGATGGAGTTATTGAGTCGTGGATGGTTATATTGGGAAAGTTAAAAAATGGTTTTTCACTTTCATCAATAACTCCTGCTCTTAAAATAAAATATTCTTTTTGAGTTTTATTTAATTTTCTAAAATCAGATAAAGTAATTACCGAGTCATAAGCAAATCCCAATGGTAAAGCAAAATTATTTTTGTAAATAAATATATCGTTAACTTTAGCTACCAAATTATAAAAGGGATTGTCTTTAAAATAAGAAGTATCTTTTGCTAAAACATATTTAACCGTTGATATTGCTTCTAAAAGAGGTCTATAAATTAGTCCCAATATCCATCTTGTATGCACTTCATTCGTACCATCTATTACCTTAAATTCATCTAAAAATTTTAAAAAGTATTTCTGATTAAATGAATAATATGACGAAGTTCCGTAATATCCTTGAGCCTTTGCATCATTAATACTGTTTTGAAATGACAAACCAGAAGAAAATAATTTATTTATACGAAAAAAGCCTTTATCAATATTTTTTAGAAATGCCATGGCTTCAAGGGTATAATCATTATAGCCTATTCTTTTAGATAGTTCTTGTTTTGAAACAACGGATCTTCTGTTTATTGTAATATAAGATAAACACGAAACTTCAAAAATTGTTAAAGTAAAAATTAAAAAAATAAAAACATTTTTATTGACAAATAATTTATAACAAGCAAATAAAAAAGTATAGCAAAAGAGTAATAATGAGCAAAAAAATCGTAATTCTTTATTTATATTTACAAATTTTGTTAGAAAAGGGTTATATAAAAGAAATATAAGTAAAAAAAATGTTAACAAAAGAACTATCAAACTATTATTGTGAAATCTTAATATTTGTGACAAAGAAAAACACCCAAGAATAAGAATACATGAAGAAATTATTAAAGATAAAGAGCGATAATAATTACCTGTAAAAAGCCAGAAAGCATATCTAAAAAAAGGAAAAATTAAAATAAAAATCATTCCAAAAATCACAATAGCGGTTAAAATTTTTTTTCGTTTATTCATAAAAGGAAAAGCCTGAGGTGCAATTATAAGAGTTATTATTCCACAATAAAATGCCGGGGCCTCAAGATAATTATACCAGCCAGAAAAAAAACTACCAGTTCCAATTAGGTCATTAGAAAAAAAACGATATGCTAATGTTGTTGCCTCTAATGGATCAATTATTTTAAAAATAGGAATATTAATTAATAAAGAAAAATAAGATGCTTTGTTGGCACGTGGGCTTTGGAGCAATTGCAATACTTCTGGTATTAATAAAACAGAAGAAATTCCTATTCCTAATAATACAAAAGCAAAATATTTTAATTGTACAACTAAAATTTTTTTAAAAGAACTTTTAATGTCTATAAGTCTAAATAGAAGAAATATAAAAGAAAATAAACCATAAATATAAACCAAAAAAGGTTGAAAGCTGCTAATTAGAGCAAAAGAAATAGGAATAAAAAACCATATTTTCTTTCTAAAAAACAACTCTAAAGATAATAAAAGAAAAGAAAAAAGAACCGCCTCAGTAGAAAAAATGTTCCAACATGTTCCAATTATTGTAAAACCCAAAAAAGAATAAAGAATACCCCCTATAGTACAAACATAATAAGGAAAGGATGCTGTTTTTAGAAAAAGAAAGAAAAATGTGCCTCCCAGAAATAACTTAAACATTTCTGAATATGCAATTGCATAAGCAATAATTTCTCTTTTTAAGAAATAAATTGGAATATTAAAAATATCAGAAAAGCAGAATGGAAATATCCATTGTCCCATTCCTTGTGAAAAAGACCAAGAAGGAATACCCCATTGCTTTATATAATCGGCATAATGTAAAAGAGTAGGATAAAAAATGTTAATAGAATCACTACCAATGTCTTTATATAAAAAAATATTTTTGCCAAAAATAAATTTATGAAAAACGAATATAAGAGGTATTAATAAAAAAATAAAAAAAGTAAAATACTGGAGTTTGTTAACAGAAAGATGCTTATTTTTTAAAAAATATATTTTATTGTAAAAGAATTGTTTAATCAAAATTTATTCTTTCTTTTTCTATAACAAGCGGGCGTTGTTTTACAAAGGTAAAAATCGCCCCAACATATTCTCCTATTATTCCTATACATATTAATTGTACTGCACCTAAAAAGAAAAGACCAATAACAATTGGAGCATTTCCAACAATAAATCTTTCCCAAAAGACAAGTTTGTAAATCAAATAAAATAGAGAAACAGCTAAACTTATTATTGCAATAATAAAACCAATAAAAACAGAAACTCTAAGTGGAAGTTTTGAATAATTGATAATACCAAGCATTGCTATATCGTATAAAGTATAAAGGTTGTTTTTAGACTTTCCGCTTTTCCTTTTCTCTCTATTATATTTTACTACAAAATGTTCAAAACCAAGTTCGCAAATTAATCCTCTAAAATAAGGATTGGGGTCGGGAATTGATTTTAATATATCAACAACCTTACGTGAATATAAGCCAAATCCGTGATAATTTGGAATTTGAGGAACATCTTCGGAAATTTTTTTTATTATCAAATAAAATAGATTTCTAATCCATGACATAAAAAAGAATTCTTGTGATTTTTCTCTAACACCAATTACTATTTGATAACCCTGTTCCCATTTACTAATAAATTCTGGAATAAGGCTGGGTGGATCCTGAAAATCTGCAGCCATCATAATAACTGCATCACCTTTTGCCTGGAGCATTGCATAAAAAGGAGACCTAATATGGCCAAAATTTCTTGTATTTATTATTATTTTAAGTCTCTTATCATTTTGAGCAATACATTTTAATATTTGTACTGTTTTGTCTGTAGAAGCATTATCAATAAAAATATGTTCATATTCATACTGTGGAAAATTACTTAATTCATTTTTTACTGCATGGTATAATGCTTCTATATTTTTTTCTTCGTTGTAGCAGGGAGTAACTATGCTTATTATTTTCATATAGCCTCACATTATCTAAAAACTAAAAAGTTGAGTAGAAAAAAAGAAAAACAAGCTGTTGGAATAATACAAATACCTCCTGATATTATTTCATTATAACCTAAATCTAATAAAATTTTTATAAGAAAAATATTAAAAAGGTAAATAATAAAATATGAAAATATAAAAAGAAGAAATGTTCTTATTTTAAAAATTGATTTATATTTAAAAACAAAGGTTCCAGAAGAAAAATAATTAAATATTATGCCACCTATAGTTGAAACAAGTACCGCAATTTTATAATTAAATCCCAATAAAACAATAAACACATATAAACCATAACCAAATACAGTATTTATTCCTCCAATAATTAAAAATCTAAAAAATTTATTACAAAAAAAGGAATATAAATAACCATTTTTTTTCATTAATAATATATTACAAAAAAAGATATTAAAACTTTTTTTAAAAAATATGTTTTGTTTTAAAAATAAATAGAGGCTTTTTAATTTTTTATACAAGAATATTAAAAAATTTAAAAAAACTAATTAAAATTTTATTATTGGCATAATTACTAATTATATCTCATATATTTATCTTGCCAATATTTTCCATTCTACTCGTCTGTTTTTTGCATGACATGCCTCGTCGTTACCACAGTTTGGAAAGGCAGGCCGCTCTTTACCATAAGAAGTAATTTCTAGGCGACTATCCGAAATTCCATAATTTGTTAAATAATTTTTAACTGATTTTGCTCTTTTTTCGCCTAAAGCAACATTATATTCTGCAGAGCCACGCTCGTCTGCATTGCCTTCTAAAAGAATTCTAATACCAGAATTGCTTTGCAAAAAAGGAGCAATTTTTTCTAGCTTTGCTATGCTTTCGGGACGCAAATCATATTTATCGTAATCAAAATAAATAGGAACAAGAATTTCTCGCATTTTACTGTCTAAATCTTCAACAGCAAAAGAATCGCTAATAACAACAGGTTTTTCTGCTTTTGGCTCTATTTTTTCAACCTTTTTGGGAGTTTCTTCTATTTTAGTGACTTTTTTTTGACATCCAAAAGCTAAAATAATAACACACAAAATCGTTATAAAATTAACTGTAATTTTTATCATAAATAAACCTCCATGAAATTAATATTAAAATTAAATTTAATTTAAAAAATTATCCTTTAAAATTAAATATATTTAATTAAAAAAAAGTTAGCAACTAAAAGTAAATAAAAATACACTATTTTATTATTCATAAGTAAGAAAATAACAATTATATTTATATGCAAAAACAAAAAGATAATATGTTATAAGAAACGGAAATATTATGTTTTTTAAAAAAAAATCATCATGGTATTGGCTAACATTTTGGGCTCTTATTTTTGCAACTTTTATTTATTTTATTTCACGTTTTTTTCTTAGTTGCGTTGATAAAGAACCAAAAGAAAATAAAATAAAAACAAAACAAGAAGATAGGTCTTCTTGGGAAGAGCTTTTTGTTTAAATAGTACCTTTCTAAAAGAACTCATTTATATTTTATTATTTAAAATTATTCCTTGAATAAAAAAAAATTCTTTATATTATTTTTTTAAGCACAAATAATCAAATTGCTTATTAATAAATTTAAAAGTTTTTATAGAAATTTTTTATCTATATAATATTTTAAATAATTGATTGTAGCAAAAAGCGCATGTCACAAAAAATCAATAAAATTCCCATTGTTTCTATAGTTGGAAGACCAAATGTTGGCAAGTCATGCCTTTTTAATAGAATTTTAGGAAAAAGGTTGGCTGTTGTTCATGATATTCCGGGTGTAACAAGAGATAGAAACTATAAAGAAACACAATGGAATGGTGTAAGTTTTAAATTAACCGATACTGGTGGTCTTATTCCAAATGCAAAAGATTCTATTGCAAAAGATATTGCCTTTCAGGTAGAAACTGCTTGCAAAGAAGCATCTGTAATTTTATTTGTGGTAGATGCGACAACAGGAATAACAAATGAAGATATTGCAATAGCAAAAATTTTAAAAAAAAGTGTATTTAATAAAGTAATTCTAGTGATAAATAAAAGTGAATCTAAGGAAGCAAATTATAATATCAATGATTTTATATCTTTAGGCTTTAAAAAACAATATCCAATTTCTGCAATTCATGGAACAGGTGTTGGCGATTTATTGGATCTTGTTGTTTCTCATCTAAAAAAAACAAAAGACTTGTATATTAACAACAATTTCTCTATGCAATCAAAAGAAATTAAAATAGCAATCGTTGGACGCCCAAATGCAGGAAAATCTTCTATTGTCAATAAATTACTTGGTAAACAACGAATGATAGTAAGACCCGAGCCCGGAACAACAAGAGATTCAATAGATTCAGAAATAAATTATAAAGATTATAAAATCATTCTTATTGATACCGCTGGGCTTAGAAAAAAATCAAATGTCAAAGATGATGTTGAATACTTTTGCAATCTGCGAGCAATAGAAAGTATAAAAAGATGCAACATATCGGCTTTAATTGTTGACATAAGCATTGGCCTGCATGAGCAAGATTTGCGAATTGCAAGAAAAATTTACGAGGAAAGAAAAGGATTGATTTTATGTCTAAATAAATGGGATCTGATTAATAAAAATTTTTCTACTTTTGATCAAATTTCAAGGCAAATAAAAATATCTTATAGAGAACTTTCTTATATTCCAATACTCGCTGTTTCTGCATTAACTGGAAAAAGAATAAACTCTATTCTTGATAAAACAATAGAAATTTATAATAAAATGAATTATAAAGTAAATCCAGAAGAATTGTCACAACTCGTTTTAAATTGGACAACAACAAATCCACATCCAATTGTAGAAAATAAGACTATTTCTATAATTGATTGTTATCAAAAGGAAGCTTCGTTCCCTTTATTTCATGTTATTTCAACAAATTATAAAAAAGTATTACCATCTTATAAAAGATTTTTGGAAAATAAATTGCATGAAAAATACGATTTTTCTGGATGCCCTTTGATTGTAGAATTTGTATCTGGTTCACAGCATAAAAAATTAAATTATTTTAAATAAACTTTTCTTGGTAAATTTTTCTAAAAGGAGTTTTTTTGTGAATATTACAATATTAGGAGCAGGTAGTTGGTCTATAGCTCTTTCTTGTCTTCTTAAAGAAAAAAATCATCTCTTAAAAATATGGGAAATTAATCCTAAGGATGCCGAATTTCTTTCAAAAACGCGGGAAAATCCATTAAAACTTCCGGGAATAAAAATTCCTTTTGATATACCTATAACCAGCAATATAAAAGAGGCTCTAAATTCAGCTGAATATGTATTATGTGTTGTGCCTTCTCAAACAATGAGAAGTACATGTAAAACACTTGTTTCTTCTTTACCAGAAGAAAGAATAAATAAAATAAAAGGATGGATAATAGCAACAAAAGGCATAGAATGTGGTAGTTTAAAACTCATGAGCGATATATTATTAGAAGAAATACCAGGACTTTCAAAAGATAAAATTGTTGTTTTATCGGGTCCTTCTTTGGCTGCCGAAGTTTCTCGTAAAATTCCAACAACAGTAGTCGCAGCATCAGAAAATATTGAGCTAGCAAAAATAATTCAAAAAGAATTTTCAACATCCACCTTTAGAATTTATACAAATAACGATTTAATTGGAGTAGAATTAGCTGGTAGTGTTAAAAATGTTATAGCACTCGCTGCCGGAATCTGCGATGGCCTTGGATTAGGCGATAACACAAAAGGTGCTCTATTGACACGTGGAATGGCAGAAATAGTTCGTTTAGGTATTAAAATGGGAGCTTATGAGCAAACATTTTTTGGTCTTGCAGGAATTGGGGATCTTATTACAACTTGTATAAGTAAGCATTCAAGAAACAGAAATCTTGGAGATATGATAGCATCGGGCCTTACATTAAAAGAAGCTTTAGAAAAAACCGTTATGGTAGCAGAAGGCGTGGAAACAGCAAGATCTGTTTATGAACTTTCAAAAAAATATAATATTGCAATGCCTATTTCTACAGAAGTATACAAAGTTCTCTTTGAAAACAAATCACCCAAAGATGCAGTTAGAGATTTAATGCTTAGAGAAGCCAAACCCGAATGGTGGTCTTAAGATATTTGTATTATTGCCTTGTCATTCTAAATTATTCATCGCCTTGGCAAAACTATCACTCAAATCTTCTAATACAGCCTGTGAATTATAATATCCTAATTTAATTTTTTTCTTTATAGAGGCTATTAGGTCATATCTTATTTCATTACTTTTGCTTGTTGTGTCAGATTTATCATAAACATCTTTTGGCTCTAGATTATTAGCAGAATATCCCTGTGAAGCTTTTTGCTTTAGCTTTAAAGCTTTGTAACTTTTTTCTAGCATCTGATATTGATTTATTGCATAAATATTCATAATATTTAATATTTTTCTCAAGAAAATTCTTACAATATCCGATAATTATTACTAAAAGAAACTTGCCGTTTCTTTCCACCATTTTGGTGATCTCCATAAAGGGTAATTTTTTATTACCCTTTATTTTTTATTTAATAAGTTAAATGAATTTTTATAATTTATCCTAATTATATTATCGGTTTTGTATTACGATACTTTAATTATTTTTTTACGGCAAATAGATTTTTAAAATAAGAAGATATAATATTGTTTGTAACCAAACAACACTAAAATTTTAGTTTCAACCACATTTTTTAGTTAAAAGGTAAATTAAAATATTAATTTCCAAATTTTCCTGGTGTACCATATAATGTATCTGTTGGTAAAAATGATGTAATTATAGAACTGGCTGATTTCCAATTTCTGCCAAAATTATTATCTTTTTGATTAAAATATAAAGAATCAAGAATTATTGATTTTTTTGCAGAGCCAAGATATGGCCACTCTTGATTATTACTTCCTCCCATAAAAGCAACAAAATCTAATACAGTATCACAAATATTTTTGGATTTAACAATAATCCAATTTCCTGTTGTTGATGAAAGATCCAAAGATGTAAGAACATAATTAATTTCTGGAATTTCTTTTCTTCCAATAACAAAAAAACCCTTGCTCTTTATGTCTGAAATTCCAACAAAATATGTTGTCCCATCTATTTCAACAAACAAAGAATCATAAAAATTATTTTGATTCGGATTAAATAATTCTATATACTCATATCCATTGGCATTATACATAATTTCTGAAATAATAAGCCCTCCTGTTTCCTCACATATTCTTTTATTAATATCAAAACCATAAACCAGAGTTGCATTTGGTGACTGGGCAGAAATATTTAAAGAAATTCCGGGTTGAAAAAATAAAGTTGACATAGTTTGGCTTTTTAAAGGAGAAAAGGAAAGCCACAAACTTGATTTATATGTTATTTCTCCATTTTTATTAATACCTATTATAATTAACGAATCGCTCATTTCTGGAATATTATCAATGCTTAAAAACATTTTAGAAGATTTTGCTTCTTTTGTACAATAAGCACCAAAAGAAGCTATTATAGTGTCAACATCTGCAGGCAATTTTGTTAAATCAATATAAATTGAACCTCTAATAGGTGTTAACGTAATATCTAATACAAGCTTTTCTCCAGGAGAGATAGAAAAAGTTTGAGCAGTACTTGCGTGAATATAAATTCCATTTTTTGTTTTAGTAAAAGCCTGAATATACCTGTTTTTTCCACTCGGTATATTTGTAATTTGTGCACATAAATACGTATTTTCTGGATTAAATTTAAATGTTTTAATTATTGTATCTAAAATATCACCTGCCCATATTTTTACTAAAAGACTATCCCATGTTGTTGCCTGAGCGGCTAAATTTTTTGCTAATACATTTTGAGAACTGTTTTTCTCGTATGTTACCCAAATTTCAAGGTTTCCTGTTTTTTTTGACGAAAGTCCCAAAGGATTATTGGCACATGAAAAGATTAATAATAAGATAAAAGTAAATAAATATTTCATTTTTTACCTCCATATTTTTTTAAATTAAAAACAATATTGCATTTTTTATGCCAAATTAAAATTGTGATAAAAAGTTAAATAAAAAACTAAAAATTTTTTAAAAGACCAAAAAAAATGCAAATATGCAAACAGAAAATTCAAAAAATTGCAAAAAGATTAGTAAGGTAGTATAGCTAATAAATAAACATTGGGAAAGAATAAATTAAGTCATTTTTATTTAATAACTTTACAATTATAACAGAAGAAAAAGGAAATAATAAATTATCTGAGTTATAAAAGTATGTTAAGATATTATCCTTTATTTCCCCGTAAATATTGTTAAGTTGTTTACCTTGTAAGGTAAAAAAAGTTACTGATTTTGGTGGCCAAAAATAATGTGGATAATAAAAATTTTTAACAAATATTGATTTTTTTGATTTGATAATTATTTCATACTTTTTATTTACTTGCTCAGATTTTGATGAAATAACTTTACTTATACCATCCTGTGCAAGACTCTTTATCTCTGAATCTGATAAAATTCTGTTATATAATCTAAGGTCGTCTATATATCCGCAAAAAAATTTTGAGGCTGTAATAACATCTGTTCCAATTGCCGTTGTTTTGTTGTTTGAAGACAATCTTGCATCTGTAATTGTTGGTGATTTCTCGCCAGATAAAATTCCGTCAGCATAAAATTTAAGTGAAGATTTTTTCCAAACAATACACACCGAATGCCAACCCGTATCATTTAAACTGTAAGGAATAACAATTAATTCTGTGTCTGTATTATTACTAACAATTGCCATTAACTCTATTAGGTAACTTTGTTTCCCTTGAGAATCTTTAATATTTGTTATAAAAATTGTTAGCGAACGTCTTTTACCTGTAGTTGATAGTTCATAAGCATCAAAGATACTTTGTTTGCCAGAAATTTGTTTATTGCAAACACCTGCATTAAACCATAAAAAAATTGTTGCTGTATCCTGAGGGTTATTAAAATTAAAAGATGACTTGTTAGGAATAATTATATAATCATCAACACCATCAAAATTACAGGCATATCCTTTTTGAGTTCTATCTAAAACAAAAGGTTGAGAATTTGTAATAAAATTTTTTCCATCGTTAAGTGCATGACCTAATGAATCTTTTACATTATTATTAAAAGGATAAAATGCAACAAGGCCTGATGTTGGAATTTGAGCAAAAGCAAGATGAAATGATAAAAAAATACTATATATTATTTTTTTCATATTTAATTTTCAATAAATAAATATATAAGAAAAATGGATGATTTTCATGAAAAAATATTAATAAATAAATAAAATTAATGATATTTTTTATTTTCGTATTCTATAATAAAAAAAGGGCGTTTTTTATAAAACGCCCTTTAAATAATAACAGTATATAAAAATTACTTTATCTGTCTTCTGCCCACGAATCGGATGCCTGTAGATTGCCATCAAGAAATGTCCATGTTATTTTTCTGTAACGCAAACTTACTTCTTCTAAATGAGTATACCTTTCTTTAGAAGGGTCTTTAACGTTATACATTATTGGTTTTACAGAACAAACCTTAACACCTTCAAGCTTGTGATTAAAGTATTCCTGTTCGGAACCAGTTTCGTCTATATTATACCATTTAAATTCTGCACTCTGAAAGGTTTGTCCTTGACAAACAGCTTTATAAAGATATGGTGAAGATGCATCAAAAGCCTTTACAAAAGTTAAAGATTCATGTTTGCGAGTCCCTGTAAGACGTCCCGTATCGGGATCGGTTGGAATTCTTACTTCATGATGGAATTCCAGAACTTCTATACTTCCTTCTCTACCGGCAACTTCAACAGAACCTTTAATATCTGCACCTTTATCATCTTTAAGCCACAAATATGCAGGAATTGGCATGAAAAACTCCTTTCTTTATGTTTTTGTTTAATAAAAAATTTTTTTACGCTAATAAAAATATAAATATTATTATAATCTGTCTGTGATTTTGGTCACAAAAGCACAATTTTTTTATTTTCCCTTTGGCATTTGAGAAACAAGCGACAGATTAATATCTATTCCCTCTATCTGAAAATGTGGCATAACAGATAAATTTACTCTAAAAAATCCTGGATTATCTTCTATTTCGTTTACACTTACCTGCGCAGCCTTAAGTGGATGTGTTGATATTAATTCGGGACCAGGATCATTCATTTCTGTTACTAGTCCTTTTATCCAGTTATTAAGCTCATTTTCTAAAACAACTTTATTTTTTGTTGAACCAATATTTTCTCTTTGAATAACCTTAAGATAATGAGCAATTCTAGAAACAAGAAAAATATAAGGTAACCGCGAATTTATACGCATGTTTGCGGTGATAACCGGATCATCATATTCAGCTGGTTTTTGGGCAGAATTTGCAGAAAAGAAACATGCATAATTTCTGTTTTTGTAAAATGATAGAGGAATAAATCCTTCTTGGGCAAATTCAAATTCACGGGTTTCTGGAATAAGAATTTCTGTTGGGATTTTCATTTGCTTGCCTTTGCCTACATCATAAATATGAACCGGAAGGTCCTCAACTTTTCCTCCCGACTCGGGACCTCTTATTTGAACACACCATCCATTATCTACAAAAGAACGTGCCATATTTGCAGAAAAAGCAAAAGTAGCATTTCCCCATAAATATTTATCATGATCGGGACCTTTTACATTTTCTGTATAATTAAATTCTTTAACTGGTTGAGTATCTGGTCCATAAGGAAGGCGAAGCATCATTCTTGGAAGCAATAAACCAACATACCGTGCATCTTCTGTTTGACGGAAAGCATTCCATTTAAGGAATTCGGAGCGTTCCATGTATGTATGAAGATCTTCTATTTTTGTAACTTCGTCCATTGTTGCTTTTCCAAAAAATTTTGGACCAACAGAGGCTAAAAACGGACAATGGCAGGCAGCAGCAACTTTAGAAACATTTTGTAAAAGAGTAATATCGGAAGGTCCACTATCAAATTCGTAATTTGATACAATTGCTGCATAAGGCTCTCCACCCGGAGTATCGTATTCGCTAACATAAACATGTTTATAAAGTCCCGATTGAATAATTTCTGGAGAATCTTCAAAGTCTTCTGCAAGTTCTTCTTTTGAAACATCTAAAATATCAATTTTAACATTTTTCTTAAAATCAACTCTATCTACTAAAAATTTTAAGCTTCGCCATGCGCTTTCCATTTTTTGAAAACTCGGATGATGAAGAATTTCATCAAGCTGCATAGATAATTTTCTGTCTATTTCACTAATATGATAGTCTAGCATGGCTTTGTCTATTTTTTCTACTGTTTGAGTTGACGAAACAACACTCTCTATAAAAACGGCTAAAGCCGCACTTATGCGTTCGTTTGCATTGCTGTCTGCAAGAACTTCTGTATTTTTATATTCTGATATATCTATTGGCTTTTCGGGTACAGAAAGATTCATGGTTTGATATATATATTCAAGTCCATGAACTTCTTGTGCCTGTTTTTCTTGTTCTTTTTTTTGCTGTTCTGCCATATTTTTTTCTCCTTTTGAAAGTAACTAAAAATATTATAAATTATTTCTTTTCTTCTGTTTTTTCTTCGGCAATAAGCTTTTTTAATTCATCCTGAAGAGTTTTGGTTGCATTTGGATCTTTTAAGATTTGTTCTAGACGCTTTCTGAAATCTCTATTATCTAACAAATTTGATTTTAAATCTTTTAACAAATTTCTTGCTGCAAGAAGTTTAGAAAGGGCAGGAATGCTTTTTGCGACATTTTCCGGCTTAAAAGAATCCAAGTTTTTGATGTTAAGATCTACAGCTAAATCTCCACTTCCCGTTAGCTTATTCTCAACATTAAATTTTAAGTTAAGATTCATACTTTCCATAACCTGAGTAAAATTTTCTTTATTTATGCTGATTTTTTCTCTGTCTGCAACACGATCGTTGTGCTTTTTAAAGGAAAATTCTCCCACAACAAGTTTTTTAAGAGGTAATTCTATTTTCTTTTTTGCATTACCTTTACCTACATCCAGTTTAAGATTAATACGCGCAGGAGGAATTTCATTTTGAAAACTACCAGACATAATAACCTACCTTTCGTTAAATTTAAATTAATATTTTTTTCTAAATAATTATATAATACAATTAAAATATTAAATTACATTGTCAAAGAAAAAGCCTTTTTTGGATTTATCTGACTTATCTTGCTTAAAATAACATTTTGTTTTTCTGTCATTGCCGCAACAACCTGTGCCGGCTTATTTGCCTTTGCTGCCTTAAGCACTTTAATCATAATGCTCCAAGCCTCAACCGAGAGCTCGGGGTCCCATTTATCTAAATGATATTGCTGAATTTTTTCACACAAAGAATCTAAAATAGAAAGAGCAATATCATGTTGCTTGGCAGACATAAGAAGAGTGCATACCACAATAGAACGTCTAAAATTATCACGTTCATTTGATGAATTTCTTATTGCATTTTGCAGCAAATCTAAAGCGGCTTCCAGCTTGCCAGAAGATGCAAGAGTAACAGCCTCTTTTTTTTCTTCTTCTACTTTATCTTCTAACATAGAATCGGATTTTTTTTCTGTGTTGTTATTTTGACCCATAATAGCAGAAATTTCGTTTGTCAGCCAATCTCTTGTTGCATCGTCACAAAATGGTGTTCCGTCGGAAAATGTGAGTTTTAAAATATCTGGAAGTCTTTTGATTAAAAATCCTGTTTCAAATAAGATTGCCTGTTCAACAGATTTATATTGCTCACCCAAGCCTCTACATGCCAAAACAGAAATTTTTTGGAGACCAAACCATAAATAATTTGCTCCGGTTGTAAAAGAAACTTCTGCTTTGTCAAGAGCATTTTTATAATCTTTATTTGTAATCATATTGTTTAGAGTATTAATAAGTTCTAATGGAGGCGGTGCAAGTTGGGTTTTACCGTTTTCGTTAGGGGGCAATTTATCTAAAATATCCCAGCGTAGTGCTCTCATAAGCCTGTAGCCCATTATTTTTTGAGGTTCTTTTTCTATTAAAAAATAAGCTGCTTTTTTTGCTATGTTCTGTGCCTGCTTTGGCGTTTCCATGGGCTCGGCGGTTTGTTGTTGAGACGATGTTTGTCCCGTGGGAGATGCTTGCTCTTGAGGCTTTGGTTTACATGACTTCTCCCATTTTTGAACTATAGAAAATAATGTTTCGGGGAATGGAGAACCCTGTGGAAATTTTTCCTGAAAAATTGATTTTAGAGAAACAAGGCTTTCGTGCAGTCTTGTTATATGAGGATAATCTGCTTCTGATGGGTTTTGAGCAGATGCCGTTTCTGTATAACGAGGTTCAGAAATCCATTTTATTGCATTAAACCTTGCTCTTTCTCTATCGGGAAACATTGCATCAAAATTCTCTTTTGCCAATTTTGAAAAGCCTTCAAAAACATCGGCAAACATTTCCCATTTTGCATCTCTGAGATAAACAAAACTCAAAAAACCTAAAAGCCTCATATCTTTTGACTTTTCCTTAAGAAGCTTTTTGCATAAATTTTCTATCAGACTAAAATCTATGTTGCCTATTTTCCCGATTTCGGATTTACATGTTTCAAAGTCTTGGTCGTAATTAATATTACTACCCATAGGATTTTGACCAGAAATTGTGTTTATTATTATTTCTAATACTTCGGAAATAGTAATCCTCCTTTATATTTAGTTAAAATTTTTTATTATAACAATATAAATATTGCCACAAACCATTACCTGTGATATTGGTCACATTTAAAAGAATCAATCTCTTATACGTAATAAAATTGCAATATTATTTTTTTTTACATTCTGATTATACAATTTTATTGCCTCTTTTGATGATAACTGATTTACTTGTATTCCTTTTGACTCTATTGAAGCAAGATCTTCATCTTTTAGAATAAGAGACCTTTTTAAAAATCCACTGCCAATAATAATTGAAATGTTATTTTCTTTTTTATATTCAACTAGGCTTTTAATAATATCTTCTAATATTTCTTTTTTATAGATATCTTCATAAATTTTTAATGAACCATTAGGAGAAATATAAATATCAAAAAATGTAATAGGAATTCTGTTATAGATGACAAAATTTTTTTGATTAATCCCAAATTTATTAGAAGGATTAATTAAGATATATGCAATTATGCAAATTATTATTATTGATAATAATTTATTATTCCAAAAAAAATTCATAATACAAAATAATTAATATTGACTTATATTGATTGTATTTTATTAATATAAAATTTATTAATTATAAAATTAAAAAGATTTTTATCAATAATAATAAAATTAAAATTTTAAAACATCAGTCTTTGTTTCTGAGTTGTTCCCTGTTTTTTTTCTTTGGGTCCAAAAGTATTAATAATATTTCTATCGTGTATCTTGTTTGGGCCATGTAAATCGCATTCTTGAGGCAACATATTATAAATAAAAAATTCGTCGTAAGGTTGAGGACAATACGGCGTTGCAAGACCAAAAGATACAGGACAAACTTTTCTTGAAATTATATCTTCGGGGATTTCAAAATTTTTTACGGGTAATTTTTTGTGAAGAGCTATCATTGCCTTTGTATATAGCGGAATTGCTCCTGTTGCGCCTGTTAATCCATATCCTATAGACCTTCTCTCATCTATTCCAATCCAAACAACACAACTTATTTGAGGAGTAAAACCCACAAACCATGCATCCGAATAATCGTTTGATGTTCCTGTTTTACCAGCCGAAGGCCTTGTAAATCCCATTGCAGGGATTTGTGAGCCTGTTCCTCTGCGCACAACACTAGCAAGAAGATCGCACATAATAAATGCGGTTTGAGGAGATAAAATTTGTTTTTGTTCTATATCGTGCTGTTCTAAAATGTTTCCATTTTTATCTACAATTCTTTCTATAAAATATGGTTCAACCATGATTCCTTTATTAGGAAATATTGAATAGGCTTTAAGCAATTCTAAAGGCATAACCTCACAAGATCCTATAGCAAGAGAAGGAACAGGTTCCATTTTTTGCTTTAAACCCATTCTACGGGCATAACTAACAACCGTATCACCACCAACTTCTATAAAAGTTCTTATTGCAGGCAAATTAAGAGAATGTTCTAATGCATATCTGAGTGTTACCGGCCCTTTAAATTTTCCATCATAATTTTCGGGTCTCCATTCTCCCTGCGGAGTGTTTAGTGTTATTGGTTGATCAAGTATTACCGAAGCCGGAGTAAAACCATTATTTATTGCTGCAGTGTATACAATTGGCTTAAAAGCAGAGCCCGGCTGACGAACAGACTGAATTGCCCTGTTAAACTTGCTTTCGTTAAAATCTCTTCCCCCAACCAGAGCAAGAATTCCTCCAGTTTTAACATCCATTGCAATAAGAGCCGTTTGAACAATTCTACGTTTAAGAGAATCTGGAAGGGCTTCACAATGTTCTTTATTTGCCTCGTAAACAGAATCAAATTTTGAAAGAAAAATTTCTCTTGGAATTTTTAACTTTTTATGCATTAATGTTCGGTCTAAAAAATATATGTTTAATTTTTTTTGCAAAGAATCTAGATGATGCTTTGCTGCCTTGTCTATAGAGTCTTGAGCAGAAGGATCTAGTGTTGTAAAAATTGTAAGGCCACCATTATATAAAAGATCATCGCCATATTTATTTTCACAATATTTGCGAACCATTTCTATAAAATAAGGAGCACGTGCATTTTGTTCTTTTCTTTTATAAACAGGCATATTTTGAGAAAGAATATCTTGTGCAGTTTTTTTGTCTATAAATTTCATAGAAACCATAGCATTTATTACTGCTTTTCTTCGAGATAAGATGTTTTTTAAGTTTGCCTCTTTGTCGGGTCTATAATATTCTGGAAGCTGAATTATACCCGCAAGAACAGCGCATTCGTTTAACGAAAGCTCCCAAACATGTTTGCCAAAATAATAAAGACTCGCTGCTTCTACTCCATAAACACCTGCCCCAAAGTATACCTGATTAAGATACAATTCTAGTATTTCCATTTTTGTATAGTAGCGTTCAATTTGAACGGCTGTCATTGCTTCACGAATTTTTCTTATAATTGAAGTTTTTGAAGAAAGATATACATTTCTTGCAAGCTGCTGTGTTATTGTGGATGCTCCCTGCGCAGCATGCCCCCTACGTATGTTGACAAATACAGCACCTAAAATTCTTTTTGCATCAACTCCCCAGTGATTAAAAAACTTTCTATCTTCTATAGAAATAACTGCATTTATTAAATCTTGGGGTATCTGATTTAAAGAAACCCAAGACCGCTTTTCTATAGAAAATTCGTGTATAAGTGAACCGTCTTTACCTAAAACCTTGCTGGAAAGAGGGGGCTCTATGTTTTCTAGCTGATCTAGAGTTGGTAAAGTTTTTGACAAACGGTAAAAAAACCAAAAACCAGAAAAAAAACAAAAAGAAAGAAAAAAAATAACAATAAAAAGAGCCACAAAAAAGCGTTTGCCTTTGGTTTTTTCGTTTTCTGGAAAAAGTGTAGGTGGAAGCTGTGTTAAATTCATATTTAATTTTTTTTTGAACAGATTTAATATAGATAAAATTATTTTATGACTTTAAAAATAAAAAATATTTTAAATTAAAAATACATAAGCTATTTATAATTATAAAGAACAAACTTTTTAATTATTTTAAAAAAAAAGGAAGCACAATGATAAAACGTGCCTTTATAACAGGAATTACGGGTCAGGATGGTTCTTATCTCGCAGAACTCTTATTGGAAAAAGGCTACGAGGTTCATGGAATGATAAGACGGGCAAGCTATTTTAACAGAAAAAGAATAGATCATTTAATAAATGACCCTTCAATAAAAGATAAAACACTTTTTTTGCATTATGGAGATATGTCTGACTCAAGCAATATGAACAGGCTTTTGGAAAAAATAAAGCCAGACGAAATATACAATCTTGCAGCCCAGTCTCATGTTGCAGTTTCTTTTGAAGTTCCAGAATATACTGCCGACGTTGATGCAATAGGGACTCTTAGAATTTTAGATGCTATAAAAGAAACAGGTATAAAGACCCGTTTTTATCAGGCTTCTACATCTGAGCTTTATGGTAAGGCAAGAGAAATACCTCAAAGCGAAACAACTCCTTTTTATCCACGCTCACCTTATGCTGTTGCAAAGCTTTATGCCTATTGGTCTGTTGTTAATTATCGTGAGGCTTTTGGTTTACATGCCTCAAACGGGATTCTTTTTAACCATGAATCTCCCCGTAGAGGAGAAAATTTTTCTACAAGAAAAATTTCTATGGCTGCTGCTGCCATAAAAGCAGGCAAAAAAGAATGCCTCCTTATTGGGAATCTAAATGCCAAACGTGACTGGGGTTATGCACCTGATTATGTTTTGGCTATGTGGCTTATGCTTCAACAAGACAATCCCGATGATTATGTTGTTGCTACGGGTGAAACACATTCTGTGCGTGAATTTTGCGAAAAGGCTTTTGCATGTTTAGGTATAAATATAGAATGGTCTGGAAAAGATAAATCAGAAGTTGGTATAGATAAAAATACCGGAAAAACTATTATTAAAGTTAACCCAAAATATTTTAGACCCACCGAGGTAGATATTCTTGTTGGAAATGCATCTAAAGCAAGGCAAAAACTAAACTGGAAACCAACAGTTACTTTTGATCAGCTCGTAGAAATTATGGTTAGGTTTGATTGGGACGAACTAAATAAAAATCGGTAATCAATCTTTCTTTATAGTCAATTTTGTTTTACTTGTTGTAAGAAATAAACAGCCTGAGTTATTTTTAAAAAATAAATCAAATAATTGCGCTGTATTATTTGGTTACTTATTCGCGAGGATGGCGGAAGTGGCATACGCGCGAGACTTAGGATCTCGTGGGGCAACCCGTGGGGGTTCGAGTCCCCCTTCTCGCAAGAAAAATTATAAAATTTTTAGGAGGAAATCTTGAAAGTAAACGTATCTTCGCCAAATTCTTATACCAAAATTTTTGATATAGAAATTCCAAAAGAAGAAGTTGAGAAGGAATATAATCAAAAGCTTATTCAATATAAGAATCAAGCCAATATACCCGGTTTTCGCGTTGGTAAAACACCAATTTCTTTAATTAAAGCCAGATTTGGAAAGGCTGCTTTTTCTGAAAGCATAGAAGCTCTTGTTGAAAAATCATTTAAAGAGGCTTGCAGGCAAAACAATTTTATTCCCATAAGTCAGGCAAAAATTTCAAACCTAAAGGCAGAAGAAGGTTTGCCTTTGTCTTATACTGTTGAATTTGAAATAGACCCTCCCATAGAGATTAAAGATTATCATAACCTCGGAATAAAGCTAAAAACCCAAAAAGTATCAGAAGAAAATATTGATGATTTTATAAAAGAATTACAAAAAAGAAATGCGGAACTCAAAGATGTTTCAAGACCTGCACAAAAAGGAGATTTTATTGAAATAGAATATGAAAAAATTATAATTGATGGCAAAGAGAGAAAAGATTTAATTAGCAAACCTAAATATCCTATAGAGTTAGGTTCAGGCAAACTCCGTGAATTTGATGATGCAATAATTGGCCATAATGTAGGTGAAACAGTTAATATAGAAACAATATTCCCACAAGATTTTGAAGATGAAAGACTAAAAGGCAAAAAAGCTTTTTTCTCAATAAAAATTGTTGGTATTAAAGAAGAAATAATTCCCGAACTTACACAAGAATTTTTAAAAAAAATAGGAAATTTTGAGTCTGTAGAAAAATTAAGAGAGGCAGTAAGAACCGAACTGGAGCAAAAAGAGAAGGAAAAAGCAAAATATCTTGCATATCAAGAAGCAATAGACAAAATAATAGAAAAAAACAAATTCGAAATTCCAGAATCTCTTATACAAATATATTTAGATAGTTTATATGAAAAAATGTATAGTGATATAACAACAGATGAACCAATTGCTTTAAAGGAAGAATTTCAAAAAAAATACCGCGAAACTGCAATAAAAATAATTAAACGAGAAAAAATTATAGACTATATTTCATTAAAAGAAAAAATTAAGCCAACACAGGAAGAAGTGGATCAAATTATAAAAGAAATGTCAATAATATATAAAACTCCTTTTGATGAGCTTAAACAAAAATTAAGAATGACAGGTGAAACAAACCGAATTCGGGATGATTTAAGAGAGCAAAAAACTCTAGATTTTCTTATAGGAGAATATGTTTTAGAAAATAAAAACGAAAAGCAATAATAATTTTTTATTGACAAAATATAAAATCAAATGAAATCATTTAATAAGAGAGAGGGTTAATATGTCGTCTTTAGTTCCTATTGTTGTGGAGCAAACAGGAAGAGGTGAACGCTCATACGATATATATTCTAGACTTCTTAAAGAAAGAATAATTTTTTTAGCGGGAGAAATAGAAGAAAATGTTGCAGATCTTGTTATGGCTCAACTTATATTTTTAGAGTATGAAGATCCCGATAAAGATATTACATTATACATTAATTCACCCGGTGGATTGGTAACGGCAGGATTAGCAATATATGATACTATTCAATATATTAAACCAGATGTATGCACTATTTGTATTGGACAAGCTGCAAGCATGGGGGCAATTTTGCTTGCCGCAGGGACAAAAGGAAAGCGTTATGCTTTACCTAATTCACGAATAATGCTTCATCAGCCGGCTGGTGGTGCAGGAGGTCAGGCAGCAGACATTGCAATACATGCAAAAGAAATAATGAGAATTAGAGAGAAGTTAAATGAAATTCTTGTAAAACATACAGGACAGCCTATAGATGTAATACGAAAAGATACAGACAGAAGTTTTTTTATGGATGCAAACGAGGCAAAAGCATACGGAATTATAGACGAAATACTTTTTGAAAGAGAAAAGTAAATGGCTTCCAAACAAAAATATTCAAATATCAGGTGTAGTTTTTGTGGAAAAAGCGCAGATTCGGTTGCAAAACTTATTACAGGACCATCTGTTCACATCTGCAACGAATGCGTATCTATGTGCAACGAGATTCTTCAACAGGAAAAATTTAAATCATCAGAAATTCTAAATATAGAAAATCTTCCTACACCAAAAGAAATGAAAGCCTTTTTAGATCAATATGTGATAGGTCAAGATGAAGTTAAAAAAGGAGTATGCGTTGCAGCATATAATCATTTTAAAAGAATTCTTTCTAGATTCAACGAAAATAATGACGGAGTAGAAATAGAAAAAAGCAATATTTGTTTGATAGGTCCCACAGGAACAGGAAAAACATTGATAGCTCAAACTTTGGCAAAACTTTTAAAAGTTCCTTTTACTATTGTTGATGCAACAGTTTACACCGAAGCCGGTTATGTGGGAGAAGATGTAGAAAATATGCTTGTTCGTTTGTTACAGGTAGCAAATTATGATCTCCATCTTGCAGAAAAAGGAATAATTTATATAGATGAATTCGACAAAATTGCAAGAAAATCACCAAATCCTTCTATAACCCGTGATGTTTCGGGCGAAGGTGTTCAACAGGCAATGCTAAAAATATTAGAAGGTTCTATTGTAAATGTTCCACCAAAGGGAGGAAGAAAACATCCCGAACAGCCTTTTATTCAGGTAAATACTCGCGATATATTATTTATTTGCGGTGGTGCCTTTGTGGGGCTTGAAGATATTATAGAATCAAGAATCGGACAAAGCAGAATGGGATTTAATGCAGAATTAAGAAAAAAGAAGCATGCAAAAATTGGAGAAATATTACGCAAAGTAGAACCCGATGATTTAATTAAATTTGGAATGATACCAGAAATTGTTGGAAGATTACCAGCCGTTTTTGGCCTTGATGAACTTGATGAAGATGCCCTTCTTAAAATTCTTACCGAGCCAAAAAATTCTTTAGTTAAACAATATCAAAAGCTTTTTGCTATGGAAGGAGTTCGTCTTATTTTTTCACAGGATGCATTACGCGAAGTGGTAAAAATTGCTCTTGCTAAAAAAACAGGCGCCCGAGGGCTTCGTAGTGTTTTAGAAAATGTTCTTACTCCTATAATGTTTGAAATTCCTTCTTATAAAGATTTAAAAGAATGCCTTATTACAAAAGATGTTATTTTGGGAAAAATAGATCCTGTATTTAAAATTGCATCAGACAAAAAGATAGCCTAATCACAATAAATTAAAAAAAGAATTAAAAAATTATAATTTTTAAATATTATTCTATTATTCTAAGAGGCATTAAAAGAAAAAGATCATCAAATGTTTTTTCTTTATCTTTCTCAAGTTCTGGAAAAATTAAACACGGACTTAATTGTGTATTCATTTCAAATCTAATTTTATTAGAAGAAATTAAATTTAAAATCTCTAATAAATATTTAGAATTAAAACCTATTATATGTTCTGGACCCGTATATTCTATTGGAACAATTTCTCTTGCTTCACCACCAATATCTTTATTTTGTACAATTATTTCTAATAGATTATTTTTAAAAATAAATTTGATAAGCCATGAATTTTGTGTTGTAAGAACAGATACTCTTTTTACAGCATCAAAAATTAAATTTTTATCAATTATTGCCTTTTTAGGACTAGATTTTGGAATCACTTTTTCATAATCAGGATAAGGTCCCTCAATTAATTTTGAACATAATTTAATATCACTAAAAGTAAAAATTACATATTTTTCTCCAACCAAAACATCTATTTTTTCTTCATCATTATCTTCTTTTAAAATATTTACAATATGATTAAGACTTTTAGGATTACAAATAAACGAAAAATTTTTTTCTAATTTAAAGTTCATTTTAGTAAAAGAACAACCTAATCTATGACCATCTGTAGCAACCATACCTGTTTTACCTTGATCAAATTTCCAATATATTCCATTTAAACCTGACTTTGTGTCTTCTTTTGAAACAGCAAAACTGCTTTTTATTGTCATTTCTTTTAAAACTTTTGGGCTTATTGAAAAACTAACACCTTCTTTTATTTCTGGAAAATCTGGAAATTCTTGTGAACTTATTCCAGCTATTTTACATGAAAAACCTTTTTTATTTTCTATATTTAAAACATTAACATCTACACTAAGATAAATATTTCCTTCTGGAAGTTCTCTAACTATTTCGTATAATTTTTTAGCATTTATAGTTATTTCTGTTTTTATATCTGTTTCACACTCAGAAGAGCATATTATTGATTGATCTAAATCGGAAGCACTAATTGAAATATCGTTTTTAGAGAATTTAATTTTAAAATTAGACAAAATTTGTAAAGAAGATTTAATAGGTATTATTGGAAGTGCTTTTTGAATAATATCGTATAATTTGCTTTTAGAAATAACTAAATTCATTTTTAACAAACCTTTCTAAAATTACAATAATTTAATAAATATATTTCTATAATTTAAGCTAAACCTTATTTAATGTCAATCATAAATTTTATAAAAAAATTATAAATATTATTTAAAATAAAAATATAATAATAATTAGATATGTTGATAAGTATTAATAAAAATAATTTTATTATAAAAAATAATAAGATACATTTAAAAAAAATATTAATAATTAAATTAAAAAAAAATTAAAAAATATATTTTATTAAAATTAATAATATATCAACATTTTATTATTAACATTACATTAACAAAGCTTTAATATTTTCTATATCATTTAAAATATTTTGATTATTTTGTTTCATATTTTCTATTGTGTTTATTGCATGAATAACGGTACTATGATCTCTACCTCCAAAATATAACCCAATTGTTTTAAGAGAAAAATTAGTTAAATTTTTAGAAATATACATTGCAATTTGTCGGCAAATAGCAACTTCTTTTCTTCTATTTTTTTCTTTAATGTTATTAATTGGAATTTTGTAATATTCAGATACTACTTCTATTATTTTTTCTATAGATGGAACATTTCTTTCTTTTGGTTTTGATAAATTAATAAACTTTTTTACTAAATCTAAATTAATATCGCATTTTGTAATAGAAGAATAAGCAAGTAGCTTAACAATAATACCTTCTATTTCTCTTATATTTGATGACACATTTTCTGCAATATATAAAAGAACATCATCAGAAATAGTTAGGTTGTTTTGTTCTGATTTTTTTTTAACAATAGCAATTCTTGTTTCAAGATCGGGTGGTTGAATATCAACGCAAAGCCCCCATTGAAATCTTGATATAAGTCTCTCTTGAATACCTTTTAATGAATTAGGATGTAAATCTGATGTTAATACAATTTGTTTTTGATTTTGATACAAATTATTAAATATATTAAAAAATTCTTCTTGTGTACTTTCTTTTCCAGAAAAAAATTGAATATCATCTATTAAAAGAATATCTAATTTTTTATAACTTTCCGAAAAATTTCTAACATTATTATTTTTTATAGAATCAATAAAATTATAATAAAATTCTTCTGATGTTACAAAAGAGATAGAAATATCAGAAAAATTAGATAAAACATAATTTCCAATAGAATATAAAAGATGTGTTTTTCCAAGTCCTGTACCACCGTAAATCAAAAGAGGATTGAATTTTGTTTTTCCCGGAGATTTTGCAACAGCCAAAGCCGAGCTTTTAGCAAATTCATTTCCAGGCCCAACCACAAAAGTATCAAAGGTGAAATTTTTGTTAAATATTTTATTCATAAAAAAATAAAAGAATTTTTCATTAATAATTGACAAAATTAATTTACTGAAATCATTTTTAAAAATAATATTTTAGAAAGGAATTAATAAAGTATGAAAAGAACTTTTCAGCCATCAAAAAGAAAAAGAAAAAATACTCATGGATTTAGACAGAGAAATTCTACAAAAAGTGGTAAAAAGATATTAAAAAACAGAAGGAAAAAGGGCAGAAAAAAGCTGATTCCATAAAAAATGTTATGTAAAAAAAGAAATTCATTGACTCGTAAAAACAGAATTTCTTCTTATAAAGAAATAATTAAAATAATTAAAAATGGTAATAAAATTAGAGAGAAAAATTTAATATTTTATTGCAAAACTAATAATATAAATTATGATAGAATAGCTATTTTAGTTGGAAAAGAAAATGGTAATTCTGTTAAAAGAAATAAAATAAAAAGAATAATAAGAGAAGTTTTTAGGAAAAATCAAACAGAAAATCCACCTTTTTATGATATCCTCATAAAGCCAGTGGGAGAAAATTTTCTACCATCGGAAATAGAAGAATGCTATTTGAAATGGAAAGAATCACAAAAAAAATAAAAATTATAATTATTACTTTTTTTATAATTTTTATTAAAAATATATTAATTATTCCAAATGCTTCTTGTAAATTTTATCCCTCTTGCAGTAATTATTCAAAAGAGGCTTTTGAAAAATATAATATTTTTTATGCATTATTATTAACAATAAGAAGATTATTAAAATGTAACCCCTTTAGCTTTGGCGGTTTTGATCCTGTTCCAGAAAAGAAAGGTAAAAAATTGTGAGTAAAAATACTTTTATTGCTTTTATACTTATATTATTAACAATATTTTTTTTCCAATGGTATGAGGCAAAAAAACTGCAAAATTATTCAAATTTAAATGCTTCTATAGAACAAAAAAAAGAACAAAAAGATACAGTTATTCAAAATAAAGTTGATACTACCAAAGAAAAAATAATTTTATTAGATACTGTAAATAGAAAAGAAGAAATTGAAACCGGTGATACTATTTGGATAGATAATGAAAGAATTATTTGTGGAATTAGTGAAATTGGTGCGAAAATAATATCATTAAAAATTAAAGATTATACTTATGATAAAACAAAAAGAAAAGAAAAAAATGTTAATGATATGGTTGATTTAGTTGGAAGGTCAAAAGTAGGAGGTTCAAATTTAATAATAGGAAGTGAAGATTTTGACAATAAAAAATTTTTACTTAAAAATAATTTAGAAAGAAAAAATATAATTATAAAAGATAAAGAAAAAATAACATTAAATTTTGAAACTGTTTCTAAAAATGGTGAAATTATTCAAAAGAGATATTCTTTTGAAGGAGACAGCTATAAAATAGGAGTAGAAATATTTTCAGAAAATTTATATGAAAAAAGCATTTACTTTGGATGGAAAGCAGGAATTACAGAAAGCGAATATTATAAATCAGAAAAAACATATACTTCATATATAAATGAATACAGAAAAGCACATATATTTGATGGGAAAAATATAGACCATATTCAGCATAAAAAAATAGAAAAGGAAGAAAAAACTGGAAATTATAAATGGACAGCAATTACATCTAAATATTTTATGATTGCATGTGTATTAGATACAATAAAAGATGCCGATATTTTTATTCAAAGTTATGATAGTAAAGAAGAAGATGATATTAAACCTATAAATAAAAAAGAAAAAATATTTGACTATTCTATTTTATTTAAAAGAGTTTGCTCCTCAAACAAAGAATCTTTTTGGATTTATGCAGGACCAAATAAAATATCTTTATTAAGTTCTTTTAAAATAAAATTTGAAAAAGTGCTATTTGGTGGATGGGAATGGTTTTTAAGAGCAGATATATGGTTCCCGATAATATGTGAATGGACATTATGGCTTTTAATATTTATTTATTCTGGTGTTAAAGATTATGGAATTACAATAATAATTCTTACAATATTTATTAGACTTATAACATTTCCTCTTTCTCATAGCAGCATGAAATCAATGAATAAAATGAAAATTTTACAACCAAAAATTAATAACATTAGACAAAGATATAAAACAAATCCCAAAAAAATGAATGAAGAAATAATGGCATTATACAAAAAAGAAGGAATAAATCCTTTAAATCCGGGATGCCTTCCTATGTTTCTTCAGATGCCGGTTCTTATAGCATTATTTATTGTTTTACAAAAGGCAATAGAATTAAGAGGTGCGCAAACAATACTTATTCCATGGGTAAAAGATTTATCTCAACCAGAAATATTAATTAGCTTAAAACAGTTAGGCCTAGAAAGCATTTTTCCCAATGGAATTCCAATTTATGGATACGGAATTGCATTAATGCCGATATTAATGGCAATATTAACTTTTATTCAAAATAAAATGACAATAAAAGATCCCAATCAAAAGGCAATGATATATTTCATGCCAATTTTTATGCTGGTTTTATTTAATAATTTTCCTGCAGGACTTGTATTTTATTGGACATTATCAAATGCGTTAGGAATAATCCAACAGTATATTCTTGATAAAAAGATGAATAAAGAAACATATCAGATTCAAGAAAAACAAGATAAAAAAAAGAATAGGAAATAATAATAAATTTAATGTTTGTTTAAGATAAAAAATGATCGAATTAGATACAACTATTGTAGCATTATCTTCTGGAAAAGAAAATAGTGCTATAGCCATAATTAGAATTTCTGGGAAAGATGCTTTTAAAATTTTTGAGAAATGTTTAGAAGAAGATCAAAAAGAAAAATTTATAAAAAATCCACCTAAAAAAATATTTTTAATAAAATTTTTATCTCCAACATCTAAATCAATTATAGATGAAGTAAATATTATTAAATATTGTTCTCCAAATTCATATACTGGAGAAGATTTAATAGAAATATTTTGTCATGGAGGTCGATTCATAATAGAAAAAATTATAGAAAGTTTAATAAGTTGTGGTGCTGTGCCAGCTAAAAGAGGCGAATTTACAAAAAGAGCTTTTTTAAATGGAAAAATAGATTTAATTAAAGCAGAAGCAATTTGTGATTTAATAGAAAGCAAAACAGAAAAGGAATATGAGGCTGCATTATTAAATTATCAAGGTAATTATAAAGAGAAATTTTTAAAATGGAAAGAAACTATAACAAAACAATTAACTAATATAGAAGCAAATATAGAATTTCCAGAAGAAGATGATATTATTGAAAAAAAAGAAATAAATTTAAAAATATTACAAGAAGAAATAGATAAAATTGAAGAAGAAATAAAAAAGGAATTAAAATTACGTGAAAAATATGAAATAATAGAAAAAGGAATAAATATACCAATTATTGGAATTCCCAATGCTGGAAAATCAAGTTTATTTAATTTATTATTAGACACAGATAGAGCTATAGTTCATCATGAAAAGGGAACTACAAGAGATGTTATTAGCGAAGAAATACTTTTATTTGGTGAAAGAATAAAATTATTAGATACTGCTGGTATAAGAGAGCCAGATAATCAAATAGAACAAATTGGTATAAAAAAAACCTATAAAGAAATTTTAAAGGCTTTTGCTATTTTATTTGTAACTCCAGCAGATATAAAAGATTTTACAAATGAAGAATTTGATATTTTAAAACAAAATGATAAAATAACATGCATAATTAGTAAAACAGATTTAAGCGAAGCAAAAGAAAAAATAAAAATATTAGAAAAAGATGGTATACCTTATATCAAAACATGTCTTAAACAAAAAAGCGAGCGAGAAAAGATAATAAACTTTATTAAATTAACAATTGGAAAAAAAATTAGTAATGTTGAATTTCCTTTAATCTTTAGAACAAAAAGGCAGGAATTTATAGCAAAAAAAATTTTAGAAAATATTTTTTTAATAAAGCAAAATATAAACACCGGAGAAGAAATAATTTCATATTATCTAAAAAATATACTTACAGATTTAAGCGAATATGTGGGAGAAACATCCTCAGAGGAAATATTAGATAAAATCTTTTCTCAATTTTGTATAGGAAAATAGAAAAGATTATAAAAAGATAACTCACCTATTTGAAATATGTTAAATCTTAACTAAAGTGTATTAGATATAAGATTCGTTATTAACGTTTCTGTTTATATTGGTTATGCTTAAATACCAAGCAGTTAAAAAAGTTTTTGACAAATATAAAAATGGAATCCGCTTTTTAACTAAAACGGATTCCACTATAAATACAAAATAGATATATAAGATATTTATTTAATAGATATTATGGATATCGCGTTATTAAAAATATTGAGCTTTTAGATTATTTTATTGTTGATACGAATAATATAATTACCGTTTGCAACTTTTTTTCTAGCAATAGCATGACGATATTCATTCTCTGTTGTTGTAAATATTTTTCTCCCATGCATATCAAAAAGCTCAACTTTAATTTCTTTTTGAACACCTATTTTACCTATTGGAGCTGGAGCAATTGCTTCAACTGTTCCACCATTAAATAAATCTAAGGCTTGTTGTGGAACAAATACAGCATTCTTTTTAATAGAGTATACAGTTAAACCATTCATACGGTATTTATTCCCATCAACAAAAATTTCGTTTTTATTAAAAGGTAAAATTGCAGTTTTTCCATTACCTGAAACAGTTAGACTGCCTTTTCCATTATTTACTCCGGTAGTATCAATTGTTAAAATCATTCCATTGAATAATGTACTCGCATTTTGAAACAAGGTATTGTTGGCTGAATTAAGATCAAG